>Ga0075425_100000060_pt1 | contig 104037 bp, 97 predicted proteins | sample SoiMethybrSBSTD4_FD_75300 | JGI IMG/M metagenome (GOLD analysis project Ga0075425, IMG submission 75300) | Bulk soil microbial communities from a Populus tree surrounding site in Tennessee, USA - Soil MetaG P. TD hybrid SBSTD4 | ecosystem: Environmental > Terrestrial > Soil > Tree plantation...
CGGATCTCGTTCTCGGCCGACGGCAAGACGATCCTCGCGGCGACGAAGCCCTTCTACGGCGACGTGCCGGCGACAATCTTCCGCTCCACCGACAACGGCGACAGCTGGACCGAGACGCTGAAGACGCCCGGCCTCGAGGCCTCCATGGTGGCGTTCCATCCGACCGACAACAACAAGGCCATCGCCGCGACGAAGAACGGCATTGCCGTCTACTCGGAGGATGGCGGGCAGTCGTGGCAGCAGGCCACGGGAATCCCGGTCGAAGGGTTGGTCACGCTCGCCTACGCGAAGAGCAATCCCGGCATCGTTTACAGCGGTCTCGATCGCAACGGCGGCGAGATCTACAAGAGCAGCGACGGTGGCAAGAGCTACTCGCTCGTGAACAGCGGCACGAGATACCTCGGCGATCAAGGGTGGTACTGCAACGTCGTCGCCGTCGATCCGACGAACCCGAACCTCGTCCTCATCGCCGGCCTCGACATCTATCGCTCCACCGACGGCGGTGCGAACTTCACCAAGATCAGCCAGTGGGAGACGTCGCCGAAGTCGGCGCACGCCGATCACGGCACGATCGGCTTCCCACCGAACTACGACGGCGCGTCGAACAAGACCGTCTTCTTCGGCAATGACGGCGGCATGTACAAGACCCAGGACATCACCACGGTCGAGGGCGAGGCCGGATGGCAACCGCTGAACAACAACCTCGGCGTCACGCAGATCTACGGCGCGTGGGCGAATCCGACGACGGGCGTCGTCATGGCCGGCACGCAGGACAACGGCTCGATCCGCTTCGGCGGCGACGCGCAGGGATGGTCGCGCTGGCAGGGCGGCGACGGCGGCTTCATCGCCGCTGATCCGACGGACCCGAACACGTTCTACGGCGAGTACGTCTACCTGACGATCTACCGCGGCATCGACGGGGGCATCGCCCGTCCCGACGACATCTACGGGTCGTACAACTACTGGAACGGCAGCAGCTGGGAGAAGCGCTCGCGCGCGAATCCGATCGCCGAGGCGAAGAGCGGCACGGCGAATTTCATCGCCCCGTTCATCCTCGATCCCAACAACGCCAATCGCATGCTGGCGGGCGCGCGCGCGCTCTGGGTCACCGACAACGTCAAGAAGCCGAACGACGAAGGCGGCCCCGACTGGCGCGTCATCAAAACGCCCGCGGGCGATTCGCAGAACAACAACATCAGCGCCATCGCCGTGGCCTCGAAAAGGCCCGAGGTCATCTGGGTCGGTCACAACGACGGCGACGTCTTCGTGACGACGAACGGCCTGGCGGCGACGCCCGACTGGAAGAAGGTCGACGACGGCTCGCCGGCCCTTCCCAACCGCAAGGTGACGCGCCTGACGATCGATCCGGCCGACAGCCAAACGGTGTACGCGACGTTCGGCGGCTTCTCCGCGAACAACATCTGGAAGACGAGGGACGGCGGCGCAACGTGGTCGCCCGCGGTCGGGTCCGGATCGAGTCAGCTTCCGCAGGTGCCGGTGGAGGCGCTGGCCATTCATCCGCGCAGCTCGCGGTGGCTCTACGCCGGAACCGAGGTCGGCCTCTTCACGAGCGAGGACGGCGGCGCGACGTGGAGCGTGCCGCAGGACGGCCCTGCGAACGTGTCGGTGAAAGAGCTGACGTGGTCGGGGACGACGCTGTACGCCTCGACGTTCGGCCGCGGGCTGTACAAAGCCGACATCGCCGGCCCCGCCGCGGCGAAGATGGCGCCCGATTGCTTCGCGCTGACGATCGACGGTGCCGGCGCGAACGGCGGCGTCATCGCCGACGTGCAGCCGAACTGCGATCGCGGCGCCGGCTACACGGCCGGGACGGTCGTACATCTGCGCGCACGGCCGCGGAAGCCGTACGGGTTTGCGTCGTGGTCCGGCGATGCCCGTGGCGATGCGCGCACGGCCACCGTGACGATGACCGCGAACAAGGCCGTCACCGCGAACTTCACGCCGAACGCCGCGTGCTACACGCTGACGATGAACGTGCTGCCGCCCGGCGCCGGCACGGTGCACCTCGATCCGCAGCCGAGCTGCAACGGCGGCGCCGGCTACGCCGAGGGAACGGAAGTGTCGTTCTTCGCCACGCCGAGTCCGGGCTATGCGTTCGGCGGCTGGTACGGCGACTACTTCGATGTGAATCCCGAGGGCTCGATCGATATGGACGGGCCGAAGACGATCACCGCGCAATTCGCGCGGCCGGCCACGAACGACACGGTCGCCGCGGCGATCGACATCGGGAACGCCGCGAACTTCTCCTTCACGGAGGACACGAGCGACGCGTCGAACTCGCCCGACGACCCCGACACGTGCGCCCACGGCAAGGGCGGCAAAACTGTGTGGTTCAAGTTCGCGGCGCAGAAGAACGGGTCGCTGACGGTGACGACGGATGGCAGCAACTACCACACGCTGGTGCAGGTGCTGAGCGGATCGCCCTCGGCGCGCGTGGCGTGCAGCGATGTGTCGCTGTCGCTGGCGAATGCCGTCGACTACGAGGACGTCGTCGCGTCAGACGAGCTGGCGGGAGTGGTCGTGCCGGTGCGCGCCGGGCAGACGGTTCTGATCGAGATCGCCGACGCGACGGAGCCGCAGCTCGAGCAGGACCGCGACTTCAATCTCGACGAGGATTTCAAGGACGTTCCCGACGGCGGCCTGCTGCAGGTGCACACGACCTTCACGGAGGGAGCCGCGCGTCATCGCGCAGTGCGGCATTGACGCTTTCGCCCTACATCAGGAATCCGGCTTCGAGCGCCTTGAGCACCGCTCGCGTCCGATCGCGCGCGCCGAGCTTGCTCAGGATATTCGACACATGATTCTTCACCGTCCCCTCGGCCGCGCCGAGCGCGTGAGCGATCTCGCTGTTGGAATAGCCGCCGGCCATCAGGCGAACGACCTCGATTTCGCGCGTGGTGAGGCGCTCGACGAAGCCGGTCGGGCGCTTCGTCCGCTCGACCAGGCGACTGGTCAGCGCGGGCTGAAAGATCGTCGCGCCCGATGCGATCGCGCGGATGGCGCTGATCAGCTGCCGGAACGACACGTCCTTCAGCATGAACCCGCGGGCGCCGGCGCGGATCGCTTCGAGGGCGATCTCCGCGTCGTCGAACGTCGTCAGCACCAGCGTCGGCGGCGGCGCGGCGAGCTCGTTCAGCACGTCGAGCCCGCTCTTGCGCGGCATGCGGATGTCGAGCAGGACGACGTCGATGTCGAGCACACGAATTTTCTCGATCGTCTCCACGCCGTCGCCCGCCTCGCCGACGATCTCGATCTCCGGCTCGACTTCGAGCAATGCGCGCAGGCCCTGGCGCACGAGGAGCTGATCGTCGGCGATGAGGACGCGGATCATGATTTCGTCGGCACGAGCGCGGTGACGTCGAAGCCGTGGCCGGCGCTGCTGTCGACGCGCAGCTCGCCGCCGATTCCCTCCACGCGGCTGCGCATCGTGCGCAGACCGAAGCCGGCCGCCACTTCGTCGCTGCCCCGGCCATCGTCATGCGCGTGGATGCGGATGTTTCCTTCGTCGCAATCGATGGCGATCCAGAGATTCTCCGCGCCGGAGTGCCGCGCGGCGTTCGTGATGATCTCCTGCGCGCAGCGGATGATGGTCCGCGCGCGCTCGGGATGATCGACGCGCACGTCGCTGGCGATCCGCAGATGGACGCGCGGGCGGGGGACATCGGCGATGAGGGTGTCGATGGCATGCGCGAGATCGGTGCCCTGCTCGCTTTCCATCGACGCCACGATCTCCCGCACGTCGCCGAGGAGCGAGCGGGCGAGGGATTGGGCCACCTCGATCTTCGCGTGCGCATCGCCAGTGGTGCGCTGCAGCGCCGCTTCGAGATTGAGCGTGAGCGCGGTGAGGTGATGGCCGATGGCATCGTGCAGCTCGCGCGAGATACGCAGGCGCTCGGCCATTCGGCTGCCGTGAGCGATCGATTCGATCGTCATGTAGGCAAGGATTTGGAAGCCGAGGTAGGGAGGGGCGAGGAGCATCGCGGCGCGCGGCGCCCAGTGAATGCCGACGGCAACGGCCAGGAGCAACGTCTGCACGCCGATCCAGACGAAGGCGCGGCGGCGCGGCATCGTCAGCTGCATGGCCACGATGACGAGCAGTGTGCCTTCGAAGCCGTCGCACATCGTCAGGACCATTCCGATCACCGCCGCGACTTCGATCAGTAGCCAGCCGCGATGCAGTGCCAGCCCGAAGGCGAGCCACGAGACCGCCCACAGCGCGATGCGCGTGAAGGTGATCGAGGGCGGCAGCGCGATGGCGAGCGGCACCGCGACCGCGAGCCACGTCACCGTGCCGCCGACGCGGATCAGGCGCGTGCGGTCCATGAGGAGATGGTCACACAGGACGGCGGCCGAGGCCATAGGCCGATCGGCACATGCGCGGCCGCCCGCCGCGCCCCACATTTCTGGCATGAATATCATTCTTTTCGCCCTCTTCTTCGCCGCCGCCACGCCGAGCTCCGACTTCCTCCAGGCCATCCGCGATCAGGACGCGACGAAGGTGCAGTCGATGCTCGCGGCCAATCCATCGCTCGCCAACGCCGCCGACGAGAAAGGCCGCACGGCCGTGACCTTAGCCCTCTTCCACATCGTCAATAAGGAGTCGTTCATCCCGCCGGCGAAGAATCAGATCCTGCAGCTGATCCTCGCTCGCCATCCAAAGCTCGACCTCTGGCTCACCGCCGCGGTCGGTACGCCGGAGCAGTTATCGAAGATGCTGAACAAGGATCGGATCAACGCGAAGAACGAAATCGGCTGGACGCCGCTGCATTACGCGGGCTTCGCCGGCAACCTCGCGAATACGAGGCTCCTGCTCGACCGCGGCGCGGACATGCGCATCCGTGCGGCGACGAAGTTCCGCAACTCGCCCTTCCTGGCCGCGATGCTGATCGGCGATCACGACACGATCCGGCTCTTCCTTGATCGCGGCGCCGACCCCCTCGAGCGTCAGGGCGAAGGCGACGCCGCGCTGCACGAGGCGGCGGCGAGCGGCGACATGGAGATGGTGAAGCTCCTCCTCGAACGCGGCTCCGACGTCAACGCCCGCGACGACGACGGCAAGTCGGCGCTCGATCTCGCGGTGGAGAGGAAGCATGAGGAGGTGGCGGAGTATTTGAGAACGAAGGGCGCGAAGTAGTGGGTCGTAGACGCCAGATGAGCCGCGCGAAGCGCCGGCTCGAGCCTGGCGAGGTACGGCGGCGGCGAAGCCGTCCGCTGTACCTGGTGGAGGCGGCGGGAGTCGAACCCGCGTCCGAGAGCAGTGAAGCGTGGCTCCTACATGCTTATCTCTCCTTTTTCATCTCGCCCGTGTCCTTCCCGGAGAGCGGGGAACGGACGCGGGCCAGCCTGTTGGTTTTCGTGTGCTGCGGCCAGGCGGTCCGCGGCACCTTAGCTCAACTCAATGACACCTGGTCCGACGGCTTGAGCGGCCGAACGGGCAGGCGCTCACGGGTTTTTAGGCCGCGAGGGCGAGTTCGCTGTTGTTCGCAGCTACTCTTGTTTGATCGTTTTTACGAGGCAATCAGCTCGGCATGCAACCACCGCCCCGACGTGTCCCCGTCGAAGCCGGTGCGCCCCCAACTTGTCAACGAACCGCATGCCAAAACGGGCGGCATGATGAGAGCATTCCGCGGTATGGACGCCGCTGACATCGACGAAATCGTCCGCCGCGCGCTGGCCGAGGACCTGCCCGACATCACCAGCGAGTCGATCTTCGACGCCGGCGAGCGCGGCCGGGCGCGCTTCATCGCCAAGGCCGGCGGCGTCGTCGCCGGGCTGCCATTCGCGGAGGCGACGTTCAGGACCATCGACGAGACGAGCTCGTTCGAAGCCAGGAAACACGACGGCGAGAGCGTCGAGCCCGGCGACGTCATCGCCGAGGTCGAGGCCGCCGTCATCGCCCTCTTGAGCGGCGAGCGCACCGCGCTCAACCTCCTGCAGCGCGCCAGCGGCATTGCCACCGCCACGCGGCAGTACGTCGACGCCGTCGCCGGCACGGGCGCCAAAATCTACGACACCCGCAAGACCGCGCCGGGGCTGCGCGCGCTCGACAAATACGCCGTGCGCTGCGGCGGCGGCGAGAACCACCGCGTCGGCCTCCACGACATGTTCCTCATCAAGAACAACCACGTCGACCGCGCCGGCTCCATCGCACGCGCCGTCGAGCGCATCCGCGGCCGCTCCATGCCCCAGCAGATCATGGTTGAGGTGCGCAACATGCGCGAGCTCGACGAAGCCCTGGCGCTGAAACCCGACTTCATCCTCCTCGACAACATGACCGCTGCGGAGCTGCAGCGAGCGGTCCAAAAAACCGCCGGCGCCGTCCCCCTCGAGGCCTCCGGCGGCATCACCCTCGAGACCGTCCGGGCCATCGCCGAGTCCGGTGTCGACCGCATATCTATCGGCGTGCTAACACATTCCGTGAAAGCCCTCGACATCTCCATGCGAGTGGCACCCTCTTTGCCGTAGCGACCGCTTGTGGCAGAGGACCGTGGGAACTTCCTCATTGCGATCGTCGACGACGACGCGGCGATCCGCCGTCTCGTCGGTCTCCTCCTCACTCGGAGCGGCTACGACGTCATCGAATTCGCCACCGGGGAGGAGGCGCGGCGCCATTTGCACAGCGCGCCGTGGGACCTCGCCATCCTCGACCGCCGTCTGCCCGACATGGACGGCGTGGTCCTCTGCCACGAGTTGAAGTCCGATCCCGAGCTGCGCAACCGCTACATCATCATGCTCACCGGCGAGGCCGGCGCCGAGGACAAGATCGAAGGCCTCGACCTCGGCGCGGACGACTACATCACCAAGCCCTTCCAGTCCGCCGAGCTCCTGGCGCGCATCCGCGCCGCCAAGCGCATCGTCGACCTGCAGAAAGAGCTCCTCGAGACCAACAAGCGCCTGGAGCTCCTCTCCATCACCGACGGCCTGACCAAGCTCTACAACCACCGCCACTTCCAGGACGAGCTGGCCCGCGCGTTCGAGGAGTCGCAGCGCTACCAGCGCCCGCTGTCGCTGGCCATCATCGACATCGACTTCTTCAAGAAGATCAACGACAGCTACGGCCACGCCGTCGGCGACGAAGTCTTGAAGGCCGTCGCGAAAATCTTCCAGGAATCGATCCGCGCCACCGACCTCGCGGCCCGCTACGGCGGCGAGGAGTTCGCGGTGATGATGCCGGAGACGGAGCTGCCCGACGCCATCACCTTCGCCGAGAAGATCCGCACGCTCATCGAGCAGACGCCGTTCCGCACGGCGGCCGGGCCGCAGCAGGCCACGGTGAGCGTCGGCGTGGCGGCGGTGCCGAGGACGAAGATCCATACGGCCAAGGAGCTGATCGTGGCGGCGGACAAAGCGCTTTATCGCGCCAAGCGCGGCGGGCGCAACCAGGTCCAGGCCGAAATGCGCGCCGAGCCGACGCGCGTCACCCGCGCGCCGCGCGCGGAAGCGACAGCTCCCGCGATCGCTGATCAATCTCCGCGCGGAGGCTGACCACGTGCGCGCGGAGGGCCTCGTCGCCGTCCGTGCCGTCGACGGCCTTCTCCAGCTCCGCGGCCTCGGTGGAGATGCGCTGGAATCCGTAACTGCCGCCGGAGCCCTTCAGCTGATGGGCGAGGTAGGAGAGCCGCTCGCGCGACTCCGGCGAGCGGTCGCCGAGCTTGGCCTCGATCTCGCGGACCTTCTCCGCGGCCTCGGCCAGGAACTCGCGCTTCAGCTCTTCCAGCTCGAAGTCGACCATCCTCGCGGTAATGTTGCACGCGGTATGCCGCTCGTACCGCGCGCCGGTTTCTCGATCGAAGACCCCTGGAGCGTCCCGCAAGGCTGCACGCCCGTCGCCTTGCGCCGCGCCACGGACGGCGGCGCGCCGCGACTGGCCACGTCGCTCGCGCTCTACCACGACGGCGAGTTCCTGACCGCGCTCTTTCTCGGCCAGGACGACGGCGTCAACGCCACGTACCTGGGCCACGACGAGCCGCTGTGGAAGGAGGACGTGGTCGAGCTCTTCCTGGCGCCGGAGCGGCTGTCGCGCTACTTCGAGATCGAGGTCAATCCGCTCGGGACGACGTTCGACGCCGTCATCGACTCGCCCGACCTCGACCGGGCCACGATGAAAACCGACCTGGCCTGGACGTGCCGAGGCCTCTTCGCCGCCGTGCGCACCACGCCCGCGTCGCTCGACGTCGTCGTGCGCGTGCCCTTTGCATCGCTCGACGCAACGCCGGAGGGCGAGTGGCGCGCGAACTTCTACCGCATCGACGGCGACGAGCACTCCGCCTGGCAGCCGACCATGAAGACGCCGGCGGACTTTCACGTCCCGCGCGCGTTTGGCGGGCTTCGTTTTGCATGAGACGGCTCGCTCCGCTGTTGCTCCTCTTCTCGTCGACGCTCCTCGCGCAGTCGGGCGTGTGGGGCGCGCGCGGCGTCAGCCACGCCTTCCTCGTGCGCGGCAACAGCGTCTTTGACATCGACGGCCGCGGCGTGGCGCTTTACGACGTCGCGAACTTCACCCGCGTCGCGGTTGCGAACAGCGATGCCGAGTCGCTCGACGGTGCCTTCGCCGCGAACGGGGACCTCCTCGTGCTCACGCGCGCCGGCATCGACCGCTATGACGCGCAGCTCGCGCGCCTCTCGCACACCGACGGGACGGGGTTCGAGCACCTCCGCGCGAACGACAAGTACGTCGTTACGGCCGGCCCAAACGACGTCGCGGTGCTGAACGGCTCGCCGCTGCACTTCGCCTCGCATATCAACGCCATCGCCCTGAACGGCGACGCCCTCTACGTCGCCCTCGAGCAGACCGGCATCGCCGTCGTCGACCTCACCGGCGCGAACGACACGACCATCCTTCCCGAAAATGCCAAGGACCTGGCTGTCGCCGGCGACAAGCTCGTCATCGCCGGCGGCGTCGACGGCCTCCTCGTCGCCGACATCGCCGACCCCTTTGCGCCGCGCATCGTCCGCCGCGAAGGGGCGGGCGTGACGAACGTCGCCCGCGTCGCCGCCGCGGGGACGAAGATCTTCGCCGGCGAGTCGCCGTCGACGATCCGCGTCTACGACGACAGCGGGCAGATCGCGCAGATCAGCGATCCCGTGCAGACGCTCGCCGCCGACGGCACGCGCCTCTTCGTCAGCGGCACGAACTTCGACCGCTTCGGCCTGGCCACGGAGACGGGCGCGCCGCTGCGCGCGTACGACGTCGCCGGCGCGCCGCGCCTCATCGGCGAGATCCGCGACCTGGCCGGCCCGGTCAGCGGCGCCGCCACCGACGGCACGTTCGCCTACGTCGTCGACCGCCCCTTCTTCCGCGTCATCGACGTCTCCACGACGAGCGCGCCGCGCGAGGTGGCCACGCTCTCCATCGATGACATCGAGGACCACGTCAAGCTCCACGGCCAGCAGGTCATCCTCTACGGCCGCGGCGACGTCGACCTCATCGACGTCAGCGACCCCTACCGCCCGCGCCTGGCCGGCGTCTTCCACTCCTTCGGCCGCCCGCCGAGCAACGCCGCCTTCGCGCGCGACACCATCGTCGAGGGCAACCCGTGGTCGGGCTTCCACGTCGTCGACTTCGCCGACTTCGTGCCGCCGGCGCAGATCGGCGGCGTCAAGGGGCACTACTACGAAATCGTCGCCGGCGGCGGCGACGTCGCCTACATCTCCGGCGAAGGCGTCAGCATCGTGGCCGTCGACCTCCGCGACCCGCGCAACCCCACGTTCACGAAGGTCATCCAGGTCGGCGTGAAGCAGGCCTTCCTCGCCGGCGGCGACCTCGTCGTGCGCAGCGTCGACGGGCTGCACGTCTACAGCCTGGCCGACCCGTTCAATCCCGTCGAGGCCGCGTTCATGGCCATGGCCGAGCCCGACGTCGCCGGCCCCGCGGACGGCGCGGCCGCGCTCGTCTGGAACGGCGGCTCACTCCTGCGCGCCGACCTGGCCACGCGCGCGATCGCGCCGAGCGGCCTCATCGTCCTGGCGCCGATGCAGATCGACAGCGCCGGCGGCAAGACCGTTGTTGCCGATCGCTACGCGCTGCGCGTTTTCGGCCCGAACACGGCCCCGCCACCACCGCCGCCCGCGGCGCGGCGCCGCGCTGCGCGTCCATAAGTCGTTGACGGCGCAGGGAATTCATCGGAGTTTTTCGTTTTTGTAATCGCCACCGCAGGGCCTTAGGCTTTATGTTGGCGTCGGCCAAGGACCCAGACCAGAAAATGCGTTCCCGAATCCTCATCATGACCGCCGTCGTCGTGTCGTTTGCCGCGGCGGCTTTCGCCGACGACGCGAAGAAGAAGTGCACCACGCCGCCGGACGAATGCGCGCGGCAGATCCGGCAGATGCTCACCGGCCGGCTCTACCTCGGCGTTCTGCTCGAGCAGGCGGTGCCCGGGCTGATCGTCAAGAGCATCGTGCCCGAAAGCCCCGCCGATCACGCCGACATGAGAACGGGCGACCGCGTCATCGCCGTGAACGGCCATCGCACCACTGAGGCGACGATCAAGGATTTCAAACAGATCCTCGATGAGGTCGGGAAAACGCATCGGCACCTCTGGATGCTCGTGCAGCGGCGCGGCGCCTTTCGGAAGATCGACGTGATGATGGAGCCGTACTCGAGGGCGCAGATCGAGCGGATCGTGGCGCAGCATCTGGCGGAGGCGCACTCGATCGCTTCAGCGGTTCCGGACCCACAGCCGTAATGCTGGACAGACATGTTCGACGGATTCTTGGCGAGGTTGAGAGCGAGTCTCACGCGCAGTGAGCGCTCTACCCACGCCCGGGACGTCATTCTTCCCCTCCTGATCATCTCCGTCGCCCTCGGCGGCCTGGCCTGGCGGGCCTGGGAGCTGTCGCGGCAGATGGAGAACGGCGCGAACACGCTGGCCATGCAGTACGCCGGCTACGCCGCCGACGTCACCGCGCGGCAGCTCGACTCCGCCGCCGGCGGCGAGCTCTTCAAAGCCAGCGAGGAATGGCAGCAGCTCGAGCGCGGCATGGGCCGCCCCACCGCGGGCGCGCTGCAGAGCTGGGTGGCCGGACACGCCTGGATCGTCGGCGCCATCTACGTGCCCGACGCCGACCCGGCCAGCTCCATCTTCGCCAGCTCCGTGGCCCCGTCGAAATCGAAGGCCACGCTCACGCGCGAGTTCTACACGTCCGGCGGCCTGGTCCGCTACACGTACGATCCGGCCAAGCTCCTCGCCCACGTGCGCAGCGCCGTGCGCGTGCAGCCGCTCGTGCAGTCGCGCGGCGCGCAGACGCGCGCGCAGATCGCCTTCGTCACCGACGTCGCCGCTGGCGCCACGCACACCGGCGACGGCTTCGCCTTCGTGGCTCGCCTGGCGCCGCCGCTGACGTCGTACGGCGTCCGGGCCTTCGTGCCCAACGCCGCCGGAACGAAAGGGTGGGAGAACGCCCGCCGCATCAGCATCTTCGTCTGCCTGCTGGCCGTGCTGCTCACCGCGCTCGGCGCCTACCTGGCCGTTCGAGGGATCCGCAAGGAAGCGGAGACGATGAAGCTGCGCGGCGCGCTCATCGCCAACGTCTCGCACGAGCTGCGCACGCCGCTGTCGATGATCCGCCTCGGCGCGGAGACGCTCAAGCGCAGCAACAGGCTCAGCGAGAAGCAGCGCGTCGAAATCGAGGAGTCCATCCTGCGCGAGGTCCTGCACCTCTCCCACCTCGTGGAGAACGTCCTCGACGTGGCCCGCATGCAGCACCGCCAGGCCAAGGCCCTGGCCTTCGCCCCGGTCTACCCGCGCGAGCTCGTCACCAGCGTCATGACCACGTACGAGTCGTGGATCCGCAGCCGCGGCTTCAACGTCCTCGTCGAGATCGACGACGGCGTCGACGAGCAGCTCTGGGACCGCGACGCCGTCTCGCGCGCGCTGCTGAACCTCGTCGACAACGCCATGAAGTACTCGGGCGAGGTGAAGCTGCTCGCCGTGGCTTTGCGCCAGACCGACGAGCACGTCATCATCGAGGTCCGCGATCGCGGCATCGGCATCGACGCCGCCGACCTCGAGCACATCTTCGACCCCTACTTCCGCGCCCAGTTCTCCGACACGCAGACCCGCCGCGGCGCCGGCCTCGGCCTCACCCTCGTGCAGCAGATCGTCGTCTCCCACGGCGGGCGCATCGAAGTCGACTCCGCCACCGGTGTGGGGTCATCATTCCGCATGCTCTTCCCGCGCGGAAGGACGGAAACGCAATCGGCAGTACCACGCCTCGCGCACGCGCCGCAGGCCTTCTGAGAAACTTGTCTACGGTGCTCTTCGTAGAATGAGCACCCGGAGATCGATATGAGCAAGATTTTGATCGTTGAGGACGAAGCGGGCCTGCGCCAGGGGCTGGAGATCAACCTCCGCCTGGAGAACTACGACACCATCCAGGCCGCCGACGGCGAGGAAGCCATCCGCCAGTTCCACGCCGAGAAGCCCGACCTGGTGCTGCTCGACCTGATGCTTCCGAAGAAGAGCGGCTTCGAGGTCCTCGACCACATCCGCAAGTTCTCGAAGATCCCGGTGATCCTGCTCACCGCGCGCGGGCAGGAGACAGACAAAGTTCGCGGCCTGCGCGGCGGCGCCGACGATTACGTGACCAAGCCGTTCGGGCTGCAGGAGCTCTTCGCACGCATCGACGCGGTCATGCGCCGCAGCGAGGCCCCGGCGGCGGCGAACAAAGTCGTCTGCGAAGACGAGCTGATCAAGCTCGATCCCTCCACGCGCGAAGCGTCGGCGAAGAATCAGAAGCTCAAGCTCTCCCCGAAAGAGTTCGACCTGCTGATGTACCTCTTCAAGAACAAGGAGCGCGTCGTCCCGCGCGACGAGCTGCTCTCGCGCGTCTGGAACTACCGCGTCGACCTGAACCTGAACTCGCGCACGGTCGACACGCACGTGACGCGCCTCCGCCGCAAGCTGCAGAAGGCCGTCGGCACCGACTCCGCGGTCATCGTCGCCGTCGCCAAGATCGGCTACCGCTACCTCGGCGAGACCGCCGCGGCAGTCAGCAGCTCGTAGACGATGTCGTTGAGCCGCTCGAGCATCCGCTCGGTGCGGAGGCCGTCGACCTGCGCCGTGCCATCGGGCTCCTCCTCGTGCCGCCGGACGAGCTCGCGCCACAGCGTGTCGGCCGCGCAAAGACAGTCGTCCGCGGTCATGATCGCTGCCGGACTCGGCTGCCGCAGAAGCTGCGCAGCCTGACCGATGCGCACACGGGCTCTGCCGAGGAGGACCTGGAGATCGTTGGACATGAACCATTGTATGCTCGGCTCCAAATCACGGAGGAAGCATGCACGGAAAGATCTACAACGACATCACCGAGACCATGGGAAACACGCCGCTGGTGCGGCTCAACCGAGTGCCCGACGCCGGCAGCGCCGAGGTCGTGGTGAAGCTAGAGTCGTTCAACCCGCTGTCGTCGGTCAAGGACCGCATCGCCGTGTCGATGATCCGCGAGGCGGAGAAGGCAGGCGAGCTGAAGGCCGGTTCCACCGTCATCGAAGCGACGAGCGGCAACACCGGCATCGGCCTGGCCTTCGTCGCCGCGGCGCGCGGCTATCGCTGCGTACTGGTCATGCCCGACACGATGTCGGTCGAGCGCCGCAAGCTGCTGCAGGCCCTCGGCGCGGAGCTGATCCTCACGCCCGGCCCGAAAGGCATCAAGGAATGCCAGCGCGTCGCCGATGAGATCCTGGCCAAGACGCCGGGCGGGTGGCTCTCGAAGCAGTTCGACAACCCCGCCAACCTGAAGGTGCATCGCGAGACGACGGCGCAGGAGATCCTCCGCGATACCGGCGGCAAGCTCGACGCCGTCGTCGCCGGCGTCGGCACCGGCGGGACGATCACCGGCATCGGCCAGGTCTTCAAGAAGGAAGCGCCGCACGTCATCACCGTGGCCGTCGAGCCGGTCGAGTCCCAGGTGCTGAAGGGTGGAACGCACAACCCGCACAAGATCCAGGGAATCGGCGCGGGGATGATCCCGGCAATCTACGACGCGAAGGTGGTCGACCGCATCACCGACGTGGCCTTCGACGATGCCGTGCGCGTGGCGCGCCGCCTGTCGGTCGAAGAAGGCATCTTCGTCGGCATCTCGTCGGGCGCGGTGGCGTGGGCGGCGCTGGAGATCGCCAAGGAGCTCGGCAAAGGGAAGCGCGTCGTGGCCGTCCTGCCCGACACGGGCGAGCGGTATCTGTCGACGGCGCTGTTCGAGTACACCGACATCGTCAACCAGCCGGCCACGACGCCGCAGATGCTGGCGGCGCAGGAGGCAGCGGCGGCGGCGGCGGCAGCAGCGCCGTCAGCGTCGTAACCAGGCCGCGTATCCACCGCGGAGGTGCCGCGCTCGGGAAAAGCCGGCACCTCGCAAAATCTCCAGCGCGCGCGCGGAGCGGCCGCCGGCCTGGCAGTAGACGACGACGTCGCGGTCGCGCGGGATCTCGTGCAGGCGTGCCGGCAGCGTGCCGAGCGGAATCAGCGTCGCGCCGTCGATCGCGCCGCCGGCGAGCTCCTCCGGCTCGCGCACGTCGATGATCGCGGCGTCGAGCGCGGCGAGCTGCGCCGGCGTCACCTCGATCGCGCTGGCCGGATTGCAGAACTGCTCGTAGTCGATGAGCTGCGTGATCGTCGGATGCGTTCCGCAGATCGCGCAGCTCGGATCCTTGCGCAGCTTCATCTGCCGGAACGACATGCGCAGCGCGTCGAAGAGCAGCAACCGTCCGACGAGCGTCTCCCCCGCCCCGACGATCAGCTTGATGGCCTCGGTGGCCTGAATCGTCCCGATCACGCCCGGCAGCACGCCGAGGACGCCGCCCTCGGCGCACGACGGCACGAGGTCGGGCGGCGGCGGCTCGGGGTAGAGGCAGCGGTAGCACGGGCCCTCTTTCGCGAAGAACACCGACGCCTGCCCCTCGAAGCGGAAGATCGAGCCGTAGACGTTCGGCTTGCCGAGGAGCACGCAGGCGTCGTTGACGAGGTAACGCGTGGCGAAGTTGTCGGTGCCGTCGAGGACGACGTCGTAATCGCGCAGAACATCGAGCGCGTTATCCGAGGTGAGCGCGGCGTCGTGCGTTTCGATGGCGATGTCGGGATTCAAGTCCGCCAGCCGCGCGCGCGCCGCGGCGAGCTTCGGCGTGCCTACGTCCGAGGTTCCGTAAAGAACTTGACGGTGCAGATTCGTGGCGTCGACGCGGTCGAAGTCGACGAGGCCGATGCGCCCCACGCCCGCCGCGGCGAGGTAGATCGAGGCCGGGCTTCCGAGGCCGCCGGCGCCGACGATCAGCACCGAGCCGCGCTTTAGACGGAGCTGCCCCGCTTCGCCGATCTCCGGCAGGATCAGGTGGCGCGCGTAGCGGGCGCGCTCGGCGGTGGTGAGCATCACGGAGCCAGTTTATCCCGCGCGCAGACGCGGGATAAACTGAGCAAATGCGCGAATCGTGCTTCGTGGCTCGGTCTGCGCGGCTGCTCCGATGATCCCTCGTCTTCGCGAGGGATAAACTAACTAGACGGCAGCAAGCGCGCGACGATCTCCTGAAGGCGCTTGCCGTCCGCGCGCCCTTTGTACTGCGCCGTCGCTTCCTTCATCACTTTGCCCATGTCTTTTTTCGATTGTGCGCCCGTGGACGCGACGATCTCGCGCAGCCCGCCCTCCAGCTCCGCGTCCGTCAGCTCGGCCGGAAGGTAGCGCTTCAGCAGATCCATCTCCGCCTGCTCCTTGGCGGCGAGCTCGGGGCGGTTGCCCTTCGTGTACTGCTCGATCGAGTCCAGGCGCTGCTTCACGCCCTTGCGGATGACGGCCATGGCCTCTTCGTCGGAGAGCTCGTGGCCTTTTTCGATCTGGTCGTATTTGAGCGCCGACTGGAGCATGCGCAGCGTCGAGGTGCGCGCCGCATCGCGCGCTTTCATGGCCTCGGTGAGGTCGGCGCGGATCTGCTCGGTCAGTTTGGGCATCGACTGCTCCTCCATCATGTCATCCCGAGCGTAGCGAGGGACCTGGGCGGGTGGGTCTGCGCGCCGCCCGTGCCACCCAGTTCCCTCGCTACGCTCGGGATGACAACTGTACTATTCTCGCCCGCCATGGCGCTCGACCTCCCGGCGCTCCTGCGCCAGACCGGCGCGCTGCTGACCGGCCACTTCCGCCTCTCCTCCGGATTGCACAGCCCGAGCTACGTGCAATGCGCGCGGCTGCTGGAGCATCCGCGGAACGCGAAGGCGATCGGCACCGCCCTCGCCGAGAAGCTGCGCGACGCCGGCGCGCGCAAGGTGGTTTCGCCGGCGCTCGGCGGCGTGATCATCGGCTACACCGTGGCCGAGGCGCTCGACGTGCCGTTCGTCTTCACCGAGCGGAAGGACGGCGCGATGACGCTGCGCCGCGGCTTCGGCATCGACGAAGGCGAGCCGGTGGTGATCGTCGAGGACGTCGTGACGACCGGGAAGTCGACGCGCGAGACCGCCGACGTCGTGCGCGCGCACGGCGGGCGGGTGGCGGCCTTCGCCTCGATCATGAATCGGAGCGGGCAAGAGAATCCATTCGATGAGCGTTACGAAGCGCTGATGGCGCTCGCTCTGGAAACGCACGCCGAGGCGCGCTGCCCGCTCTGCGCGCGCGGCGTCGCGCTCGACGCGCCGGGATCGCGGTACTCGCGATGAAGATCGAAGTCGTGGCCGTGCGCGGCAACGAGGCCGAGCTCCGCATCGACGGGCGCACGGCCGTCGTCCCATTCGTTGTCCAGGGCACCGAGGTGTGGTTCGCGCTCGACGGGGAAATCTGGACCATCGACGTCGCCGACCAACGCCCCAGGGCGCGGCATCGCGACCACTCGCTGTCCGCGCCGATGCCCGGCATCGTTTTGAAGATTCTGGTGAAGCAGGGCGATCACGTGAGCAAGGGCGCGCCGCTGCTCATCCTCGAGGCCATGAAGATGGAGCACCAGGTCGTCGCCCCGCGCGACGGCACGGTTGCGGCAATCAACTGCGCCGAGGGCGAGCTCGTGCAGCCGGGCGTAGACTTGGTCGAGATCGCATGAAGATTCCCGTCGACACCGTGAAGATCGTCGAAGTCGGCCCGCGCGACGGCTTGCAGAACGAGAAAGTCACCGTCCCCGCCGACGCCAAGGTCGCCTTCATCACCGCCCTCGGCGATGCCGGCCTGCGCACGATCGAAGCGGGCGCATTCGTCTCGCCGAAGTGGGTGCCGCAGATGGCCGACACCGCCGAGGTCTACCGTAACATTCCGAAAGACCCCGGCGTCGAGTACCCCGTGCTCGTGCCGAACGCGAAAGGCCTCGAGCGCGCCATCGAGGCGGGCGTGACGTCGATCGCCATCTTCACCGCCGCGTCGGAGACGTTCAACAAACGCAACATCAACATGTCCATCGACGAGTCGTTCGAGAACTACGCGCCGGTCGCGGCGCGGGCGCGCGCCGAGGGGATGCACGTGCGCGGCTACGTCTCCACCGCCTTCGGCTGCCCGTACGAGGGCGACGTCGCGCCGGAGAAAGTGCTCGAAGTCAGCGCGCGCCTCCTCGACCTCGGCTGCTACGAAGTCTCCGTCGGCGACACCATCGGCGTCGGCACGCCGATGCAGGTGCAGGGCGTGGCCGGCATCCTGCTGCAGGTCATCCCGGCGAAGCGCCTGGCCATGCACTTCCACGACACGCGCGGCACCGCGCTGGCGAACACGCTCGCCGCGCTGGAGATGGGCATCGCGACGTTCGACGCCTCCGCCGGCGGCCTCGGCGGCTGTCCGTACGCGCCCGGCGCCTCCGGCAATCTCGCCACCGAGGACCTCGTCTACATGCTCGACGGGATGGCCATCGAGAGCGGCGTCGACCTGAATCGCCTCGTCGCCGCGTCGTCGATCATCGCGCCGTATCTCGACCATCCGCTGCCGGGGCGCTATCTGCAGGCCTGCACGCGCGGACAGGCAAGAGTGCCTGTCCTCCATGGAAGCGCGGTACAGTAGTGCATGCAGCAGGCACGCGTTCTGACCCATCCAGCCTTCGCGCGGCGCCGTTTCGTGGAGCTGGCGCAGCTCCCTGACGCCGCGCTCGACCTCGTCGAAGCCTCGCTGGTCATCGACGTCGAGGACAACCCCACGATCGAGATCGCGCGCTACCTCGGGCAGGTCCACGGCTGGAGCGCGGCCGTGCGCCAGCGCCTGGAAGGCTCGCGCGACGTCGAGCGCATCGTCGAGGCCATCAACCATCTCCTCTTCGACGAGGAAGGCTTCCACGGCGAGAACGACGATTACTACGACCCGCGCAGCGCGCTGCTCAGCGAGACCCTCGACCGCCACGCCGGGCTGCCGATGACGCTGTCGATCCTCTACATCGAGATGTCGCGCCGCGTCGGCGTCGAAGTCTCGGGCGTCGCGCTGCCGGGGCGCTTCCTGGTCAAGTTCAGTGGCGCGTTCGGGCACATCGTCGTCGATCCCTTCGACGGCGGGCGCGTGCTCTCGAACCTCGAGCTGCAGCAGCTCCTCGACGACGTCTACGGCGGCGGCGTGCTCCTGCGCGAGCATCACCTCCGCTCCTTCACGGCGAAGGAGATCCTGGCCCGCGAGCTCGCGCATTTGAAATCGGCGTATCTGGCGCGGCGCGATCTGCCCCATGCCGCGGCGTCGATCGACCGGCTGCTCATCCTCGACGCCCACGACGCCTACGAGCTGCGCGACCGCGCCGCCGTGGCCATGCAGATGCACGCCTACGCCACGGCCATCGAGTGCTTCGAGCGCTACGTGGCCCTCATGCCCCACGCCGACGACAGCGGCCGCGTGCGTGAGCAGATCGCCTGGCTGCGCGGCTGGCTCGAAAAGAATTGAGTTAGGCTTTACCCGGCGTGATCACCGGCTTCAACACGGACATCAAGCACAACGAGAAGGTCTACCACATCCAGACCGAGGACAAGGGTCTGCAGAACCCGTACATCGAGTCGCTCGTGTACGTCGGCGGCGAGATTCTGGCCTCGAAGAAGACCTCGTACGCGGAGCAGCTCAAGACCGGCGTCGACGACAAGTGGATCGGCAGCCTGATGGAACAGCAGCACCGCACGATGATCGCGGCCATCAAGCGCGGGCGCTTCGACGGGCCGGCTGATACGACCAAGAGCACGGCGCCGCGGCCGGGGACGACGCTGGCGGCCGAGTCGGCGCCGGTGCCCGCGCCGGTGTCGGGGGGGACCGGGACGCCGCCGCTCGACGACCGCACGCTCGACCAGGTCATCATCGACTACCTCGTCTCCGAGGCCGAGAGCGAGCACCTGGAGCTCTCGCTGCTGTCGGCCGTCGAGTTCTACTCCGGAACCCCCGTCGAGGTGCGCGTGGCCACGAAGAAGAGCCTCTCCCAGCAGCCCATCCCCGCCGCTTCGATCGAGGTGAGGGTGATCTCGACCGTGGAGGCGCCGCGGGTGGTCTTCCGCGGCAAGACCGCCGCCGACGGCACGGCCATCGTCCGCGCCACGATCCCCGCATTCCGAGAGGGGACGGCGGCGGTGATCATCTCTGCGCAGAGCCCGATGGGGAATGATGAGATCAAGCAGTTGGTGAAGCGGAGAAAGTAGTTGTCAGTTCTTAGTTCTTAGTTCTTAGTTTGCGACCGGCCGAAAAACTAAGAACTAAGAACTAAGAACTAAGAACTAACAACCCCTGGCCCCCGCCCTGCATTAAGCACCGCTCGCAATGCCTCGCTCCGCCCGCATCCTCCTGACCCTTGCCGGCCTGGGCCTCGTCTCCTATTTCCTCGTCAGCCTCTATCTGCCGTCTTCGCGATGGCTCGTCTTCGGCGTCGACAAGCACAGCGGCGCGGTGCGCATCGTCGAGTCGAGCGTCAGCTTCCTGCCGCCGAATCAGTTCTACCGGCTCAAGTTCGAGAGGCGCGAGGGCTACGCGCAGAGCGACGGATTCATTCGCATCACTTCCAAGGAAGGGGTGCCGGTCACGCTGCAGTACCGGCTGCGCTTCGGCGTAGCCGGCGACCACATCCCCGACGCCCAGCGTATCGTCAACGACGGCTGGAACGCCTGGATCCGCGCGCGCGTCTCCGAGGCCGTGGCGGCGGTGGGGGCGCAGGTGCCGATCGAGGACCTGCTGTCGCCGACCTCGCAATTCAACACCCAGGGACGCGATCCGCTGCGGCGCACCGTGGCCGCGCATCTCGCCCAGAGCGGGCTGAAAGTCACGGCCTTCGCGATCCTGCGTCTCGACGCCGACCGCGACGCGCTCCTTCGCGTCAAGCGCGCCGAGCTGCGCCGCGACGCGCGCAGCGCGCCCGGGCGCGTGGCCGTCTTCGCCGTCGACGGCGCCGACTGGGAGCTGATCTCCGAGCTCGTCAGCGACGGCCGCGTCCCGAACCTCAAGGCCCTCATGCAGGGCGGGGCCACGGCGTCGGTGCAGTCGATCCAGCCGATGGTGTCGCCGATGCTCTGGACGACCGTGGCCACCGGCCTCACGCCCGATCGCCACGGCGTGCTCGACTTCGTCGACCCGGCGCTGCACACGCCCACCGACGCCTACGCGCGCCGCGCGCCGGCGCTGTGGGAGATCGCCGACTCGTTCGGCCGCGCGGCGCTGGTGGCGAACTGGTGGACGGACTGGCCGCCGTCGGCGCACGAGAACACGATCTTCGACGCGCCGGTGGAGCTGCGGGCCAACGCGATCTATCCCGCCGAGGCCCAGCAGCGCGCGGCCTCGCTCGTCGTCCCGGTCGAGACCGTCGGCTACGCGCAGATCCGCCGCTTCCTCAACATCACCCCCGCCGAATTCGACAAGGCCGTCAGCAGCGGCGAGGCCACCGATCCGATCAACGTCTTCCGCCGCGTGCTGGCCAAGACGTGGAGCGATCACCGCGTGGCCATCAATCTCTACAACGACGCCCGGCGCAACAACCGCGAGCCGCTGCTAGTGATGATGTCGTACGAAGGCACCGACGCCGTCAATCACCTCTTCGCGCCGTTCCATCCGCCGTACCGCGACGGCGTCAGCCAGGACGGCTACCGCAAGTTCTGGCCCGCGGTCGAGAATTACTACAGCGAAGTCGACCGCCTCCTCGGCGAGTGGATGGCCGCCCTCGCCCCCGACACGAACGTCCTCGTCGTCTCCGCGCACGGCTTCCGCTGGGGCAAGAATCGGCCGTACGCGATGCCGAACGGGCGGGCCATGCTCTCCGATCACCGCAGCCCGGGAGTCTTCATCGCCTACGGCCAGCGCGTGGCGCCGTCGCGCGGCGGTCACCCCATGTCGCTCTTCGACGTCGCCCCCACCGCGCTGGCGCTGCTCGGATTGCCGAAGTCGACGGAGATGCCCGGCAATCTCGCGCAGTGGGCGTTCAAGGACGTGGCGCCGCTGACGTCGGTGCGCGTCGTCAGCTACAGCGAGTTCGTGAGCTGGAAGCCGATTCCGACGCCGGCGGCGCTCGACCCGAAGCAATACCAGGCCGACCTGCAGGCCATCGGGCATCTGTACGATCCGTCGCGCAACCTCACGCCGCTGCTCGACGAGGAGCAGACCGCGGCGAAGCCGCTGCCGCCGGAAAAGTGGGGGACGTACGCGTACTACAACAACCTCGGCGTGCAGCTGCGCCAGCAGGGGAAGCTGAAGGAGTCGATCGAGGCCTTCAACACGGCCATCGAGCTGAATCCCGACCGCCCCACGCCGTACCTGAACATGGCCATGGCGGAGTTCGACAAGCAGTGGTACACGCAGGCGGACGAGGCCTTCCTGCAGGCGGTGGCGAAGGGGCTGCCGAACGCGGAGAGCTGGCTGGTCGACTTCGCGGCGCTGTACCGCGAGCACGACATGCCGACGCGGGCCATCGCGCTGCTGTACAAGGGGAAGCAGATGTTCCCGCAGTCGTACGCGGTCGCGGCGAACCTCGGCTCGGCGCTGGTGGCGGCGAACCGCTACACCGAGGGAGTGCCGGAGCTGGAGCGGGCGCTGGGGCTGCAGCCGTCGTCGACGATGGTGCTGAACAACCTCGGCATCTTCTTCGCGAAGAAGAACGACTTCGGGCGGGCCCTCGATTACTGGAACCGCTCGCTGTCGATCGAGCCGCGGCAGCCGGAGATCCGGGCGGCGGCGGAGGCGGCGCGGACGATGCTGTAAGTCACAGCGCGCTGTGACCGGGCGCACTTGACTTGAGACTGAGTCTCAGTATACCTTGGCCCCGTCCATGCCCGCCGTCGAACGCGAAGTCAACCGCTTCCAGCAGTTCCTCGGAACCCTCGGCCTCCGCCTCACCCGCGAGCGCGTCGCCCTCGTCCGCGAGATCTTCTCCACCCACTACCACTTCGAGGCCGACGAGCTCCTCCTCAAGATGAAGCAGAAGTCGGTCAAGATCTCCCGCGCCACCATCTACCGCACCCTCGAGCTCCTCGTGAAGTCCGGCATGGTCCGCCGCGTCCACCTCGGCGAGGACCACTACCACTACGAGCACGTCACCGGAAACTCCCACCACGACCACCTCGTCTGCACCACCTGCGGCTCGGTCATCGAGTTCCACGACGCCGCCCTGGAGACGCGCACGCTCGAGATCTGCGACAAGAAGAAGTTCACCCACACGTTTCACAACCTGCAGATCCTCGGGATCTGCGACTCCTGCAGACGGAAAGGTGCGCTGCCCGAGGCCCCCGATCGTGTGAGCATGATCTCCGAGGGCGCCCTGCAGCTCCGCAAATAGCCGACATGCTCCCTGCCCTCATCATCGTCTTTCGCGAAGGCTTCGAAGCCTTCCTCACCGTGGCCATCATCTTCGCCTTCCTCCGCAAGACCGGCCGCGACTGGCTGCGCCCCGCGGTCTACGCCGGCATCGTCACGTCGATCGCGGCCAGCTTCGCCCTCGGCTGGGTGCTGATGCGCGTGAACCAGTCGCTGTGGGAAGGCATCCTCGGCCTCGTCGCCGCCGTGCTCGTGGCCACCTTCGTCGTTCACGTCTGGCGCACCGCGCCGCGCATGAAAGGGGACATGGAGCAGCACCTCGAAACGGCGTCGTCGCGGCACTCGCGCGGCCTGGCCGTGGCCGGCATCTTCCTCTTCACCGTGCTGATGGTCACGCGCGAAGGGATGGAGACGGCGCTGATGCTGATCCAGGTCAAGAACACGCGCTTCATCCTCGGCTCGCTCCTCGGCATCGTCGCCGCGGCGGCCATGTCGTGGGCGTGGGCGCACTACGGGCATCGCATCAACCTCAAGCGATTCTTCCAGGTCACGGGACTCTTCCTGCTGCTCTTCACCGCGCAGATCGCGTTCTACGCCATCCATGAACTGTCGGAGGCGGAGGTCCTGCCCCACAGCGCGGCCATCCACACCGCGACCGAGCCGTTCTCGCCGGTCGGCGTGTACGGCAAATGGTTCTCCGTGCTGATGGTCGGCGTCTGCGCGGCCTGGCTGCTGGCGGTGTCGATGAAGGACCGCCTCCAGCGCGCGCATGCCGTGATCGCGATGCTGATCGTCGTCGCCGTCGTGCCGGCCGCCGCGCGCGCCGACGCGACCCGCGCCCAGGCCATGATGGGGACGGTCTGCCAGATCACCGTCCCGGACGGCGATGCCAAGGCCATCGACGAGGCGTTCGCCGAGGGGAAGCGCGTCGAGGGCATGATCAGCACCTGGCGCAACGACAGCGACCTGGCCCGCCTCAACGCCGGCGACGCCGGCGCGATGTCGAACGAGCTGTCGTTCGCGCTGGTCCAGACGGTGCTCATGGCCAGGCTCAGCGGCGGCGCGTTCAATCCGCTGGTGCGCCCGCTGATCGACATCTGGAAAACGCGCGACGGCGGCGCCGTCCCCACGAAGGACGCTATCGGCGCGGCCTTGAAGCGCGTCGACCTCGCCAACGTCGAGACGCCTGAGGGCGGCGGCGTCATCGTGAAGAACGGCGCCCAGTTCGAAGAAGGCGCCTGGGGCAAGGGTCTGGCCATCGACAAGATGCTCATGGTTCTGCGGCGCAGAGGGGCGACGCGCGCCTTCATCAACTTCGGCGGACAGATCGGCAAATTCGGCGACCAGCCGTTCGTCGCCATCGCCGACCCGGCCCAGCGCGACAAGCCCGCCGTCGGCCTGACCCTGGCGACGGAGTCGATCTCCACGAGCGCCGGATCGGAGAAGAGCTTCACCGTCGGCGGGCGCACGTTCACGCATCTGATCGATCCGCGCAGCGGCGTGGCCCTCCCGCCGCGCGGCTCCGTCTCCGTCCTGCACAACTCCGCGTTCACCGCCGACATGCTCTCCACCGCGCTCTACGTCATGGGGCCGGAGGCCGGCATCAAGTGGGCGAAGGCGCACGACGTCACCGCGATTTTCATCACGGACAAGAACGAAGTCATGCCGGTGGGGCGCGTGCCGCCGCTGGAAATGCTCGACCCGAAGTTCACTCTGAAGAAGTAAGCGAGGTCTACATCCGATGTTTCGACGTTTTCTGGGAATCGTGTGCTTATTCACGCTGGCGAGCGCGGCCATCGCGCAGGAGACGAGCGATCTCGAGCGCCGCCTGCGCGCGCTGCAGGACAAGGTCAGCGAAGTCGAGGAGCTGAAACGCGAGATCGACGTGCTGTCGAAGGAGATCGAGGCGCTGAAGACGGGACAGCAGAAGCAGACCGTCGAGGTCACGCCCGCGCTCTCCGGCCGGCAATACGGCCTCGGCGCCGCGGCGTCGAAGGTCTATCGCGCCGAGCCGGGCTTCTCCATCGGCGGCTACGGCGACATGGCCTACCAGAACGGCGAGACGAAGAGCGCGGATCTCGTGCGCGCCGTCCTCTACACCGGCTACAAGTTCAGCAACAACGTGCTCTTCAACTCGGAGCTCGAGGTCGAGCACGCCAGCACGGAGCTGGGCGGCTCGGTGTCGATGGAGTTCGCCTACCTCGACTTCCTGCTGCGCCCGCAGGCGAACGCGCGCGCCGGCGTGGTGCTGATGCCGGTCGGCTTCATCAACGAGCAGCACGAGCCGACGGCGTACTTCGGCGTGCAGCGGCCGACGGTCGAGCGCGTCATCATCCCCACGACGTGGAGCGAGATCGGCGCGGGACTCTTCGGCGACGCCGGGCGCCTCAGCTATCGCACCTACGTCGTCACCGGCATGGACAGCGCGCGCTTCGAGGCCACGGAAGGTTTGCACGAAGGGAAGCAGGCCGGCGCGGAGGCGAAGGCGCAGAGCCTCGCCTTCGTCGCGCGCGCCGACTGGCACCCGATCGAAGGCACGCTCCTCGGCGGCGCGTACTACACCGGCAACTCCGGGCAGGGGCGCGGCTTCGCCGGGCGCGTGCGCCTGGCCGAGGTGCATGCGGAGTCGAAGTTCCGGGCCGTGTCGCTGCGGGCGCTGGCGGCGCGGGAGTCGGTCGGCGACGCCGCGGCCATCAACGCCGCGAACGGCTTCACCGGCGATGAGTCCGTCGGACGGACCCTCGGCGGCTGGTACGTCGAGGGCGGCTATGACCTCGGCAGCGGCAACATCTCCGTCATTCCGTATGCACGCTACGAGCGCTTCGACACGCAGCGCAGCGTGCCCGCCGGCTTCGAGCGCAATCCGGAAAACAACGGCCGCATTTTCACGTTCGGCCTCGCCTACAAGCCGATCCCGCAGACGGTGATCAAGGTCGACTGGCAGAACAACTCGACGCGCAAAGACCAGTTCAACCTCGGACTCGGATACATCTTCTGATGAAGCGATTTCTCTTTCTCGTTTTGCTGGCTACAGCCGCCGACGCCCGCGTGCTCCTGACGCAGGAGCAGGCCCTGGCAACGGCGTTCCCGCCGGCGGTGAAGGTGACGCGGCAGAAGTTCTTCCTGACGCCGGAGCAGCTCGCGGCGGCGCGGAGGGAGAGCGGCGTCGACTTCGACGACAAGCTCATCGTCCGCTACGCCGGCAGCGACGGCCGCGTCGCCTACTTCGACACGCATCGCGTGCGCACCGAGCCGGAGACGGTGATGGTCGTCGTCAACGCCGGCGGCAGCGTCGACCGCGTGGAGATCCTCGCCTTCAACGAGCCGACCGACTACTTCCCGAAGCGGCGCTGGCTCGACCAGCTGCTGCATCGCAAGCTCGACAACGAGCTGGCCCTGAACCGCGCCGTTCGTCCCATCACCGGCGCGAGCCTGACCGGCCGTGCGCTCGTCAACGCCACGCGCAAGGTCCTGGCGCTGCATCACGTGCTGACGGGAGTCACGCCGCGATGATGACGCGCTTCCAGGTCGTGCTGCTGCAGGCATCGCTCCTGGGCATGGCCGTCAGCGGCCTCGTCTTCGCCTGGATGAAGTACTTCATGAAAAGCGATGATCCCTTCGCGGTCGTGAATCACCCGTGGCAACCGCACATGATGACCGCGCACGTCCTGCTCGGCCCGGTGGCGGTGTTCGCGATCGGGTGGGTCTTCGGCAATCACGTCGTGCCGGCGTACCGCGGCGGCGCGCCGAACCGGCCGAGCGGGATCATGACGATGCTCTTCATCGTGCCGATGACGCTCAGCGGCTATCTGATGCAGGTGACGGTCGCGGACGCGACGCGGAAGGCGTTCGCGGTCGCGCATTGGGTGAGCGTGGGATTATTCGTTGCGGCGTACGTCGTGCACCTGATCAATAAGTCGCGCGAGCCGGCGTAGCGTCCGCTCCTTCCCCAAAACCACCGCCACGTCGAAAATCGGCGGCGACGCCCCCCGCCCCGTCAGGGCCAGGCGCAGCGGATGGATCAGCTTCGCCGCGCTGATGCCGCGCTCCCCGGCGAGCTTGCGCAGCGCGGCCTCGGTCGTCGTCACGTCGAACGGCTCCGTCGCCGCGAGCACGGCGTGCAGCTCGCGCAGGCGCTCGCCGAGGTCGTCGCCTTTGAGGTGCTTCTTCGCGGCCTCGGCCTCGTATTCGAAATCGTCGCTGAAGTAGAACGAGATCTGCTCGGCGATCTCGCGCAGCGTCCGGGCCCGCATCTTGTGCAGCTCGATGATCGGGCGCAGCGCCTCGGCCGGCCGCGGGTTGTCGCCGAGGAACGGGACGAGGTGCGCGTAGATCTCGTCGGCGCTCATGCGCATCAGGTACTGGCCGTTCATCCACAGCAGCTTCTCGGGGTCGAAGACGGCGGGCGCTTTGTTCACGTCGCCGAGGTCGAAGAGCTGCGCCGCCTCTTCCTTCGTGAAGATCTCCCGGTCGCCGCCGGGCGACCAGCCGAGGAGCGTTAGGAAGTTGAAGAGGGCCTGCGGGACGATGCCGAGGTCGCGGTACTCCTCGGCCGACGTAGCGCCGGTGCGCTTGGAGAGGCGCTTGCGGTCGCTGCCGAGGATCAGCGGCAGATGCGCGAACACGGGCGGCTCGGCGCCGAAGGCGCGGAAGAGCACGACGTGCTTCGGCGTGTTCGAGAGGTGATCGTCGCCGCGCGCCACGTGCGTGATGGCCATGTCGATGTCGTCGACGACGACGGAGAGGTGATACGTCGGATGCTTGTCGGAGCGGAGGAGAACGAAGTCGTCGATGAGGTCGCCCTCGAAGGCGACGTCGCCGCGGATGAGGTCGTGGAACTCGATGATCCCCGGCTCGACTTTGAAGCGGATCACGTGCGCCGCCTCGGGGTGCTGCTCGTCGAGCGCGCGGCAGCGGCCCGAGTAGCGCCACATCCGTCCTTCGCGCTCGGCCTCGACGCGCTCTTCCTCGAGCTCCTCGACGGTGCAATAACAGCGATAGGCCTTGCCGGACGCGACGAGCTCCTCGGCGCGCTCGCGGTAGCGCGCCAGGCGGTCGCTCTGATAGACCGGCCCCTCGTCCCACTCCACGCCGAGCCACTGCAGCGAGCTGACGATCTGCTCGGCGTGGTGCTGCTTGGAGCGCTCCACGTCGGTGTCCTCGATGCGCAGCAGCATCGTCCCGCCGTAGTGCCGGGCGTGGAGGAGATTGAAGATCGCGGTGCGCGCGCCGCCGACGTGGAGAAAGCCGGTGGGGGAAGGGGCGAAACGGAGTTTCAAGGCGGCGAGAGTCTACAATCATTCAATGGGGCGGCGCGGCTTCTCCCTGGTCGAGGTCCTCGTGGCGCTGCTGATCCTGGCCATCGTCATCACCACGACGATCGCCATGTTCGCGGAGCGGCAGAAACGGCTGCGGCAGGCGCAGGAGACGGTCCTCGCCTACCAGGCTCTGGCGAACGAGGCCGAGCTGTGGCGCCGCGTCGACTTCAACGGCCTCGACGCGCAGCCGCTCACGTTCCGCTCCGACACGGCCATCCTGGCGCCGCTGACGCCCTACGTCACGACCGTCAAGATCGACACGCCGCGCAGCGACGTCCGCAACATCACGCTCACGATCCGCTGGGACATCGCGCGGCACTCGGCGTCGCTGGCCCTGGCGCGCGCCGACACGGGAGGGACGAACCTGTGGTGACGCGCGACCGCGGCTACTCCATGATCGAGATCGCCGTCACGCTGGCGCTCTTCGGCATCTTTCTCTTCATCATCGTCACGCTCACCTCGGAGATGCGCCGCAACGAGAAGAAGTGGCCCGTCAACTTCATGAGCCATCCCGACGTCAGCGCCGCGCTCTCGCGCCTCCGCCGCGACGTCTACGACACGAAGTACTTCCCCGCCGCGTGGCAGAACTATTCGCAGACGGACCAGACGCCGATCATCTACATGGTCTCGCAGTCGACCGCGGAGACGGTCGTCTGGGACTTCCGCACGCCCGGCCAGGTGACGCGCCACGCCTGGATCGCGAACCTGCCCCAGGCGGATTGGACGGCGCAGGGGACGCCGACGTTCTCGGCCCAGCAGTACGAGGCGCCGAACGGGCAGACCGGGCTGCACGTCGTGGCGCTCGACGACAGAGGAAAGCTTGCGATCGATCAGATCCTCATTCCGCGGCCGCACGACTGAGCGGGGCTACGTCCTCATCTCCGCGATCGTCCTGGCGGTTCTCTACTTCGCTCTGATGGAGCTGATGCTGCTCGACTCCTCGCGCGCGCTACGCGAGGCCCAGCGCTTCCGCGCCCGCATCATCGCCACGACGCTCGCCGAGAGCGCCGCCGAGCTCTCCGCCGCGCAGCTGGTGACCTCGCCGCGCAGCACCGCCACCGTGAACGCCAGCGACGAGCAGGGGACGATGACGGCCACGATGCAGCGCAGTCTTCCCCCGCCCGGCAACCTGCCCATCCCCTACGAGATCGAGGCCAGCGCGGAGTCGACCGGCGTCCCGCCGCAGAAGGCCACGCTGCATCTGCAGGGCGACATCGCCGGGAACCGGGTGAGGGTGACGTACACGGTGCACGCGTATTGATTCAGGGGACAGGGCACAGGGGACAGGGGACAGGGGGGACCTGTGCCCCGTCCCCTGTGCCCTGTCCCCTGATAAGATCCGCGCCATGTCAGCCAATCCCCGCGTGAAATCGAAGGGCTTCTGGGACGGCGGCCTCGGCGGGCACAGCGACAACGGGCAATCCTCGGGGCGGCCGAGCGGCTTTCCGGGCTCGCGCCAGCCGAAAAAAACCGGCGTCCGCACCGACATCGAGTTCCCGGAGAAATCCGAAAAGCCTCGCGGGGCGTAATATCGAAGCCACACCTTGATGAGCACGAGCGTCGACTCGGCGTCAGCACTGATTCCCGCAGTAGCCTGTGGCGACATCGCCGCGTTCGAAGCCGTCTACGACCGCTACTCGGGCACGCTGTACGCGCTGCTGCTGCGCATCCTCGGAAACGCCGAGGACGCGCAGGAAGTGTTGCAGGAATCGTTCGTCAAAGTCTGGACCACGGCGCGCATGTTCGACGCCGCGCGCGGCAGCGAAGTGGCCTGGCTGATCTCCATCGCCCGCAGCAAAGGCATCGACAAGCTGCGCTCGCGGAAGATCCGTTCCGATCGCGAGAACGACGCCGGACGGGAAATCTCGATTCAATCGAGTTTCGTAGATAAGACGACCGGGGCGGACAACGCCATCCTGTCGCAAGAACGAATTGCCGTGCGCAACGCGCTCGCCGAACTGCCCGAGGCCCAGCGCATCGCACTCGAGCTTGCATACTTCGAGGGACTCTCGCAGTCGGAGATCAGCGAACGGCTGAACGAGCCCCTCGGCACGGTGAAAACGAGAATGCAGCTCGGGATGAAGAAGTTGCGAGACCGGCTCCAGGCCTTCCGATGATCACGCACGAGGAAGCACAGGAGATTGCCGCGCTCGACGCGATCGGCGCGGCGTCGCCCGACGAGGAGCTCACGCTGCACGAGCACCTGGCCGGATGCGCGGAGTGCCGGCGCGTCCGCGACGAGTACGCCGAGGCGGTCACGCTCCTGGCCCGCGGCCTCGATCCCGTGACGCCGCCCGCCGAGGTGCGGGAGCGCGTCGTCAGCGGCGACGCCTCCAACGTCGTCGATGCCCGCAGTCGCTTCGGCGCCGGCGCCTGGTGGCTGGCCACCGCGGCCACGCTCTTCCTCGCTTTGTGGGGCTGGCGCGAGCTGGCCATGCGCGTGGAGCGCGAGAAGTACAACACGCAGCAGGCCGAGAACCGGCGCTTGGCCGAGGAAAATGTCCGGCTCGCCCAGCGGAACGACAAGCTCAGCGCGGAGATGGCGGCGCTGGCCTCCGCCGGGACGCGCACGATCTCGTTGAGCGGCCAGCAGGCCTCGCCGTCGGCGTCGGCGCGCGTTTTCCTCGAGCCGGAGAAGCGCCGCGCCGTCGTCTTCTTCTACAACCTCCCGGCGAACGCGAAGGATAAGAGCTACCAGCTCTGGATCATCACCTCGAAGCCTCAAAGCGCGGGCGTGTTCGACGTGACCGGCAACGGCAACGCCTCCATCACCATCGAGAACCTTCCGGTGGCGACGGAGATCAAGGCCCTGGCCGTCACGCTCGAGCCGCGCGGCGGCGTGGCCCAGCCGACGAACACGAACTTCTTCGTGATGGGCAGCTCGTCGTTATAGCGGTTGGCGATTAGGGGTTAGCGATTCGCGATTAGGGATTGGGTTGGCAGCTTCGAATCGCTAATCGCTAATCGCTAATCGCTAAAGCCCGATGATGTTGTAGCCGCAGTCGACGTACAACACCTCGCCCGTGACCGCCGACGACATCGGCGACAGCAGGAAGAGCGCGGCGTTGCCGATCTCCTCGAGCTCGACGTTGCGGCGTAGCGGGGCCTTGTCGGCGTAGTGCTTGAGCATCCCGGTGAAGCCTTTGATCCCGCGCGCGGCGAGGGTGTTCACGGGTCCCGCGGAGATGGCATTGACGCGGACGTTCTTCGGGCCGAGGTTCGCGGCCAGATAGCGGACCGAAGCCTCGAGCGACGCCTTGGCCACGCCCATGACGTTGTAGCCCTCGATGGCCTTCACCGCGCCGTAGTACGACATGGCCAGCACCGCGCCGCCGCCGCTTTTCTCGAAGAGCGGCAGCGCCGCGCGCGTCAGGCCCACGAGCGAGTAGGCGCTGATGTCGTGCGCGGTCTTGTAGCCGTCGCGCGAGGTCTTGAAGAAGTCGCCCTCGAGGTCCTCGCGCGGGGCGAAGGCGACGGAGTGCACGAGCGCGTCGAGCCGTCCGAATTTCGCGTCGACCTCGGCGAAGACCCCGTCGATCTCCGCGTCGCTGGTCACGTCGCACGGCAAGAGCAGCGCCTCCGGCATCGTCGACGTCAGGGCCTCAACGCTCTCCTTGAGCCGCTCGCCCTGGTACGTGAAGGCCAGGCGCATCCCCTCGCGCGCCAGCGCCTGCGCGATGGCCCAGGCGATGGAACGCTTGTTGGCGACACCGAAGATGATGCCGGTTTTCCCGTCGAGTAATGCCATGGCCGCGGATTGTATTAGTCTTTCCGCCCCATGAAACGTCTCCTCTGCCTGCTCCTCCTCGCCCTTCCCGCCTTCGCCCAAAAGCGCGCCTTCACGATCGACGACTTCTACCGCGTCCGCGGCGTCGGCGAGCTGTCGCTCTCGCCCGACGGCCGCGCGGTGCTCTTCACCGTCGTTACCTCGGACCTTCCGAAGGCCAAGCGGACGACGCGCATCTGGACGATGGACGCCGACGGCGCGAACGCGCGCGAGCTGACGCATGGCGACGCCGACACATCGCCGCGCTTCTCGCCGGACGGGAAGACGATCGCATTCATCCGCGCCAACAACCTCCACCTGCTGCCCGTCGGCGGCGGGGAGGCGCGGCAGCTCACGAACGTGTCGACCGGCGTCTCCGATCCGCTCTGGTCGCCCGACGGCAAGTCGATCGCGTTCTCCTCCGACGTCTATCCAGAATGCGGCGGCGACGACGCCTGCAATCAGAAGATCGCCGACCGCTGGAGCAAGGGGAAGCTGCAGGCGCACATGGCCGACGGCCTGCTCTATCGCCACTGGACGGAATGGCGCGATGGCAAGGCCACGCACACGCTGCTGGTCAACGTGGAGACGCAGGCGGTGCGCGACGTGACGCCGGGCAAGTTCGACTTCCCCGGCTTCCAGCTCGGCGGGCCGCTGCAGTACGCCTTCTCGCCCGACTCCGGCGAGCTGGCCGTGGCTTCGAATCACGACCCCGAACCGGCCTCGTCGACGAACAACGACCTCTGGCTCATCGACCTCAAAAATCCGAGCGCCGCGCCACGCGACATCACCGCGGCGAACAAGGGCTACGACGATTCGCCGCAGTACTCGCCCGACGGCCGCTTCATCGCCTACCGCACGCAGAAGACGCCGGCGTATGAGTCGGAGCTCTTCCAGCTCGCGCTGTACGACCGGCAGAGCGGCACGTCGCGCATCGTCTCGGGGACGTTCCCCGACTGGATCGACGACTTCCACTGGAGCGGCGACGGGAAGTCGATCCTCTTCACCGGCCCGGTGCAGGGACACAATCCGATCTACCGCCTCGACGTCGCCGGCGGCGCGATCGCGAAGATCTTCGACGACCAAACCATCGACGCATTCGAAGTGGCGAAGAACGGCAGCGACGTCTTCTACATCCACCGCTCCGTCGGCGAGCCCTCGGAGATCTACCGGGCCACGCTCACCGGCGGCGCGGCGGCGCGCAAGAAGCTGTCGCACGCGAACGATGCGCTCATGAACGAGGTCGACATCCGTCCCGCGGAGGTGATGTGGGTCGGCGGCGCGCGGGGCGAGAAAGTGCAGGTCTTCATCGTCAAGCCGCACGGCTTCGATCCGGCCAAGAAGTACCCGCTGATCCTCAACGTGCACGGCGGCCCGCAGTCGCAGTGGTCCGACTCGTTCCGCGGCGACTGGCAGGTCTACCCCGGCGCCGGCTACGTCGTGGCCTTCGCCAACCCGCACGGCTCGACCGGGAACGGGCAGGAGTACACGGCGGAGATTTCCGGCGACTGGGGCGGCGCGGTGTTCGAGGACTTGATGAAGGTCACGGACGAGCTGGAGAAGCTGCCCTACGTCGACAAGGAGCGGATGGGGGCCATGGGGTGGTCGTACGGCGGCTACATGATGAACTGGTTCGAGGGGCACACCGGGCGCTTCAAGGCCATCGCCTCGATGATGGGCATCTTCGACAACCGCTCGTTCTTCGGGGCCACGGAAGAGCTGTGGTTCCCGGAGTGGGACCTGAAGGGGCAGCCCTGGAATTCGCAATTGTATGACAAATTCTCACCATCGAATTTCGTGACGAATTTTCATACACCTTGCATGGTCATCACCGGCGAGCTCGACTACCGCGTCCCCTACACGCAGGGCCTGGAGATGTTCACGGCCCTGCAGAAGCAGCACGTGCCGTCGCGGCTGATCGTCTACTCGAAGGCCGGCCATTGGCCGAGCTGGTACGAGATGGCGCTCTACTACACGGCGCACCTGGAGTGGTTCCACAAATACCTCGGCGGCGGCGCACCGCCGTGGCCGACGGAGGCCTTCCTCCGCAACGCCGTGTTCGACACGTCGAGCGGCAAGCGCATCGATGAGAAGGAGAAGGCGCCGGAGAATCTGCAGGGGAAGCCGGCGGAAAAACCGAAGGGTTGAGGCAGGGTTCATGCACGTTTTTGCGGTCATGAACGTGCAGAAATATCGCCTCTACATCAAGGCCTCGCCGGAAGCGATCTGGGACGCGCTGACCAAGCCGGAGTGGTCGATCCGGTACGGCTACGCGCCGCTCGTCGACTACGAGCTCGAGCCCGGCGGCAAGTACCGCGACTGGCCTCCATGCTCGCCGGCGAGCACGAGTCGAAGGGCGCTGGCGGCGGCTGGAGCGAGGTGCTCAGCGGGCTGAAGACGCTGCTCGAAACAGGGAAGCAGCTGGCTTTCCAGAGCGGTCCGGAGCAGAGCGAGCGCGCCGCTTAAACGTACTTGCGAACTTCCTCGTTCATCCGCCCGGCCATCATCAGGAACAGCATCCGGTAGTCGGCGGCGAGCGAGTAGAACGGGTGTCCGAAGGTGGCCGGCTTGTTGTGCTCGACAAAGAAGTGCGCGTACCAGGCGAAGGCGTAGCCGACGATGGGGACGGCCACGAGCAGCCAGAGGTTCACGACGAAAGCGAGGCCGAGCACGACTACGGCGAGCACGGAGCCGATGGCGTGGAGAATGCGCGTGCCGTGGCTGGCGTGCTGGCGAACGTAGTAGGGCCAGAAGTCGGCAAAGTTCTCCATGTGCATGACAATTGCTGAGCGAAATTGTATGCCGACCGACTTCGAGCAAGCGCTGAAAGACCTTTTCGGGGAGCCCCTGAACCGACTCGGCGAGCTGTCGCGCGAGCAGATGCAGAAGATGCAGGCCCGGCTGCAGGAGCTCGTGCGCGACTGCATGAAGGAGGAGGTCACCCGCCTCCACAACGAGATCGCCGAGCTCCGCGCGCGCGTGTCCACGCTGGAGAGCGAGCGCGCGGAAAAGGCCGCGGAATCGCTAGAATCGTCGTTCTGATTCTCGACGCCATCGGCAATACCTCGCTCGTCCGGCTACGCAAGGTCGCGCCGATCCTCGCCAAGCTCGAGTGGGAGAACCCCACCGGCAGCATGAAGGATCGCATGGCCGTCTCCGTCATCGGGCGCGCCGAGGCGGACGGGCGCCTGCAGCCGGCCGGCAGCGTCGTCGAGTACACCGGCGGCAGCACCGGCGCGTCGCTGGCGCTCGTGTGCGCGGCGAAGGGCTACCGCATCCGCATCGTCAGCTCCGATGCCTTCAGCCGCGAGAAGCTCGACCAGATGGCCGCGTACGGCGCGGAGCTGACGCTCGTGCCGAGCGAGGGCGGGCGGACGACGAAGAAGCTGATCCTCGACATGATCGAGGCGGCGCGAGCGCTGGCCGCCGAGCCGGGTGTTCTGGACGAACCAGCTCGAGAACCGCGACGCCATCGCCGGCTACACCCCGCTGGCCGAGGAGATCTGGCGGCAGACGAACGGCGAAGTCGACGCCTTCGTGCAATCCGTCGGCACGGCAGCCTCGCTGCGCGGCGTCGCCGAGACGCTCAAGCGCTACAAGCCCGGCATCCACATCGTCGCCGTGGAGCCGGCGGAGTCGCCGGTGCTGTCCGGCGGCGAGGCCGGGCCGCACAAGATCGAAGGCATCGGCGTCGGCTTCGTCCCGCCGCTGTGGGACGCGTCGATCGTCGACGAGATCGTGAGCGTCAAAACCGACGACGCCAAGGCGATGGCCCGGCGCCTCGCGCGGGAGGAAGGGATCTTCGCCGGCACCTCGTCGGGCGCCAACGTCATCGCGGCCATGCAGGTGCGCGAGCGCTTTCCGAACGTCGCCACGCTGATGGTCGACTCGGGGTTGAAGTACGTGAATACGGACGTCTTCAGAAGGTAACCCCCAGCGTGAGGAAGTTAGCCGGGCGCCGCAAACAGGCACCTTTTTCTTGACAAATTAAGAGACATAATATATATTAGTCTTGCGTGGTCGGCCTGCCTTTAGCGGCAGGGGCCCGGCCGTGCTTGGCCGCCCGCGAGGGTGGCCCTTTTACTTCCGCACGATGCCCAGCGGATCAAAGCGAGAGGCGCTCAGATAACAGACGCCTGCTAAATTCCTCTCAAACATCTTGTCAATGCCATATTTCTTCACATGGCGCGTCGGTGTGACCTCGCGCTTGAGGAGTGCGTAGGCAACGGCGTCAGCTAATTGAATGAAGTACGACTGGTGCGACTTCTTAAAGACTGGATCTTCGATAACGCGCTGAATTGGAATATTCTTGGTCTTGGTTCCACCACCCCAGTCACCGATCATCGAGGGAATGGGGTTATAAACGCTCATCTTTCGTAGCGCCTTGGTAATCTCGCGCTCACGTCCCTCATCTGCAAAGACGAGCGCGACTGGACGATAGCGATTAAGGCGAATTTCGAGCTGATGACGACGATGCTCGGGCATCGCCGTTCCGATTTCTGAAACCAAATTGCGCCTCAAGGGCAACTCGCGCCGCTCGAACTCAAGCATTGTACGTTCGATACGATTCATGAGACGATCCCAAGCGTCCATCTGAACGTTATCACGTCCCTTTACATCAAGGCAGATATTTATAAGCATGACATTGGGCAATTGAGCGATTAACGATAACAATCCTTCGAATATCCGCGTGCGGTCGTGTTTACCAATGACCCATTGCGAGATTCGTCCACGCCCGTTGACAAACTCGCGCGAATGAAGTTCCTTTCTAAGAAAAATACCGTAATCTTCTTTCAAAATACTTCTATGTTGCCGCACGCGTGAGAAGGACTCGCGCCATTCGGTGTGCGGTATTCCTATAGCAGATAAACAGAACTTCTCCTCGTCGAAGGACTCATCAACGTAGAAGAGACGCGCTGTCATTTTGAGATGCTATCACGGCCTTTCGCGAGGAACGCCTAGGTCCAGCTAACGTGCTCACTAAGCTGCAAAAGCCGCCTACCACGCCTCAGAGTGGCACGGCAGCACGTAGCGCTGTCGACACCGCCGAGTCGACGTAATCCCGCTACCAATGTTGGTCGTTTAAGTGACTTCTAGCTAGCTAGTATTGAGCGCCTCATCCGCCTGCGCGATGAGAGCATCGGCACGCTTTACGAAATCATCGACTTTCATTTCGTAATAATGTAACCGTCACGCCGGCGGGGCAAACACGCCGTGCGAATGGATAGGGATCGGATAGCTGAGATCGCAAAGCCCTAATACAGCTACCAGCCCGGGGGGTTAAGCGATGTATGCCGCACGAGTATTCATATCCTGAGCGTAGCGAAGGGCGACAACCGGTCCCGCTCCTAGAACGCAAACCCCAGCGTGAGGAAGTAGGCGAACGGCCGCTCGTACTGCGGGGTTCCGTCGTCGGCGAAGTACAGGATGCGGCGGTGGAGCTTGTAGCCGATGTCGAAGCGCACCGGGCCGACGGGCGACAGGTAGCGCAGGCCCGCGCCGAGGCCGTAGCGGACGTTGTTGAAGCGGATCTTCGACTCGTCGTAGACGTTGCCGGCGTCGACGAACACGGCGCCGCCGAACGAGCGCACGATCGGGAAGCGGTACTCGCTGTTGAAGAGCAAGAGGCCGCGGCCGCCGACGGGGGCGATGCGGCCGTCGGGCAGCTTGACCAGGGTGGGGAGGCAGTCGGCGCCGCCGTCGCGCGGGTCGGCGCAGGTCGTGCCGAGGAGGTCCGTCGAGAAGGCGCGCTGGGAGCTGTCGCCGCCGGCGGTGAAGCGCTCCGAGAGCGGCACGCCGGTGATGCCGGGGCCGCCGAGGTCCTGGATGAAGCCGAACCGTCCGGAGACGGCGAAGACGCTGCGCGTGCTCACTGGCAGGTACCACGAAGCCTGCGTGAACTCCTTGGCGAAGTGCGCGTCGGCGGCGAGGGCGCGGAACGCGTACTCGATCGAGGCGCTGGTGAGGAAGCCGCGGTGGGGGTCGAGCAGGTCGTCGCGGCGGTCCCAGAAGAACGTCGGCGTGATGCTGGAGATCTTGATGTTCGTGATGGAGCGGTCGAGTCCCGGGACCAGAGCCTTGGACACGAGAGTGCAGACGTCGTTGAGGTTCGTCTCGTCAACGACGCACTGCGAGATGCGGTAGTCGTAGCGGATGGAGAAGCGCGTCTGGTAGCGCGCCACCTTCGTCGCCTCCACGAACGTGCCGCGCTGGCGGATGTGCGCGCCCTGGCGCAGCGTGTCGACCTGGAACACGGTGAACTGCACCGGCGTCGAGAAGGGCCCGAGGAACGGCTCGCGGTAGGTGAGGAAGGCCTCCTTGCGCTCGAGGCCGGAGGCGCCGAGGAGCTCCAGGCCGAGGTAGCGGCCGGTGCCGAAGAGGTTGCGCTGGGCGATCGACACGGAGCCGAGGAACGCGAATTTGTTGTCGCTGCGGACGATGCCGGACGTAACGCCGGCGGAGGCGGCGACGGTGAGGTCTTTGCCTTCCTGCACGGAGATGACGACGTTGCGCTGGGAGACCGAGGTGCCGGCCTGCTCGGGCTGGATGTCGACGCGCTGGAAGATGCCGAGGCGGTAGAGGTTCCGCTGGGCTTCGAGGATCGACGTGTAGCTGAACGGATCGCTCTTGGCGATGTCGGCCTGGCGCAGGACGACGTTCGACTTCGTGTAGGTGTTGCCGCGCACGACGACCTGATCGACGGTGATCTTCGGCCCCTCGGCGACGACGTAGGCGACCTTGGCCTCGGTCTTGTCGGCGCTCAATTCCTCGCGCGGCTTGATCTGCACCTCGGCGTTGCCGCGGTCGGCGTAGTACGTCTGCAGGGCCACGACGTCGGCGCGCTCCGCCTGCGGGTTCAGCGGCTGGCCCGCTTTCAGGAGCAGCGCCGGGAGGTCTTTCCCCGGAACCTGCTCGTTGCCTTCGACCGTGACGGCGGTGACGATCGTCTGCGGCCCCTCGGTGATCGGGAAGTCGATGGCCATCGTTCCCTGGGCGTTGTTCGTGGTGATGACCGGCGTCGCCACTTTCACGTCGGAGAAGCCGTTCAGGCGGTAGTACGACTCGACGGCGTCGCGGTCGGAGCTGAGCTGCGCGCGCGTCGGCGCGGTGGGGCGGCGGAAGAGGTGCGCGAAGACGGAGCGGAAGCCGCCGCTGGTCGAGGTGGTGACGACGCCGGCGAGCGTCTTCGACGGCACCTTGGCGTTGCCGCTGAACGTGACCGCGGCGAGGGCGTAGCGCTGTCCGGGATTGACCTTGAACGTCGTCGTCCAGACGTTGTCCTTCAGGTGCTCCTCGGTGTCGACGGCGGCGTTGATGTAGCCCTGCTGCTGCAGGTGCGTGACGATGTCGTCCGCGGCCTTGTCGATGGTGTCCTCGCTGTACGGCTGGTTGCGGCTGAACGGCAGCAGGCCGCGCAGTGAGCGCCTGGTCACGCCGGTGACCTCGACGTTGACGGTCGGGCCGGTGTTCGCGGTGTAGACGAGCGCGACCTGCTTCGCGGCCTTGTCGTAGGTGTAGCGCTCGAACTTGACCTGAGCTTTGCGATAGTCGCGGCGCACGAGGAAGGTGCGCATGCGATCGGCGTCGGCGCGGGCGAGAGCGACCTCGAAGGTCTGCCCCGGCCCGCGCTTCATCTGCCCGATCAACTGCTGCGGCGTGAACGGCGCGGTGTTGCCGTTGATCGTGACGTTGGCGACGCGCGCGCGCTGGCCGCGGTCGACGTGGAAGATGACGTTGGCGCGGCTGGTGGCGCGGTCGAAGGTCGTCTCCGGGTCGACGGCGGCGTCGAGGTAGCCGCTGCGGGTGAGGTACTCCTGCACGGCCGTGGCGCTGTGGTCGACGGCGTTGAGGGAAAGGACGTCGCCGTTGTGCACGGTGAGATGTTGCGCGGCGCGGTCGCGCTCGGAGTTGCCGCCGATGCCGTCAAAGCGGACTTCCCCGACGCGGTAGTTGATGGAGAGGATGAAAGTGACGGTGCCGCCGCTTTGCTCGACGTGGATGTCGCGGAAGTCGCCGGTGGCGAAGAGGCTCTTGATGGAGCTCTGCACGTCGCGCAGCGAAAGCGGCTGCCCGGCCTTGACGGCGACGTACTGCTTGAGCACGGAGGTGTCGAAGGCGGCGTCGGACTGGAAGGCGATGGTCGTCACGACCGCGCCGGCCGCCGGCGGCGCGGTGGGGGTGGGCGGCGGCAGCGGCTGCGGCGTCATCGCTGGCAGCTGCTGCGCCAACAGCCCGAATGGATTCCGCCCGTACGTCCCCCACGCCCAATGCCCTTCGTAGCGGCGGCGGAAGCGGGCCTCGAGGCGGTACTCGCTCGAGAACTCGTCGCGCGTCCCCTGCAGCACCCAGTCGGGATTGACCTGCCACTCCAGCACGACGCTCTTCTTGTGGCTTTGCGTGGCGTAGACGACGAAGACGCGCATGTCGTTGGAGATCCGTTTTTCGAACGAGACCTTCGGGCCGGGCTCCGCGGTCGTCTCCACCAGGCCGGGGTCGTAGGTGAAGGAGTCGGCGAACGGCAGCACGCGCGAGCCGAGGAGGTGGCTCAGCGATTGGACGAGCAGCGAGCTGCCTGCGGTGCGGACGTCCGGCGCGGTCTGCGACGTGCTCTGGCGCGCCAGCGCGCCGGCGCCGAGGAGCGAGAAGAGGGTGATGTCGCTGGCCGGCGGATCGCTGGAGATCGTCGGAGTGATGCGGTCGAGCGTCCCGGTCACGTTCAGCGTCACGTCGAGCGGTCCGGATTCGATCTCGGAGAGCCCGCCGCTGACGCGCGCCTCGAGGGTGATGTCGAAGTAGGGATCGATGCGGAACGGGTTCTGGAAATTGATCGAGCCGCGCACGACGTGGTAGTCGATGTTCTGGAAGCGCACGTGCCCGCCCTCGTCGAGCGTGACCAGGCCGACGACGGCGGGGTTGGCGAGCGTGCCGGTGACTTCGATGTCGCCGCTGCCGGTGAGGTCGGCAATGTTGTTCTTCACCGCCAGCGTGCCGTCGGAGACGAGGTGCAGGCCGAGCGAGACCTTCTCCTGCCACGACGCGGCCACGATCGGCGTCGGCCCCTTGCGCGACAGCACGGCGCCGAGCAGGGCGTTGCCGAGGTCGGTGTCGCGGAAGTAGAGGGCGCGGGTGACGGTGACGTCGCCTTGCAGGCGCATGCGGTCGGCATCGCCGCTGAGGACGAGGTTGAAGTTGCCCTCGACGGTGAGGCCCTCGAAGTAGCGGATGGCGACGTCGTTGCCCTGCACGACGACGCGCGCGGACTTCGGCTTGAGGCCGTCGAGGGCGAGGGTGCCGCCGAGGACGATCGTGCCGCCGCCGAGGTTGGCGTGGATGGAGTCGATGTCGAGGCGGTCGCCGCGGAAGACGAGCGTGCCGTTGATGTGGTCGATGAGTTGCGGAAATCCGGGGAAGCGGAATTGCGCATCGCGCAGCTCGGCGCTCCCGGTGATGCGCGGATCGGCCGTCGTGCCGGTGACGCCGCCGGCCATGAGGATGTGGCCGTCCGCGCGCAGGCCGGGGACGAAGATCTGCAGCAGCGCGGCTTCGAGCTCGCCCTTGACGTTGATGTCGATGCGCTTCGCGCCGGTGATGTCGGCGTAGCCGGTGATGGCCAGCGTGGAGCCGGTGTCTTTGAGGCCGAGGTCGAAGGAGTCGAAGACGATGCGGCCGTCGCGCAGGGCCACGTGCAACGGCTGCGCGGGGACGAAGTCGTGCTCGGAGACTTTGACGTCGAAGGTGGGGAAGGTGAGGTCGAGGCGCAGCGCTTCGAGCGGGGTCATCTTCCCGCCGAGGTTGATGTCGGCGACGATCGTGCCGCTGGCGGGGAGCGAGGCCAAACTCGGCGAGAGCGCCAGGGCCTTGGCCAGGTCGGGGACTTTGACGCGCACGAGCCCCGACAGGGTTCCGTCCGCCGCCACGGTGCCGCTGCCCTCGGCGGTGATGATGCCGGCGACGTTCGCGCGCACGACGAGCTGCCCGTTGCGGATGGCCACGTAGAGCGTCGGCGGCGGCGCGTTCGGCGGGAGGTTGAGCCCCTTGACCTGCGCGTTCGCCATCGTGGCGTTGAGCACGAGCTCCGGCTGCTCGAGCGTGCCCGCGCCGGTGGACTCGATCGTGACGTTGCCGCCGAACATGCCGGCCAGCGTTTTCAGGGCCGCGACTTTGGAGAGGTCGAGCGACGACGACTTGATCGTGTACTGGTACTGGTTCGTCTCGAAGTTGATCTCGCCCTCGCCGGTGACGTTGCCGGCGGGCGCGGTGACGCTGACGTTCGTGGCCTTGAGCGTTCCGGTGGTGAAGGTGATGTTCGCGCGGGCCTCGGTGACGGGCTCGCCGTAGATCTCGCCGTTGCGCACGATGACGTTGCCGGCGCCGTTCAATTTGTTCTTCGGACCGCTGATGTGCAGCGTGCCGGTGAGCTCGCCCTTGATCGGCAGCGTGCCGAGGTCGAGGAACTTCACGATCTCCGCGATGGGGAAGTTCGCCGCGGTGATGTCGAGGTCGTACGACGAGTTCCCTTTGCCCGGCAGCCAGGCCACGACGCCGTTGAGGCGAAGGTCGCCCTTCGGCTGCTTCACGAGCATGTTCACGAACGTCGCTTTGCCGGCATCGGGCGTGCCGGTGACGATGAGCCGCCCGGTGCCGATGCCGGAGACGCTGAGCTTGAGCGTGGCCACGGCGACGGCGCGGTCGAGCGGGAAGTTGACGGCGTCGAGGGCGAGGTCGAAGCGCGGGGACGGACCTTTGTCGGGGAACTCGACGGTGCCGGTCATCGACATGCGCGCATTGCCGTCGCGGAAGTTGGCCTTCTCGAAGGTCATGACGCTCTTGGCGCCGTCGTATTTGAGGTCGATGTCGGCGTCGCCGAGGCGGACGTTGTTGTACTTCGCGCCGGCGGCGGCGACGTGGGCAACGACGTTCGGCGTCTTCAGCTTTCCCTGAATGCTGCCGCTGATGTCGCCGGCGCCGCCGAGCCCGAGGAGGTTGTAGGTCTTCTTGCCGGCGGAGTGGGCGAAGTTGTAGCCGATGCGATCGAGATCGGCGAAGTCGTTCGAGTGGATCTTCAGCAGCCAGTCCGCCGTGGCGTCGCTGATGCGCAGCTTGCCGGTGAGCGCGATGTGCGAGGCGGCGGTGTCGAGCTCCATCTTCCGGAAGGCGACGACGCCGTTGTCGAGCGCGTAGTCGACGTCGCCGCGCGCGGCGCCGGCCAGCGCGGCGTTCCCTTCGCCGGCGCCCGCGAGGAGCTTGTCCTTGTTCCAGTGATAGGCGAGGCGGCCGGTGGCGGCGGATTGGAGGCCGGGATTGGGGATGGTCCAGTCGGCGAAGAGCTTCTCGATGGAGACGCCGTTGTAGCGGAGGTCGACGGACATCGGATACGGCTCGGCGTACTGCGGCAGGACGTAGTGCGCGGCGAGCGTGCCGCCGGCGTACTGAGCGCGCTCGACGTCGACGATGGCGCGCTGGTCGGTCACGTCGAGGCGGCCGCGGGCGTTGGCGAGCGTGTAGACGTCGGCGTCGATCTTCGGCGAGATCCAGCTGCCGGCGAGGCGGAAGGTGCCGGCCCGGCCGGCGAGATTCGCGTCCATGACGAACGGACCGTCGAGGACTTTCTGCATGCGGAAGATCTCGCGCACGCGATTGAGACCGACGCGCGACTGCACGCGCAGGTTGTAGACGGCGTCGGCCAGCGGGGCGACGCGGCCCTGCAGGAAGATCTTCATGTCCGGACCGCCGTCGAGGGCGACGCTGCGCAGGTCGAGGACGTTCGGCGAGTAGCGGAACTCGCCGCGCATGGCGGTGTTGAACGGCACGTAGTCCTGGATGCGCATCGTCAGCTGCGGGCTGGTGATGGTGCCGGCGTAGAGGTCTTCCTTCGAGGTGACTTTGATCGTGGAGTCGATGGCCGCGGCGATGGCGCCGACGTCGTGGCGGCGGTCGTTGAACTCGAAGGTGGCGTTGTGCACGTACATCGTGCCGAGGTCGAGGTGGTAGATCTCGTAGCGGCTGGGCGGCCCCGATTGCCAGTGCGGGAAGTTGTGCACGAGCGGCGCGCCGGCGGGGAAGACCTCGAAGTTGATGCGCGGATCGACGACGTCGATGCGGCCGACGAGGATGCGCCGCCCCCAGAAGGAGTCGATGCCGCCGGTGATGACGAGCTGCTTTGCCGTGGCGAAGTAGGGCTTCGTGGCGCCGGGGGCGTTGGCGACGGTGAGGTTCTTGAGGATGACTTTCGACTCGCGGCCGCGGACGATGTCGATGTCGGCGATGGTGACGGCGCGGCCGAGGCGGGCCTCGAGGGTCTTCTGGACGCGGAGCTTGACGAGGTCGGCGAAGCTGTTCGTGCCGAGGTAGAACCAGCCGCCGCCGATGACGAGGAAGAGGAGGAGCGCGAGAGCGAGCACGCCGAGGACGATGGTGCGCAGGCAGCCCCACATCGGCCCGCGCCGCTGGCGCTCCCTCGCAGAGCGATGATGGTCGTGGTGAACCGTCGGCTCCGTCGTCATTCCAGATGCGAGCGCCAGACGTGCTAGCCGCGAGCCAAAAGGTAGAGGTCGCGGAGGTTATTGCCGGCGGAGGGAATCATAATCGGTTCGGCGAGGCGGGCGGCGGCCGCCGCGGAGTTGGAGGTTTGCAGGTCGTTTTCCGCCGCCTCCCGGTCGAAGTCCCTCGGCAGGCGCAGGAGCCAGCCGGCCACGCCGCTGTTGCCGTCGACGCCGTCGGAGCTGCCGAGGAGGGCGGTGCCGCGATCGGCGAGCAGCGCAAAACGAACGGTCAACTCGCTGCAACGGCCGCCCTTCCCGTGTCCGCGCACGACGACGGTCGGTTCTCCGCCGGCGACAACGAGCTCGCCGCGCGCGCCGGCGAGGAATCGCGCGGCGTCGCCGACGTCCATCTCGATCTGCTCTTCGATGACCGTCGGATGCATGCCACGCTCGCGGGCGATGCGCGCCGCCGTGCGCACGAGCGTGGTGTTGTCGGCGATGAGGCGCATGTCGCGCAGCGACGGACCGGAAGCGACGTCCTGCAGGTTGCCGGTGGAGACGTCGGAGTAGATGAAGGTGACGCACCGCCCCCGCACCCGCCCACCCAACCGCCCGCCCTTGATCGCGGAGAGCGAGGCGCGCACGCGGTTCATCGCGCCGATGGCGAGGCCAGAGGCGACGAGCTCGCGGTTCTTCGCGATCAGCTCCTCCTCGGTGTGCGGAGGAAGCGGGACGTCGACGCACGCCGAGCCGCCGCCGGAGACGAGGAAGGTGATGTCGTCGTGGGCGTCGACGAACTCGATGAGCGCGCGGCCGGCGGCGAAGCTGGCCGGCGTCATGTCGGGATGGCCGCCTTTGTGGACGAGGGCGTTCTTCGCGCGCGGCTCGCGATAGCCTTCCGGCATGGCCACGAACGCATTGTCGAAGTCGCCGAAGCCGTCGAGCAGCGCACCCGCGCATTTGCCGATGGCGACGACGTTGCGCGGCAGCTCGTCCGTGACGCACGCGCGCATCAGCCGCTCCGGATCGCACTGCCGCAGCGTCTCCAGATAGAGGTCGAGTAGCATTCTCCGCACAGAATGCCGCGCGATCTTCCCATCGGCAACGGCAATCTCATGATCAACTTCGATCGTGAGTACAACATCCGCGACGTCTACTACCCCCACGTCGGCCAGGACAACCAGACCGTCGGCGACGTCTCCTTCTTCGGCGTCTGGTGCGACGGGCACTTCGCCTGGATCGGCAACCCGTCGTGGGAAAAGTCGCTCGACTACGAGGACGGCACGCTCGTCACGCGCGTGACCGCGTCGTCGTCGCAGATGGCCCTCGACATGGTCCTCTCCGACACCGTCGACTTCGACCGCGACCTCTTCATCCGCCGCGTCGTCCTCCGCAACCGGCGCGACGCCGCGCGGCGGGCGCGCATCTACATGCACTTCGACCCGCACCTCTGGGGCAACAACGTCGGCGACACGATCTTCTACGATCCCGAGATCAACGGCCTCGTGGCCTACAAGGGGATGCGCTACGTCCTGATGAACGGCTCCGTCGACGACGCCTTCGGCTTCCACGGCTACGCCATCGGCCAGAAGGAGCGCGAGGGATTCCAGGGCACGTGGCGCGACGCCGAGGACGGGAATTTGCAGCGGAACGCGATCGCGCAGGGGTCGGTCGACGCCACCGGGATGATCGAGACCGAGATCCCCGCGGACGGCGAGCGGACCGTGTGGATCTGGTGGATCTTCGGCACGGCCTATCGCGACGTGGCGGCCCTCGACGGCCTCGTGCGCGAGCGCGGCCCGGCGTCGTTCCTGGAGCGGACGTCGAATTACTGGCGGCTCTGGGTCAAGAACGAGATCGACATCAGCCGCCTCCCCGACGAGGTGCAGAAGCTCTACCGGCGGTCGCTGCTGATCCTGCGCACGCAGATCGACAGCAGCGGCGCCGTCATCGCCGCCACCGACTCCGACATCGTCCAGTTCGGGAAGGACACCTATACGTACATGTGGCCGCGCGACGGCGCCATCACCACCGCCGCGCTCGTGCACGCCGGCTACGGCGACGTCACTCGGCGCTTCTTCGAGTTCTGCTCGAAGCTGCCGACGCCCGAGGGCTTCCTGCTGCACAAGTACAACCCCGACGGCTCGGTGGGCTCGTCGTGGCATCCGTGGATCTCCGCCGACGGCAAGCACCAGCTGCCGATCCAGGAGGACGAGACGGCGCTGGTCCTGTGGGCGCTTTGGGTGCACTTCGAGAAGTTCCACGACGTCGAGTTCGTCAAGCCGCTCTACAAGCCGGTGGTGAAGACGATGGCGGACTTCCTGGCCCGCTACCGCGAGCCGTACACGCGCCTGCCCGCGCCGTCGTGGGACCTGTGGGAGGAGCGGCGCGGCATCGCCGCCTTCACCGCCGGCGCGGTGTGGGCGGGGCTGAACGCCGCGGCGCGCTTCACCGACGCCTTCGGGGAGTCGTCGCAGGCGGAGCGTTACCGCAAGGCCGCCTCCGAGATCCAGGAGGCGGCGGCGCGGCATCTCTTCGACGCCAAGCTCGGGCGCTTCGTGCGCATGATCACGGTGTCGAGCAAAGGAGAGATCGTCCTCGATCCGACGTTCGACGCGTCGATGGCCGGGCTGTGGGCGTTCGGAATGTTCGAAGCCGGCGACCCCGCGATCGTGGCCACGATGACGCAGATGATCGAGCGCCTCACCGTGCACACCGACGTCGGCGGCATCGCCCGCTACGAGAACGACTACTACTTCCAGGTCGAGAAGGACGATCTCGAGCGCGTGCCCGGCAACCCCTGGATCCTCTGCACGCTCTCGGTGGCGCACTGGGTGGCGCTGCACGCGAAAAACGTCGAGGAGCTGCAGAAGGCCATCGAGATCCTGCAGTGGGCCTGCCGGCGGGCGCTGCCGAGCGGCGTACTGCCGGAGCAGGTCGATCCCTACACGGGCGAGGCCAAGTCGGTCGCGCCGCTGACGTGGAGCCACGCCGCGTACGTGCACGCCGTGCACAGCGTGGCGCGCAAGCTCAACGCCCTTTCATGAAACGCACGCCTCTCCGCCGCCGCGTTCTGCTCCTCACCTTCGCTTTCGCCCTCGTCCTCTTCGCCATCACCGCCGGTCTGAGCTGGCGGGCCAAGTCGGCGCAGGAGCGGTGGCAGCGCCTCGTGGGCGTGGAGACGCGGGCCATCGCGGCGCTCGAGGAGCTCGTGCGCGCGCAGAACGCGTATCGCGCCCGCGGCGGCGACTACCGCCTCGTCTCGCAGCTCCTCGACAACGACGCGTTGCACGCCATCGACACCGGCGCGCTGCGGCGGCGCGTCGTCGCCTTCCGCACGGCCATGGCCGATCCGACCGCGACGGCCGAGGAGATCGACGGCGACTCGCGGCGCGTCGTGGCCGAGGCCCAGCGGCTGATCGGGGAGCGCAAGCGCGAGATCGCCCGGCAGCTGCCCGCGCTCGAGCGGGAGTCGACGGCGATGATGGAGACCGGCCTCGCCGTCGCCTGGATCATCGTCATCCTCAGCTTCGCCGCGGTGCAGGTGACGCTGCGCAACGTCGTCCGTCCGCTCGAGGACCTCGCCCGCGCCGCCGACCGCATCGCCGCCGGCGACCTCACCGCGAGCGCGCCGGTGGCCGGCGACCTGGAGATCGCCAAGCTCGGCATCGCCTTCAATCGCATGGCCGAGGAGCTGAAGGCGCGGGCGCGCACCGACGACCTCACCGCGCTGCCGAACTTCCGCGCCTTTCGCGAGCGCATCGACGCCGAGATCGAGCGCGCCGCGCGCTACCCGGAGAGCTTCGGCATCCTCGTGCTCGACCTCGACCGCTTCAAGAAATACAACGACACGCACGGCCACCTGGCCGGGAACGAGGCGTTGCAGCGCGTGGCCCGCGTCATCCGCGACACCGTGCGCTCCGTCGACTTCCCGGCGCGCTACGGCGGCGAGGAGTTCGCCGTGATCGTGCCGGAGATCGACGCCCCGGCGCTGGCGGCGATCGCCGAGCGCATCCGCGCGAACGTGGAATCGCTACAGATCCTCACCATCAGCATCGGCGGCGCGATCTTCCCCGCCGACGGCCGGACGGTCGACGCGCTCTTCCAGACCGCCGACGAGCGCCTCTACACGGCCAAGCGCGAGGGGCGGAACCGCGTCGTGATCGCTCTTCCGGCGGCATAGCCATGCTCGGATTCTGGGATCGCGAAGTCGCGCAGCCGACGCACACGAGCTGGATGGAGCCGCTGGAAGTCCGGCACTACATCAACGAGCAAATCTCCGGGGACCGCGGCGTCTGGCCGCCGGAGTGGCTCAAGGAACGGCTGAACGGCCGCGTCTTCGAGCGCGCCCTCAGCCTCGGCTGCGGAACCGGAAAACTGGAGCGCGATCTCGTCGCCCTCGGCATCTGCAAACGCATCGACGCCTTCGACGGCTCCGTCGCCTCGCTCGCCGAAGCCAGGCGGCGGGCGGAGGGAACGATTCGTTACTTCGCGTCCGACTTCAATCGACCGGCGCTGCCGCGGAACGTCTACGACGCGGCGTTCTTCCATCAGTCGCTGCACCACGTGGCCAAGCTGGAGAAGCTGCTGCGCGCCGTTCTTCGGGCCCTCAAACCGAGCGGCGTGCTCTACCTCGACGAGTTCATCGGCCCCTCGCGGCACGAGTGGAACGACGAGCGCCTGGAGCCGTATTGGCAGATCTACAAGACCATTCCGCCCGAGCGGCGCTGGTTCGAGATCATGCCCATGCCCGTGCAATGGAACGATCCGTCGGAGGCCGTGCGCTCGAGCGACATCGTTCCGCAACTGCGCGTCGGCTTCCGCATCGACGAGTTTCGCGGCTACGGCGGCAACGTCCTCTCCGTGTTGTTTCCGGCGCTCAGCCGCGTCGAGCCGCCGCTTCTGCAGGAGCTGATCGCGCTCGACAAGGCCGCCATCGCCGCGGGCCAGCCGCATTTTCACGCCGTGATCGTGGCCCGTCCGGCCTCCGGCCTGCGCCGCGCGATGGCCATGGCGAGGTACTTCGTCGAGCCGAAGCTCAGGCTCGCTCTTCGAGCCGCGCGATCAGCGCTGCGATCGTCTGCTCGGTGACGTCGAAGCCTTCGAGGCCCGCGACGAGCTCCGCGTACCACTGCTCGTACACCGGCTTGAGCTTCTCCACCACCGTCCGGCCGCGCCGCGTCAGCACGACCCGCGCGGAGCGGAGGTCGCTCGGGTCCTCATTGCGATCGAGGTAGCCGGCCTCGCGCAGACGGCCGACCATGCCGGTCATGTTCTGCTTGGAGACGATCATCTTGCGCGCCAACGCGGCCAGCGTGGTCGGGCCGCTGGCGGCGACGACGTTGAGGATCGTCCACTGCTGCGGTGTCAGGTTCGTTTTCTCGAACATCGGCGAGAGCCGGCGCGCCAGAAGGTTGCCGAGCTGAATGACGCCGACGATGAGGTCGCGGTCCGCGGGCATACGATCGCTCTCGTCAATAGAGTGACAGGGCGGGCCATTTTGTCACCCCCTGTACAGTGAACGTCCGGCGAACACCGCGGCGTCGCCGAGCTCCTCCTCGATGCGCAGGAGCTGGTTGTACTTGGCGATGCGGTCGCTGCGCGAGGCCGAGCCGGTCTTGATCTGGCCGGCGTTCGTGGCCACGGCGAGGTCGGCGATCGTCGAGTCCTCGGTCTCGCCGGAGCGGTGGGAGATGACGTTGCGGTAGCCGGCGCGCTTGGCCATCTCGATCGTGTCGAGCGTCTCGGAGAGCGTGCCGATCTGATTCAGCTTGATGAGAATGGCGTTGGCGATGCCGCGGTCGATGCCTTTCTGGAAGATGGCCGGATTGGTGACGAAGATGTCGTCGCCGACGAGCTGCATCGTCGCGCCCAGCGTCTTCGTCTGCGCCTCCCAGCCGTCCCAATCGCCCTCGGCCAGTCCGTCCTCGACCGACACGATCGGATACTTCCGCTTCAACGCGGCGTAGTAGTCGATCAACTCGGCGCTGCTCGTCGGTTTTCCTTCGAAGTCGTATTTCCCTTTGTCGAAGAACTCCGACGCCGCGCTGTCGACGGCGAGGAAGATCTGCTCGCCGGCCTTGTAGCCGGCCTTCCCGATGGCCTCCACGATGAGGTCGAGGGCCTCGGCGTTGCTCTCGAGGCTCGGAGCGAAGCCGCCCTCGTCGCCGACGGCGGTGACGAGCTTGCGGTCGTGCAGCGTCTTCTTGAGGTGGTGGAACGTCTCCACGCCGGCGCGCAGGGCGTCGCTGAAGGTGTCGAAGCCGGCCGGGACGATCATGAACTCCTGGATGTCGAGGTTGTTGTCGGCGTGGGCGCCGCCGTTGATGACGTTCATCATCGGCACGGGCAGCGTGCGCGCGCCGGCGCCGCCGAGGTAGAGGAAGAGCGGGAGGCTCGCGGCCTCGGCAGCGGCCTTGGCCACGGCCAGCGACACGCCGAGCATCGCATTCGCGCCGAGGTTGGACTTGTTGTCGGTGCCGTCGATCTGCCTCATGACCAGGTCGATCATGACCTGCTCGCGCGAGTCCATCCCCTCGACTTCCTTGGCGATCATCTCCACGTTGTCGACGGCGTGCTGAACGCCCTTGCCGAGGTAGCGGCCCTTGTCGCCGTCGCGGAGCTCGAGGGCTTCGCGCGAGCCGGTGGAGGCGCCGGAGGGGACGGCGGCGCGGCCGAGGGCGCCCGACTCCAGCAGGCAATCGACTTCGACAGTGGGATTGCCGCGCGAATCGAGGATCTCGCGGCCGAAGATTTCGGCGATCTTGAACATGGCGCGCGGATTATATTCGCCGCATCGTGCGCGACCACTACCGCACGCTCGCCGCGCGCGGCGAGCATCGGATCAAGGTGGAACGCTCGGAGTTCCTCGGCATCGCCTTCCCGATCGCGGCGGAGGACGCGTTCTTCGCGGAGCTGCAGGCGATCGAGAAAAAACACTTCGACGCCACGCACCACTGCTGGGCCTTCCGCCTGTTCGAAGGCGAGCGCGCGCGCAGCTCCGACGCCGGCGAGCCCGCGGGGACGGCGGGGAAGCCGATCCTCTCGGCGTTCGGCGAGCTGTTCGACCTCGGCGTCGTCGTCGTGCGCTGGTTCGGCGGCGTAAAGCTCGGCACGGGCGGGCTGTCGCGCGCGTACCGCGAGGCCGCGGCGGCGGCGCTGGGAGTCGCGCCGATCGCGGAGCGCGTCGTCTACACCCGCGTGAGGGTAGAAGTGCCATTCAACGCGCTCGGGACGGCGTACCGATTGGCGAGCGAGCCCGAAGTAGTGCTCGTTGCAAACAGCTTCGGCGAGACGAACAGTTTTGATTTTGATGTCAGGCGAGGGAGAGTCGAGGAGTTTGTTCGGGTGCTCAAAGAGAAACGTCTCGGCTTCATTCTTCCGTAACCATCGTCCGAGCCACCCGGTCGCCCAGCCGCGGCCGTCCGCGCAGCACCAGCACCATCTCGATCGGGAAGAGCACGAGCAGGGTATTGCGCACGATGGAGCGCCCCCATCCGCAGCGATCGCCGCGCGGCGTCACCAGGCGCAGGCCGAGGAGCTGCTTGCCGAGGGAGCGGCCGCGGTAGCCGTCGCGGAGGAGCATGCCGAGCACGAGCACGCCGAGGGCGACGAACCAGACGAGAGAGATGGCCTTCACCGAGCCGCCGAACCAAGCCATCGAATAGCTGATGACGGAGGCCGGCAGAACGAGCAGAATCGACAGCGACAGCGCGTCGACGAGGAAAGCGGCCACACGCAGGAGCGTGGTTTGAGGCGTGGAATCGGGACTCATCTGAAACCCACGGGCCGTGACACCGTAAGAACGGCGGCAAGGTCTCGTATGAACAGCCGAGGACGCAAGATCTATTCACTGCTGGCGCTGGCCCTGACGGGCTGCATCGTCCCCGGCGAGCGCCGCGTCAGCTACGTCCAGAAGTCCTGGCCGTCCGCGCAGATCAAACGCGTCGAGGTCCGCGAAGTCGACGGCATGATCAACGTCCACGGCGGCGCGACCGACCAGGTCCTCCTCAACGCACGCGTCCGCACCTACGGCAAGGCGAAGGAGGACGCGTTCCAAGCCAACGTCGAAGGGGACACGCTCATCGTCGGCCGCCGCCAGCACCGCATCCACATCGGCTTCTTCCACTGGAACGAGCCGCGCATCGACTACGACCTGACCGTGCCGTCGAACGTGGAGCTGAAGCTGTCCACGGTCAACGGCCAGATCACCACGCGCGGCGTGGCGGGGGAGTGCGCGGCGACGACGGTGAACGGCTCGCTGGACCTCGAGACCGACGGCGTCAAGGAAGTGACCGGCAAGAGCGTCAACGGCCGCATCGCCTGCACGTTCAAGAAGGACTTCCAGGGGGCGACGTTCAAGACGGTGAACGGCCGCGTGTTGGCGGTGCTGCCGTCAAACGCGTCGTTCTACGGCGACTTCACGCAGGTCAACGGCGACTTCGAGGCCGCCTTCCCGCTCGACATCCATTCGCATCCCGGCAGCCGCCGCGTCTCCGGCGAAGTGAACGGCGGCAAGTACGAGCTGAAGATCAAGACGGTGAACGGCGACATCAAGATCGAGAACCTCGGCGGCACCATCCCCACGCCGCCCGTCCCGCCCGCCGCTCCGGCACCGGCGCCTGCGCCGAATGCGCTTCCCGCACCGCCACCGCCACCGCCCGCGCCGAGCACGTAAGGCTTCTATACTCGCGGCGTGACGAAACGCCTCGCGGCGCTTGCGCTCTTCGTCCTCGTTGCGATCGCCGCCGTCGGCCCGATCCGCAGCTACGACTATTTCTGGCAGCTCGCCGCGGGGCGGTGGATCGTCGACCATCACGCGCTGCCGACGACCGATCCGCTCGCGCTGGCCAGCGAGAAGACCGAATGGATCAACGGCGAGTGGCTGTGGCAGGTCGCCGCGTTCATCGCGCACAACGCCGGCGGCGACAACGCCATGTCGATCTACCACGCGCTCGTCGTGGCCGCGATCTTCACCGTCGCCTTCTTATTCGCGGAGACCGACGCCGGCATCGCCCTGGCGCTCTGCGCCGTCGCCTTCGCCGGCGCCTCCGACCGACTCGGCGTGCGCCCCGCGACGGAGGCGGCGCTCTTCACGGTCGTGGCCATCGGCATTTTGGGCGCGCGCTGTGCGCCCCTACCGCGCGTGATCGCCTACGCGGTGCTGACGATTGTTTGGATCAATGTGCACCCGTCTGCGCTGCTCGCGCCGGTGCTGGCGGCGATCGCGATGTTCATCGACGTCCGCCGCTGGACATTGGCGGCCGTCAGTGCCGCGGCCCTTTTCGTCAATCCGTACGGATGGAAGGCCATCATCGCTCCGTTCAAGCTCAGCGCCCTCATCCGCAGCGGCCAATTCGTCAACGCCGAATGGCAGCCCAGTCCGTGGGCTTCGTTCCCGCTGCTCTACGTCACCATCGCCGCGACCATCCTCTTCTTCATCGTGGCGAAGGAGAGGCGCGCCAATCTCTGGCGCATGGCCATGTTCGCGCTGCTGGCCTTCCTGGCCGTGCGCTACGTCCGCAACCAGGGCCTCTACTTCGCGGCGCTGCCGCTGCTCGTGCCGCCGGTGCGGAAGCTGTCGCGCAACCTCTCGCTCGGCTTCGCCGTCGCCGCGCTCGTGCCGCTCGGCTGGGCCATGCAACGCTACGAGCACGCGACGGGCGCGGACCCGCGCTACTACCCGCTTCGCGCCGTGGCCCGGCTGAAGAGCTACGCGCTGCCGGGGAACATCTACAACGCCGACCAGTTCGGCGGCCTGATCGAGTGGGAGCTCTATCCGCAGCGCCGCGCGCTCACCGACGGCCGCAACGAGCTATTCGAGAAATTCATCGCCGCGGATGACAAGGCCCATCACGACAGCCGCGCCTGGCACGCCATGATCGTGCAGTACGACCTAGCTCTCTCCGTCGACGAGTACATGCGGGAGAAGATGGAAGTCCTCGACGTGCGCAGCGGCGAGCGGCGCATGCTGCCGGCGTCGCTGGTGCGCTACCGCCGGCGCGACTGGGCTCTCATCGCCTTCGACGACGTGGCCATGGTCTTCGCCCGCCGCGACAAGTTCCCCGCCGCGCTCCTCGACCGCATCGAATACCGCTGGCTCGTCCCCGACGACCCGCACATCCGCTTCATCAACGAGCAGATTCACGTCGAAGCGCGCGCGGAGGTGCAGCGGGCGAAGCGGGAATTGGGGGAGCTGGATGTGGTGAAGGAGCTGGAGGCGGGAGTCAATTGACCGTTTCGCAGTCGCCCGGGGAGAGCGGCGCTTCGTTCGGCCAGCGTTGGACGAGGACGCGCTCGAAATGCGGGGCGATGATCCGTTCGTAGCGCATCTCGAAACTGGGATGTAAATCGAGGATGGCCTTGCGCGCGCAGTGGATGAGGCAGCAGGCCTCGCGATGCGTCACCGTCATGTCGCTGCCGATGAGGTTCAGCGTCAGCTCGACGATCATCCGGATGCGGCGGAGTCTGCGCCTCTCATAGAACGCCGAGCGGACTTCCGTCGACGGATCGATCTCGAATTTAGGCATCGCGTTGTCGTGCGAGCAAACTGCGGTGCCGCGCGGTCAATTCCCATCACGCATGCTCCCGATCGCCCTCCGCCCAAATCTCATCCGCCAGCGATTCTTCAACCCGCGACTCGTAATACCGGATGGCGGCGCGGCCCACCGCCCGCACCGACCAGTAGTTGAGCGCGCCGCCCGAAAGCGCGCCGACGAAGGGGATGGCTTTGGCCAGCCGCTCGCGCACGAAGCGCGTGCCGATCTTCTCCGCGATCATGCCGCCCTCGACCGTCGCCGATTCCAGCAACGTCCCGATTCCGTGCTTCCCGATCCCCACCCCTGACGCGTAGGCCAGGCACGACATGGCCTCGGCGAAGCGCTCGCGTCCGGACGGCTCGTGCCCGTAGATCGTGGCGATGGCCACGATCAGCCGGAACTGCTGGAACATCAGGTACGACAGGTCCGCGCCGAGCGCGCCGATGGCGAAGATGCCGCTCGGCAGTCCCGTCACCGCGCCGGCGGCGGCGCAGCGGATGGCCGCGCGTCGGGCCAGCTGCCGGGCATGCTCGACGCGCTCCGTCTCCGGCGCGCCCGTCCGAATCGTGGTCACCTCTTCGCGGACCTTGTCCATGTCGATCTCTTCGAACAGAGACCGGAACACTTCCTCGAGCACCGTGTCGGCGCGGCGCTTCAGCTCCCGGACTTTGACCATCGGACCTACTCGGATTTGGTTGTGGGCGTGCTGCTGCTGCTGTCGCTCTTCGTTTCGGATTTCGTTTCGGATTTCGTCTCCGCCTTCGCCTCGGACTTGCTCTCCGGCTTCGTTTCCGCCTTCGAAGCGTAATCGGTTTTGTAGAAACCGGAGCCTTTGAATTGGATGGCCGGCGCGGAGTGCAGCTTCTTCATGTCCCCGCCGCATTTCGGGCAATGCTCGTACGGCGGGTCGGAGAGACGCTGCAGGATCTCCACGCGCTCGCTGCAATTCACGCACTGGTATTCGTAAAGCGGCATGGCCCTATCTCAAACAGAGTGCCGAAAATGGCGATTCCGTTTCACCGCACCATCGGCACGAGCTTCTCGTGCGACTTCTCCTCCGCCGCGAAGAGCGCGCCGTCGCGGAAGTAGACGCCGGCTACGCCGCCCTCGGCCGTGCGGTAGTACCAGCAGTCGATGGTGGCGTCGGGGCGCTCCTTCGTCTCCGTCCACCCTGGGATCGGCTTGCCGAGGATGCGGGCGACGTCGCGCTGGGACATGCCGCGCTCGAGCTGCACGAGCTTCGCGCGCGTCACGGCCAGGCGGTCGATGGCCTCGGTCATTCCGCGCGAAGCGTCGGCGTTGCGCGGGTCGTGGGCGAGGACGGCGCGGTAGACGCGGATGGCGTCCTGGTAGCGTCCGATGGCCGCGAGGTCGCGGGCGAAGTCGATCTGGATGCGCTGGTAGACCTCGCGGGCGCGGCTGTGCGAGGGGTTGCGCTCGACGAAGGCGCCGAGCGAGTCGGCGTAGACCTGCTTGTCGCGCGCCGTCGCGTTCGGCGCGGCCGCGGCGCGTTTCTGCTGCAGGATGCCGCGCCATTCGCCGGTGGCGTCGGAGGCGTTGTCATGACCGCCGCAGGCGGCGGCGAGGAGCGCGAGGAGGAGGAGGCGTCGCATGGACTGCGACAAAGTAACACGTCGCGCTATAATCCGCGACGCTCTGCGTTAAGGGTCAACCTACAGCAGCCGGAGGATTTATGGCCGTGAGGGGCGAGGAAGTCGCGAGCTCGATCGAGACGCACATCCGCGAGTCGATCGAACGGATGGTCTCGGAGATTCGCGCTTCCATCGAAGACGTCCGCGTCGTCGTCGATTCGCAGCTCAAGGCCGCCCTGCAGAGCGTCCAGGCCGACGTCAACTCCGTCAACTTCGCGCCTCACATCCAGAAGAGCATCGCCGACCTCGAGCAGGCCATCGAGGAGGAGCGTCCGCCCGCGCCGCCGCCCGCCCCCGCCGGCGCCGATGCCTCACGCGTCAAGGAGGCCCTGCAGTCGGTCGAGCGCGGCAAGTCGCAGGTCGACATCCTCAACGCTCTGCTGGAGGCCTGTCTGCAGTTCGGCTCGCGCGCGGCGCTGCTGATCCTGCGCGGCGAGACGTTCAGCGGATGGAAGGGCGTCGGCTTCACCGCGCACGGCGGCAACGACGAGATAGTGAAGCGCTTCAACGCCGCGCCGGGACTCATCGCCGAGCTCGACCGCGTACTGCGCAACGAGCAGGTGGTGCTGTGGGACGGCGCGAACCTGGCCACGCGCCTCGGCGTCGCCGCGCCGGCGCATGCCGCGCTCGTGCCGATGGTGATCAAGGACAAGGTCGCCGCCGCGGTCTACGTCGACGCCACCGAGGAGGACGCCGCGAAGTTCGACGCGGCGTCGATCGAGATCCTCGTCTTCGCCACCGGGCTGCTCATCGACACGCTGGCCATCCGCAAGAAGATCCCGTCGCCGAGCCTCAGCGAATCCGAGGCCGTCGCGGCGCCGCCGCCCCCGCCCACGCCCCCCGCATCCTCGGAGACCGTGGCGATGTCGGCAGCGCAGATGCGCGAGATGATCTCCGGCGCGCGGCCGGGCTTCAACGTGCCGTCGGCGGACGAGTTCGCCACGACCGCGACGCAGCGGCCCGCCACCCCACCGCCGCCACCGCCCCCGCCCCCACCGCCGACGGCGCCGGACGAGCGGCCGTCGACGCAGTACGTTCCGCCTGCCGGCTTGCACCGCGGCGGCGGGCTCGGCGCGGCGCAGAGCGAAGACGCCAAAAAGCACGACGAGGCCCGCCGCTTCGCGCGGCTCCTGGTCTCCGAGATCAAGCTCTACAACGAGTCGAAGGTCGACCAGGGACGGAAGAACAACGACATCTACGAGCGGTTGAAGGAAGACATCGACCGCAGCCGGCAGATGTACGACGAGCGCATCGGCGAGGACGTGCGGAAGTCGTCGAATTACTTCTACGACGAGCTGGTGCGCATCCTCGCCGACGGCGACGCCGGCTCGCTGGGGCTGTAGCCCGGCACGGGCGCCGCATTCGGCAGTCGCGTGCGCCGCAAACACCGCAACCGCATCCTCGCCTCGGCCGGCGCAATCGTCGTCGTCCTCGGCGGCGCGCTGACCATTCATCGCGAGATGAGCCAGCGCCGCCAGCACCACCGCGATGCGATCGTGCGCAGGGTACCCGAGGCGCCGCCGGACCTCGAGAAGCTGCGCGGGACATTCGCCGCCGGGCTCGACGCCTTGGTTCACAAAGACGGCGCCGTGGCCGCGGCGCGGTTCGCGTCGTTTACGTTCGGCAGGCGCGCCGTCGAGGAGTATCGCCTCTGGTTCCTGGCGCAGGCGCAGCGGCTGGCGAAGGATCATCCGCACGCGCGGGTCACGCTCGCGCAGCTGTGGGCGCGCGGTCCGCGCGGCGTCTATCGCGACGACGCCGGCGCGGCGCTGACGTCGCTGTACCTCGAGGCCGGCGACTACCGGCACGCCTTCGACACGGCCGCGGAGCTCGCGGCGGATTCGACGTCGTCCGACAACGCCGCGGCCGCGCGCATGAACGCGATGCAGGCGGCGCTCGCGAACGGCGACGCCGGCGGCGTCCTCTTCGCGGCGCGCGCGCTGGCCATCAAGAACCCCGCGGCAGCACCGGCCGGCGACGCCGTGGCGGTCGTGCAGTCGCTCACGTCGCTCGCCGCGGACCGCCCGATCAAGCTCACGCCGCTCGAGCGCATGGAGCGCGCCGTCAGCTTCCTCCGCGACGGCGACGCCCAGAACTGCTTCGACGAGATCGCGCTCATGGAGCAGCTCGGCGTCCCCGCCGATCTGAAGCTGGCGGTGCAGCTCAACAAAGGCCTGGCCCTGCAGCAACTGCGGCGCTTCGAGGACTCGAACAAAGTCCTCGAGCCGCTCGCGGGCGGCCCGTACCGCGTCGCCGTCCCGGCCATTTACTTCAGCGCCCGGAACTACCGCATCCTCTCAGCGTCGATCAATCCGATCGTGAACAAGGTCATCACCGTCAAGCAGAAGGTGAAGGTCGGAAAGAAGACGCGCACTCGCAAAGTGAAGAAGACGGTGCAGCTCGTCGACCTGGCCAAGAAAGCGAAGAAGGAATCGTACGACGCCCTGGCCACGCGGCGGCTCAAGGACCTCCTCCCGCTGCCGCTGGCCGACGACGTGCGCGTCCAGGTCCTGGGCGCGCTCATCGCCGCGGCCGAGGCCAAGAACCAGGATCCGTACCTTCGCGAGCTCATCCCGCAGCTCGCCAGGATCGATCCGTCGCAGGAGGCCGGTCTGCAGCACTTCTGGGACAAGGCCTGGGCCGCCTACGCGCGCGGGGACCTGAACGGCGCGGTGGAGCAGATGACATTCATCCGCGACAACTACCGCAATCCGAACGTGAAGCGCCAGGCCGCCTACTGGATCGCCCGCTCGATCGAGCGCCTCGGCCGCAAGGAAGAAGCGGCCGCGATCTACCGCAATTTATCGTCCGCGCCGTACGACGACGTCTACGCCAAGTTCGCCGAGCAGCGCGGCGCGCCGCATGCGACGGCGACGAACAACCCGCTGACGATGAACCGTCCCGACTGGCGCGACATCGCCGAGCAGAACATGCCGTCCGAGCTGCGCCTGGCCTACGAGCTCACAGCCCTGGCCGATGCCCGCGACGCCCGCGCCGAGATCCTGCAGAACCGTACGCGCAAGAACCAGCCGTACGCCGACGCGCTCATGGCCGAGCTCTACAACCTCAGCGGCGACTGGCTGTCGCTGCTGCGCGCGCTGCGCAGCGCCTTCCCGCAGCTGGCCACGGTCGAGCAGGATTCCGTCCCGCCGTACTTCCTGAAAATGTACTACCCGGTCAAGTACCAGACGTTCATCCGCAAGTACTCGCGCAAGAACGGCCTCGACCCGCACTTGGTCATGGGCCTCATCCACCAGGAGAGCTTCTTCAACCCGCGCACGAAGTCGAGGCCCGGCGCGATCGGGCTGATGCAACTCATGCCGGCGACGGGGAAGGAGCTGGGCGGGCGGCTCTTCCAGCACTTCGAGGTCAAGCGGCTGGAGAACCCCGAGGTCAACATCGAGCTCGGGACGATGCACTTCCGCTATCTGGTCGACCTCTTCAATGGCAAGACCGAGCTGGCCATCGCCTCGTACAACGCCGGCCAGGGAAACGTGATGAAGTGGCGCCACGCCGCGCCGTCAAAGCCGATGGACGAGTTTCTGGAGTCGATCCCGTTCGCCGAGACGCGGAACTACGTGAAGCGAGTGACGATGCTGAGCGCGGCGTATGCGCGGATGGTCGAATGAGGTTCTTAAGTTCTTAAGTTCTTATGAGTCTTAAGAACCTAAGAACCTAACAACCTAAGAACCTCACGGTATGTACCCTCGAATCGTCCTCGCCGTCAGCCCCGGCTTGCCGACCTTCACCTCCACCGTGCGGTAGCCGCGGTCCTTCTTCGTCGACTCCGTCTTGTAGGCGATCAGGTACTGCGAGCGCAGCTCTTTCTCCAGCTGCGCGTACGTCTCGCCGAGCTGCTTCTCGTTGTGGATGAAGTACGGCGTGGCGCCCGTCTCCGCGGCCAGCGACTTCATCACCCCGCTGCCGCCGATGCCCGGGATCACGCTGATACCCACGCCGATGAAATACAGCGGCACCCGCGCCGCGCGCGCGTACGTCAGCAGGTCGTCGTACGTCACGCGCGAGGTCGTGTCCTCGCCGTCGGTGAGGACGATCAGCGCCTTCCGCCCCTGCAGGCCGCGGAAGCGATAGAGCCCGGTGACGACGGCGTCGTACAGCGACGTGCCGCCCGCCGCCTTCGGGATGGCATCGACCTGCGCCTCCAGCGCGCCGACGTCCGTCACGAACGGCGCCACCTTCTGCGGATCGAAGGCGAAGCCGCCGACGAAGGCGCGGTCGCCGGGGCGGATGATCCGCTTGAGGAACTCCGCGGCGGCCTTCTTCGTCGCCTCCATCCGCTTCTCCATGCTGCCGGAGTGGTCGATCAGCAAACCGACCGAGATCGGCAGGTTCTGCGCGAAGTTGAACGCCGTGATCGCCCGTGGCTTGCCGTTCTCGAGGACCGTGAAGTCGCTCTGTTTGAGGTCCGCGACCGGCGCGCCCGCGGCGTCGGTCACGCTCACCGGCAGCTCGACGACGTTGACCTCGATCTCCTCGCTGAAGCGCTCGCCGCTGAGGAAGAGGAGATCGGAGGCCTCGTAGTTCGTGCTGTCGACGACCGAGGCGCGCACGAAGTCGACGCCGTTCAGCTTCGCGCTAGGGATGGAGATCGCGTACGGCGGATGCGGCCACTCGAAAATCTTCTTCTGCCCGGCGAAGAGCACGACGCTCTTGATCTCGTTGCCGCGCGGGTTCTGCACGCTGAGCTTGAAGTGCGAGACGTTGTCGGGCGTGACGGTGCGGGTGATCTTCACCTCCAGCGGCGTCTCGCGCTCGTTGACGACGAAGGCGTCGGCGTCGATGTAGCGCCCGTGCTCGTCGTAGCCGACGGCGCGGACTTCGATGCGCTTGGGCAGCTTGCCGAGGTCGAGCTCCGCGCGGTACGGCGGCGCGTTCTTGGTGACGATCTTCTTCCCTTCGACCCAGAACTCCACGCGCTTCACCGGCGGCTGCACGTCGACGTCGACGATGAAGTAGTTCAGGGCCACGTCGCGGCGCGGGGCGACGATTTTCACCGCCCCGGCGTTCTCCGGCACGACGCCCTCGGCGAGCATGGCCTCGGCGCCCGCGCCTTCGCCGGCGACGTAAGTCTTGTTCGTCCTGGCGATGGCGACCTTCTGCGCCGTCTTGGCCACGATCACCGGCGCCGACTCCTCGAGCGGCACCATGAGCCGGGCCTCGATCTCGGCGTCGCCCGGCTGGAGCGTCTGGATCGTCGTGAGCGTTTCGCGCTGCGACTCCTGCAGCGGGAAGCGGAAGCGCTTCGTGACCGCGCCGCTCTGCGTGACCGAGCCCTGGATCACGAGCGGCACGCCCGGCGGCATGTCCGGACCGACGCCGAAGCGGAAGGTGACGCGGACGGCGACGCCGTCGGCCGTGTCGCCGAGCGGCTCGGCGGCGATGGTCATCTTCCCCGGCTCCTCGGCCAGCAGCGGCACGGCGATCAGGAAAAGAGCAGCGACGAGTCGTTTCATCATTCGTAAGATACCTGCATGAAGGTTGCGGCCATCACCGGCTTCTCCGGCGCGGGAAAGACCACGCTGATCGTGGCGCTGATCCGCCGCTTCGTGGCGGCGGGGAAGCGCGTCGGCGCGATCAAGCACACGCATCATGAGCTGAATGAAGAGCACCGCGGCGACACCGGCAAATTCCTCGATGCCGGCGCGGAGCCGGTCGTTTTCGCCGGAAAAGGCGAAGCGGTGGTGTTTCGTCACAGCGGCAACGCGCGCCTGCGCTACGGCGACGAGCGCGCGCTGCTCGAGCTCTTCGATACCGACGTCGTCCTGGTGGAGGGCTTCAAGAGCTCCGAGGCCTGGCCGAAGGTCGAGCTCAGCAGCGAACGGCGCATCGACGCCGAGGAGGCGGCGGCGATTCTCGATAGAATCTGGCGCTCCCAGTCATGACCGTGGCCACTTCTCTTCGATACCGCGCCGTGATCTTCGACCTCGACGGAACGCTCGTCGACTCCTACACCGCCCTGACCGAGGCCGTGAACTTCGCGCGGCGACAGCACGGACTGCACGAGCTGAGCGCCGCGCGCATCCGCGACTTCGTCGGCGACGGCCTGGAAAAACTGCTGCAGCGCGCCTTCGACAACGAGCGCGTGCCGCGCAGCGTCCAGGACGCCTTCGAGACGCGCTACGACGAGATCTGCTGCGAGGAGTCGAAGATCATGGCCGACGTCGAGGCCACGCTGCAGGAGCTCTCCGAGGCCGGCGTGGCCATGGCCGTCTGCACGAACAAGCCGACGTCGTTCTCGAAGAAGATCCTCGACTTCCTGCAGCTGGCGCCGTACTTCCGGGCCATCGTCGGCCCCGACCTGGCCGGCGCGCGCAAGCCCGAGGCGCGGCACGTGCTGCATACGCTGGCGGCGACGTCGTGCGCGCCGTCCGAGGCGCTGTTCGTCGGCGACATGCCCATCGACGTGCACGCCGCACGCAACAGCGGGATCGACGTGGCCGTGGTCGCTACCGGCTCGTCATCGTCGGAGGCGCTGCGCGCCGCGGCGCCGGACCATTATCTGGAGCGGTTTTCGGATCTCGTGAAGATCGTGGTTCGCGTGAGGTACCGTTTCGTTTTCTTCGACGTCGATTCCACGCTCGTGACCATCGAAGGGATCGATGTCCTCGCCGGCGGCAATCCCGAGATCGCGCGGCTGACCGAGGCGGCCATGAACGGCGAGGTGCCGCTCGACGAGGTCTACGCGCGAAGGCTGGAGATCATCCGCCCGACGCGCGCGGCGGTCGAGGCGCTTTCGCGGCGCTATCTCCAGTCGCTCGTCAGCGGCGCAGAGGAGGTCATGCGCACGCTGCACGAGCGCGGGCACGTGTTGCACTTGGTCACGGCCGGCATCGAGCAGGCGGTCTTGCCGCTCGCGCAGCACCTCGGCGTGCGCAATGTGCACGCGGTGAGGTTGATCTTCGACGACGACGGCAACTACAAAGACTTCGACCGCCGCTCCCTCCTCACGCGCGCCGGCGGGAAGGAGCTCGTTGTCCGCGCCGTCCGCGCGCGCTCGAAAGGGGGCGCGGCGATGGTCGGCGACGGCGCCAGCGACCTCGAGGCCAAGCCGGCCGTCGACCTCTTCATTGGATTCGGAGGGGTACACGCGCGGCCCGTCGTAAGAGAGAATGCAGATGTCTTCGTGACCGAGCTGCGCGATGTCCTCGACCTTGTCTAACTTCTTCATCCCCGGCCCCACGTGGGTCCGTCCCGAAATCCTGCAGGAGATGACCCGCCCGATGATCGGCCACCGCGGCGCGGAGTTCCGCGAGCTCTACGCGCGCATCGCCGCCGATCTCAAGCCGCTCTTCGCCACCACGCAGGACACGTTCGTCGTCACCGCCACCGGCACGGCGCTGATGGAAGCGGCGCTCGTGAACTGCGTGAACCGCCGCCTCCTGGTCACGACCTGTGGCGCGTTCTCCGAGCGCTGGGCCGCCATCGCCGAGTCCCTCGGCCTGGAGGTCGACAAGCTCTCGGTCGAGTGGGGCCAGGCCGTCGACCCCGAGGACCTCGCCGACCACCTCGGCTCGCGCCGCGCCCACTACGACGCGGTGACGATCACGCACAACGAGACCTCGACCGGCGTGACGAACGACGTGGCCGCGCTGGCCCGCGTCGTGCGCGAGGAGTCGCCCGGCACGCTCGTCCTCGTCGACGCCGTCTCCTCGCTTGCCGGCATCCCGCTCCATTTCGACGACTGGGGCCTCGACGTCTGCTTCGCCAGCGTGCAGAAGTGCGTCGCCCTGCCGCCCGGCATCGCCCTCGCGGCCGTCTCCGCGCAGGCGCTGGCGCGCGCGCGCAAGATGCCGTACCGCGGCACGTACTTCGACTTCCTCAACTACAAAAAACACGCGGACGACGGCGGCGTGCCGTCGACGCCGTCGATCCCGCACTTCTACGCGCTGGCCGCGCAACTCGAGCACATCGTTCGCGGCGAGACGCTGGAAGCGCGCTGGCGCCGCCACGAGGCCATGCGCGAGACCGCCATCGCCCGCACGTCGAAGTTCGCCAAGCTCGCCTCCGACCGCGCCCACGCTTCGCCGACGGTCACGGCGCTCGCCCCCGTCCGCCCGCCCGAGGAGCTGCGCGCGGCGATGAAGCAGCGCGGCTACACCCTCGGCGGCGGCTACGGCAAGTGGAAGGAGACGACGTTCCGCATCGGGCACATGGGCGATATCACGATGGAGGCGCTGAACGCGATGCTGGACGTGCTCGAAGAGGTGGCGGCCGCATGAAGGTATTAGTGACGGAGACGATCGCCGATGCCGGCCTGGCCATCCTGCGAAAGGCGAGCGACGTCGACCTCGACTACCGCCCCGGCCTCAAAGGCGACGAGTTGCTGCGCGCCGTCGCCGATGCCGACGGGCTGATCACGCGCAGCGGCACGGCCGTGACGCCGGAGCTCGTCGCCGCCGGCGCGAAGTTGCGCGTGGTCGGGCGGGCGGGCGTGGGGCTCGACAACGTCGACGTCGCGGCCTGCACGGCGCGGGGCATCCTCGTCATCAACGCGCCGACGGCGAACGTGATGTCGGCGACGGAGCACACCATGGCCATGCTGCTGGCGCTCTGCCGCAACGTCCCCGAGGCCCATGCCAGCGTGAAGCGGGGCGATTGGACGCGCGCGAAGTTCCTGGGCACGGAGCTCCACGGCAAGACCCTCGGCATCGTCGGACTCGGCCGCATCGGCAAGCTCCTCACGGCGCGGGCGAGGGCGTTCGGGATGCACGTCATCGCCTGCGATCCGTACATCGCTCCGAACGTCTTCGAGAGCGCCGGCGCGCAGCGCGCCACGCTCGACGAGCTGCTGGCCAAATCCGACGTCGTCACCGTGCACACGCCGCTGACCGAGGAGACCCACGGCATGCTCGGCGCGGCGCAGATCGCGAAGATGAAGGACGGCGTGATCGCGCTGAACATCGCCCGCGGCGGGATCTGGGTCGAGCAGGCCCTCGCCGACGCCCTCAACTCCGGCAAGGTCGCCGGCGCCGCCGTCGACGTTTACGAGAACGAGCCTCCCGGCAAGGAACACCCGCTGCTCAACGCGAAGAACATCGTCCTCTCCCCGCACATCGGCGCGAACACGATCGAGGCCCAGGACCGCGTGGCCGTGCAGACGGCGGAGAACGTCGTCGAAGCGCTGCGCGGCTCAATCTTCGTCTCCGCGGTGAACCTGCCGTTCGAGGGGGTCATCGACGCCGACGACAAAGGCCTCGTCATCCTGGCCGAGAAGCTCGGCCTCTTCGCCGCGCAGGTCATCGACGCGCCGGTGGCCCGGGCCACGATCGAGACGTGGGCCGTTCCCGAGCGCCTGCACGAGATCCTGACCATCGCCGCGGTCAAGGGCGTGCTCGAGCCGCGTCTCGTCGAGTCGGTGAACTTCGTCAACGCCACGCAGTTGGCGCGTGACCGCGGCATCGCCGTCAATCTCATCCCGCACGAGACGCCGCGCGACTACCGCAACCTCATCACCTTCCGGGCCGGCGCGAACGGCCACGAGGTCTGCGTCTCCGGGACGCTTTTCTCCGAGCACCAGCAGCGCATCGTCTCGGTCGATCAGTACCGCGTCGAGTTCCGCCCCGAGGGGCATCTGCTCTACATCATCAACAACGACGTGCCCGGCGTCGTCGGCCGCGTCGGCACGCTCCTCGGCGAGGCCGGCGTCAACATCGCCGAGTACAACCTGGCCCGCAACGCCAGCGGCGGGACAGCCATGTCGATCGTCAGCATCGACTCGCCGCTCGATCCGCGCGTGGTGCAGGCGTTCGGGATGTTTCCGTCGATCAGGGAAGTAAAGCAGGTCAGGCTGTAGAATCGCCTCACATGCAGTATCGCGATCTCGGGCGCACGGGAATCCGAGTCAGTGCTATCGGCTTCGGCGCGTGGGCCATTGGCGGCACGGCCGAGGCCTCGGGGACGCCGCTGGGGTGGGGACGCACCAGCGACGACGAGTCCCTCGCTGCGATCCGGCGCGCGCGCGACCTCGGCGTCACCTTCTTCGACACCGCCGACAGCTACGGCTTCGGCCGCAGCGAGTCGCTCCTCGGCATCGTCCTGGCGCGGCGGCGCGAAGACGTCGTCATCGCCACGAAAGTCGGCATCGTCCGCACGGCCGCGGGGGACATGCGGAAGGACTTCTCGAAGCAACATATCTTTCTCGCCGTCGACGGGTCGCTGAAGCGCCTGCGCACCGACTACATCGACCTCTACCAATTGCACAACCCGACGCTCGACGATCTCCGCCGCGAGGAGATCCAGGAAGCGATGGAGATGCTGCAGGACGCCGGGAAGATCCGCTCGTGGGGCATTTCGATCAGCACGCCCGAGGAGGGGATGGAGATCGTCGAGCGCGGCTGGGCGCATGTGCTGCAGGTGCTCTTCAACATCGTCAACCAGGCGCCGGCGCGCGAGCTGTTTCCGGCCGCGCAGGCCAAGGGCTACGGCATCGTCGCCCGCGTGCCGCTGGCCTCGGGGCTGCTGACCGGGAAGTTCCGTCCGGACTCGCAATTCGCCGCCGACGACGTGCGCCAAAACTTCCTCACGCCGCGGCGATTGCAGGAGGCGGTCGACCGCGTCGACGAGGCCAAGGCGATCATCGGCGGCAGCGCGCGCAACCTGGCCGAGGCGGCGCTGCGCTTCGTCCTGGCGCACGAGGCGGTGTCGACGACGATCCCCGGCGCGAAGACGGTGCACCAGGTGGAGACGAACGCCGCGGCCGCCGAGGGGGCGATGCCGGCGGATGTGGTGGAGAAGCTGCGCACGCGGCTGGGGGATGTGAACTTCTATCAGAAACATGGGATACGGATCTGAGGCCCACGGAAAATTAGAACGCAGAATGCGAATGCAGAATGAAGAAGTCTCCCGTTTTCTACATTCTGCATTCGCATTCTGCGTTCTGAATTTCCGTGGATGACGCGACCCCCCGAAAACGTTCTCACCCCAACATGCCCACTCGCACCATTTCCATCCGCGGGGCAAGGACGCACAACCTCAAGAACATCTCGGTCGACATCCCCCAGCGCCAGCTCACGGTGCTGACGGGGCCGTCCGGCTCGGGGAAGTCGTCGCTGGCCTTCAACACCCTCTACGCCGAGGGGCAGCGGCGCTTCGTCGAGTCGATGTCGACGTACGTCCGGCAGTTCCTGGAGCGCATCGACCGCCCTGACGTCGACGACATCGACGGCATCCTGCCGGCCATCTCCATCGAACAGAAGAACTCGGTGAAGAACGCCCGCTCCACCGTCGCGACCGCCACCGAGTTGGCCGACCACATCCGCCTCTTCATGACCTACTGCGGCGAGACCTTCTGTCCCGACTGCAAGCGCATCGTGCGCAAGGACTCGCCGGAGTCGATCACGCGGGCCATCGCGGAGACGCTGCGCGGCAAGCGCGCCGTCGTCCTGGCGCCGGTGTTCTTCGACGCCGCCAGCCGCGAGGACGTGCTGGTCCAGCTCATCAAGGCCGGCTACTTCCGGGCCTGGATCGGCGGCGAAGTGCGCGACATCAAGGAGACGGACACGTCGTCGTTCAGCTCGCTGGAGATGGTCATCGCGCGGTTGCGCGTCGACGACGAGCTGCGCATCACCGAGGCCGTCGAGCAGGCCTTCGAGCTGGCCAAGGGCACCGTCAACGTGCTCGAGGAGAGCGAGGACGGCTGGATCTCCCACCGCTTCACCTCGCGCTTCGCCTGCAACGGCTGCGGGCAGGAGTTCCTCGAGCCGGTGCCGCATCTCTTTTCGTTCAACTCGCCGCTCGGCGCGTGCACGGAGTGCCAGGGCTACGGCCGGATCATCGGCATCGACATGGAGAAGGTCCTCCCCAACCGCGCCCTGCGCCTCGACGAGCTGCCGGTGGCGCCGTGGAACTCGCCGGGCTACGAAGATTGCTACGAGGACCTCGAGAAGGCCGCCAAGAAATACCGGCTGCGGCTGAACGTGCCGGTGGAAAAGCTCTCCGCCGAGGAGTGGGACCTGCTCTACAACGGCCGCGGGAAGTGGTACGGGATCAAGGGATTCTTCGACTGGCTGGAGACGAAGAAGTACAAGATCCACGTGCGGGTGAAGCTGGCCAAGTACCGGAGCTACGAGCCGTGCCCGCAGTGCCACGGGTCCCGGTTGAAGGCGCAGGCCGCCTACGTCAAATTCCGCGGCCGGACCGTCGGCGACCTGTTCGCGATGGATGTGAAGACGGCGCGGCGGTTCTGGGAGTACTTGCCGCTGGATCGCTCGGAAGAGGCGATCGCGGGGCACTTGCGCCGCGAGATCGTGAATCGATTGGTGTATCTCGACGAAGTCGGGCTCTCGTATCTGACGCTCGACCGGCAGACGCGAACGCTCTCCGGCGGGGAGTCGCAGCGGATCAATCTAGCCGCGGCGCTCGGCTCGTCGTTGACGGAGACGATGTATGTGATCGATGAGCCGACCGTGGGGCTGCATGCGCGCGATAGCGAGCGATTGCTCGCGGTCTTGCGCCGTCTCAAGAACGCCGGGAACACTGTCATCGTCGTTGAGCACGATCCGACGATCATTGCCGGCGCGGATCACACGATCGAGCTTGGGCCGGGGGCGGGGGAGCTGGGCGGGCAGGTCACGTACGAAGGGAAGGCGCGCCCCTCACCCGGCCTTCGGCCACCCTCTCCCCGCGAGCGGGGAGAGGGGACGTCGATGATCAGGATCCGTAACGCGCGCGAGCACAATTTGCGCGGCGTCGATGTCGACATTCCGCTCGGGCAGCTCGTGGCCATCACCGGCGTCTCCGGCTCGGGCAAGTCGACCCTCATTCGCAACTGCTTGTTCAACAAATACCAGCGCGACGTTCGCGGGGCTACGGGGCTCGACGTCGGGAAGGCGGACGTCGACGTCGGAGACAAGATCTACGACATGCAGTTCGTCGATCAGTCGCCGATTGGGCGTTCCACGCGCTCGAATCCGGCCACGTACGTCAAAGCCTGGGACGAGATCCGCAAGCTCCTCGCGGAGACCACCACCGCGAAATTGAACGGCATCACCGCCGGACACTTCTCCTTCAACACCACCGGCGGCCGCTGCGACACGTGCGAGGGGGCGGGGACGGTCACGATCGACATGCAGTTCCTCGCCGACGTCGAAGTCCTCTGCGACAAGTGCGGAGGGAAGCGCTTCAACGAGCAGGTCATGAAGGTGTCGTACAAGAACAAGAACGTCGACGACATCCTCAACCTCACCGTCGACGAGGCCATGAAGTTCTTCGTCGACAAGCGGGCCATCCTCCGACGCCTCGTGCCGCTCCGCTCCGTCGGCCTCGGCTATCTCCGCCTCGGCCAGTCCACCGAGTCGCTCTCCGGCGGCGAGGCCCAGCGCCTCAAGCTGGCCTCGTTCCTCGCCGAGCACGCCAAGCTCGACCAGCCGCGGCTGTTCCTCTTCGACGAGCCGACGACGGGGCTGCACCACACCGACGTCGAGCAACTCCTGCGCACGTTCCGCGAGCTGATCGATCGCGGCAACTCCGTCGTCGTCATCGAGCACAACATCCAGCTCATCGAGGCCGCGGACTGGATCATCGACCTCGGCCCCGAGGGCGGCGATCAGGGCGGGGAAGTCGTGGCCGTCGGGACGCCCGAGGAGATCGCCGCGAACGAGCGCTCCATCACCGGGCGATACTTGCGCGCGGCGAAGTCCGTCACAGCGGCATGATCGCCGCCGCGCTCCTCGCTGCCGCTCTGTCGATTGCCTCCGCGCAGCACGTCTTCGACGACGCGCGCATCGCCTCCGAGGAAGACGGCGGGAAGCTTTGGGGGAAGGCGCTGTACGGGCCGATGGTCGTCGTCGACCGGCCGACGCGCTTCTTCGTCCGCAACGACGGCACGACCGGGACGCTGCCGGCGGACGCGATCATCGCCAACTACGCGACGCCGCTCGACGGCAAGCTGACGACGATGATCGCCTGGCAGTCGATCGCCGGCGCGACCGCGGTACAGCGGCGGCGGCTGGCCATCCACGAGTGCTGGCATCGCATCCAGAACGACATCGGCTTTCCGGCCGCGAACGTGAACAACGTCCACCTCGACAGCGTCGACGGGCGCGTGTCGCTGCAGCTCGAGCTGCGCGCGCTCGCGGCGGCGCTGCGGGCGACGGGGAAGGAGCGCGCCGACGCGATCCGCGACGCGTTCGCCTTCCGGGCCGCGCGCGCCGATCAGTTTCCCGGAGCGTTTGAGCGCGAGCGCGCGCTGGAGAACAGCGAGGGACTGGCCGAGTACACCGGCGTCGCGCTGCGCGGCACGCCGGCCGAGGAGTCGCGGCTGGCGATCGCGCGCGAGATCGAGCACGTCGATCCGAAGTTCTCGTTCGTGCGCGGCTTCGCGTATCTGACCGGCCCGGCGTACGGGCTGTTGCTCGACGAGGTCCGGCCGGGATGGTCGCGGACGTACAAAGCGATGGACGATCTCGCGGTCGTGCTCTACGGCACCGAGAAGGTGCCGGCTCTCTACCGCGGCGCACGCTACGGCGAAGCCGAGCTGCGCGCGGCCGAAGCGGCCCGCGACCGCGAGCAGCGCGAGCGCGTGGCCCGCTACCGCGCCCGCCTCGTCGACGGGCCGGTGCTGGAGTTGCCGATGATCGACGCGCACTTCGGCTTCGATCCCGACGCCGTCGTCGCCCTCGGCGATGCCGGCAACGTCTACCCGAGCTTCAACGCCACGGCGAAGTGGGGCCGCATCGCCGTCGAGTCCGGCGCGCGCATCCCCAGCGACTGGTCGAAGATCGTCGTCGCCGCCGAGGACCGCGCCAAGCTGGAGCTGAGACCGCCTTGCACGATCGTCGCAGGTTCACGGAATGGCGACTGGCGCGTCACCTGCGATTGAGCCACAATGCCCCTCATCAGGAGAGATCGATGAGCGTTGCCGAGAAGGAGTATCCGGACATCGTTGGGGCGCGTCCCGACGAACCGCCTCCATTTGAGCCCTACATCCCCGCGTCGACCAGGCTGCGCGAGCTGACGCCGCTGCCGATCATCATCGGCACGCTCCTCGGGATGGTCTTCGGCGCGGCGTCGCTCTACCTCGTGCTCAAGGTTGGCCTCACCGTCAGCGCGTCGATTCCGGTGGCCGTCATCTCCATCACCTTTTTCCGCCTGCTGTCGAAGATGGGCGGGCGCGACGCCACGATCCTCGAGAACAACGTCGTGCAGACCGCCGGCTCGGCGGGCGAGTCGATCGCGTTCGGCGTTGGCGTGACCATGCCGGCGATTCTCATCCTCGGCTTCGATCTCGAGATCACCCGGGTGATGCTCGTGGCCGTCCTCGGCGGCCTTCTCGGAATCCTGATGATGATCCCGCTGCGGCGCGCGCTGATCGTCGCGCAGCACGGCAAGCTGAAATACCCGGAAGGTACCGCGTGCGCGGAGGTGCTCAAGGCTGGGGCGTCGCAGGAGTCGATGGATGCGGCCTCGGAGAGCGCAAAAGAAGAGATGGCCAAGCTCGGCGGCGTCGCCACCAGCGCCAAGACCATCTTCGCCGGCTTCGGCATCGGCTTTCTCTACAAGGCGCTGAACGTCGCCCTCCGGGGATGGAAAGACACGCCGGAGAAGGTCTTCGGCGCGCCCTTCGCGGCCGGCTCGATCTCCGCGGAGATCTCGCCGGAGCTCCTCGGCGTCGGCTACATCATCGGCCCGCGCATCGCCTCGATCATGTGCGCCGGCGGCGTGCTCGCCTATCTCGTGCTCATTCCGGCGATCAAATACTTCGGCGCCAACCTCGCCGCGCCGCTCGCGCCGGAGTCGACACGCCTGATCAAGGACATGTCGCCGAATGCGATCCGCAGCGCCTACATCCTTTACATCGGCGCCGGCGCGGTGGCCGCGGGCGGCATCGTCTCGATGCTCCGCTCCCTGCCGACGATTTGGCACGGCCTGCGGGAAGGACTGAAGGACATTCGCGGCGGCGCGGCGGCGCGCGAAGGGATGCTGCGCACCGACCGCGATCTCTCCATGAAGGTCGTGCTCATCGGCTGCTTCGCGCTGGTAGCGATCATCGCCCTGGCCACGCCGCTCTACCACGGCGGCACCGGCGTGATGGCGCGCGTCATGGCCGCAATCCTCATCGTCGTTCTCGGCTTCCTCTTCGTCACCGTGTCATCGCGGCTGACCGGGGAGATCGGCTCGTCGTCGAATCCCATCTCCGGCATGACCGTGGCCACGCTGCTGATCACCTGCCTGGTCTTCCTGGTGATCGGCTGGACCGGCTCGTCGTACTACGTCACGGCGCTGTCGATCGGCGCGATCGTCTGCATCGCGTCGTCGAACGGCGGCACGACGTCGCAGGATTTGAAGACCGGCTTCCTCGTCGGCTCGACGCCGCGGAACCAGCAGATCGCCATCCTCATCGGCGCTCTCGCATCGGCCCTGGCTCTCGGTCCCCTGCTGCTCTATCTCAACGGCACCGGAAGCGTCTTCCTGCCGCGCGTCAGCGCCGAGCCGACGGCTGCGGAACAGGGCGGCGCGCTCAAGCAGGTCGAGAACTGGCCGGCCGGCCTGCACGCCGATGCGTCGGTGCTTCCGGCGCTGACGCACACGACGCACAGCGGGCAGGACTATCTCGTCTGGCACTACACGCCGGAAGGGGGCGCGTCGGCGCAGGAGTTCCTGGTCGATTCGAGCGGCACGCCCCACTACCTCGTCGATCCGGCCATCAACGGCACTCACCGTTACCTCGCCAACGGCAAGCCGGCGCCGAAGAAGTTCGACGCGCCGAAGGCGACGCTGATGTCGTACATCATCAAAGGCATCCTGAACCGGCAACTGCCGTGGGGCCTGGTGCTCCTCGGCGTAATGATCGCCCTGACGCTGGAGATGTCGGGGATCCCTTCGCTCGCCTTCGCGGTCGGCGTCTACCTGCCGCTGTCGTCGTCGAGCCCGATCTTCATCGGCGGCATGATCCGCTGGTTGTCCGACCGGTACGTGCGGCAGAAGTTCCACGGCTTGAACCTGACGGAAGAACAACTCACGGCTGAAGGCGACAAGAGTCCGGGCGTGCTAATGGCGTCGGGCTACATCGCCGGCGGCGCGATCGCCGGCATCCTCGGCACGCTCATCACCGGCTTTCAGGACAAGGTCGAGTGGCTCGGACGATTCAGCGATCGGCTCGACCAGATCGCCGCGAAGAACCCGTTCGCCTCGGGGGCGCACGCCGATCTGATGTCGTGCCTGCCGTTCCTCGTGCTGATTGTTCTGCTCTACCTCGTCGGGCGCGAGATCCTGATGCGGCCCAAGACCTCGGCGTAACGGCTTCGCTCCGCCGGGCACCACGTCACGGCCACGCGGCGCGCGCGCCAGCGCGGGAGGGCGCGCGCGAGCCAGAGGAAGGCGATCATGGCGGCGTTCAGCGCCAGGAGCGCCAACAGCGAGTCGTCCCGGCCGAGCATCGGCACGTGCGCGCGCGGCCACCCGAGGAAAAGCCCGTCGACGCAGAGCAGGAGCACGAGATCGAGAACATCACGGACGGCCGCGCGGCGGCGCGCCCGAGCTACCACCACCCGCGAGTCGACGACGACCGCGGGAGGCGTTCCGGCGTCACGGACGCCAGGGAGGAGGTTGCGTCGATCGGGCTTCTCCATCGGCGAAGAGTCCGACAGTGAGAGAGCGATGGATATTCCAAATAACTGACGAGCGGTTGGCGATTAGCGGTTGGCGATTAGGCCCTCCCCCCAACCGCTAACCGCCAACCCCTAACCGCTATCTCTGCCGTATCGTTTGCGCAATAAAGTTCCCATCCGCGTCGCGGTAGGCCCGTACCGCCACCGACTCTCCCTCCGTCAGCCGATCCGCCGTCGTGTACGTGCCGGCGCGCGTCTTCACCACGAGATCCTCGACCGCGTAAATGCGCACGAGATTGCCCGCGGAGTCGCGGACGACCAGCCACGGTGAGTTGCGCAGCGTCTGCGAGATCGTGCCGTAGATCGTGACCGTGCTGAGCTCGTAGCCGGTCTGCGCGGGCGGCGCGGTGCGGCTCGGCGCGGGTGTCGCCGACGTCGCCGGCGCGTTCGTCTCGTCCGTCCAGCGGACCACCGTGGCGTTGAAGACGTCGTTCGTGTAGCCGCCGGTGATGTCGACGTGGTCGCCGGCCATCACGTCCCTGGCGCGCACGGGGCGTCCCGTCGAGTCGGCCGCGTTCGTCAAGTCGACCGTCACCGCGCCGCGGTCGGTGTCGACGGTGACGCGGTTGTTGGCGCGGTCGACGCGCGTCACGCGTCCGGTGAGGTTGCCGATCTCGCGCGTGGAGCGGCCGCCGCTCTCCTGCGTGCTCTGCAGCACGTCGATGGAGCGCGCGCGGATCTCGCCGCCGCTGGCGACGGAGCCGCTCTCGGGCTCGATGCGGATGCGGTCGCCCTGCTCGAGGTTGGCGATGCGGTAGGTGTCGCCGCGGTAGCGCACCGGTGTCGACGCCGTGGCCCGCACGGTCATGAGCGCGCGGTTGTCGGTCTCGATGACCACGCGTCCCTCGGCCGCGTTGACCGAGCGGACGATGCCGTCGATCCTGCCGAGGCGCTCCGGCGCGGCCGCTGGTGTCGTCTGCGATGCCGTCGGCGTGGAGATGTTGCCGGGGTCGCGCGTCTGGCCGACGCCCGTCTGCGGCGCTTCGACCGCGCGGCCGAGGAGCGTGATCGTGTCGGCGCGCACGTTGCCGACGCCGCGGCCGACGCCCCGCACTTCCAAGCGGTCGGCGGTGCGAAGATTCGGGAAGCCGGCGCTGCCGACGAAGATCTCCGGCGAGCCGTTGATCGTGCCGCCGAAGCCGTTCCAGCGCGTCGACAGGGCGTCGGTGTCGACGAGGATCGTGCTGTACTTGTCGTCGTCGGGGGCGATGACGAAGCGGTTGCCCGATTGAATGTCCGTGACCGTGCCGACGACGCTGCCGACCACGCCATCGCGCACGTCCGCGCTCGTCTTCCAGAGGCTACGGTCATCCGCGAAAGAGGACAACGAGGCGAGCAGGGCTACCGCAAGAAACGAGAGTTTCCGCGACATACGTACCTCCTGCCCATTGGACGATGCGGCGCGCGTGCCGTCACACCTCGCGGCCGGCAATGAAGCGCGACTTCACGACGCGGTCGTCGCCCATGAAGATGAGCCCGGCCAGGAGGTCCTCGATGGAGCTGGCGCGGTCGCTGCGCATCGACACCAGCGGCGTGGCGTGCAGGTCGAGAACCAGGAAGTCGGCCGACTTGCCGGCCTCGATGCTGCCGCACTCGGCGTCGAGCGACAGCGCCCGCGCCCCGCCGAGCGTGGCCAGGTACCAGAGCTGGAACGGGCTGAGCGACACGCCCTGCACCTGCTGGACTTTGTAGGCGTCGGCCATGGCCGTGAACATCGACGGCGTCGTACCCGCGCCGATGTCCGTGCCGAGGCCGACGCCGACGCCGGCGTCGAGCGTGTGCTGCAGACGAAAGAGGCCGCTGCCGAGGAAGAGATTCGAGTTCGGGCAGTGCGCGATGCGGGCCTTGCGCCGCGCCAGCAGATCGAGCTCTTCCTCGGTCAGCCAGACGCCGTGGGCGAGCACGGCGAGCTCGTCGAGGAGGCCGTAACGGTCGTAGACGTCGGCGTACTCGGCCTCGGGGAAAAGCTGCTGGACCCAGGCCACTTCGTTGGTGTTCTCCGAAATATGCGTGTGGACGTATGCGTCGGGGAACTCGCGCTTGAGCTGCCCGGCGGCCTCGAGCAGCTCCGGCGTCGACGTCGGCGCGAAGCGCGGCGTGATGGCGTAGCGCAGCAGCCCGCGCTTGTGCCACTTCTGCAGCAGGGTCCGGCTCTGGTCGTACGACGTGCGCACGTCCTCGAGCAGCTCCGGCGGCGCGTTGCGGTCCATCATGGTCTTGCCGATGATGCCGCGGAAGCCGCGCCGCTCGGCCTCGGCGAAGAAGATGTCGGTGGCCTCGGCGTGGATGGTCGAGAAGATCAGCGCGCAGAGCGTGCCGTTGCGCAGCAGCTCATCGAAGAACGCCGCCGCGATGTGCGCCGCGTACCGCGGATCTTTGAACTTCGCCTCGGTCGGAAAGGTGTAGCGGTTCAGCCACTCCAGCAGATGCCCGCCGTAGGAGCCGATCATTTCCAGCTGCGGCGCGTGCAGGTGGGTATCGACGAAGCCGGGGACGATGAGGGCGTCGCGCCCGAGCTGGGTCAGCGCCGCGGAGCCGCGCGGCATGTCCTGGAAATCGCCGGCACCGGCGATGCGGTCGTGATCGACGGCCACGTAGCCGTCCTCGTAGTAGGCGTAGGATTTCGCGACGTCGCCCGGCGGGAACGGATCGGCAACGAGCGTGAACACCCGCCCGCGGTATATCTTCACGGCGCGATTGTACGTGGAGGTCCGACGAGAAAGCAGGCCTCACGGCAGCTCTGTCGGAACCTCTTCCTGCTCCTCGCTCTTGATCAGCTTCTCGAGCACGATGGCCTCGTGCGCGCCCATGACCACCGGCGGCGCCTGCTCCAGCGCCTCCGCCATCGTCAGCGACGTCTGCGTGACCGACTGCATGAACGTCGGCTCGTTCGGCGGCGGGATGAGGGGCATCTGCCCGGCGTGGCGGGCCGCGCGCAGCTCCACCTCGCGGAAGCGCGCGTTCATCGGCAGCAGCGTCGCGGCCAGCTTCTCGTACAGCTCGGCGGTGGCGCGCACGTCGTCCATGCAGTACTCGGCGATCTCGCGATGCCGGCCGGCGCGGTACCACGTCTCCACCGAGCGCCCGTCGAGCCCCTCGCCCTTCGACGTCTCCACGCCGAAGGCCTTGCAGGCCAGGTCGAGGTTGAACTTGTACTGCCGCGGGTTCGGCGTGCCGAAGAAATTCAGCACCTCGCGCAGGTCGCAGTTCGGGTGCAGCTCGTAGCGCATCCCCACCAGGTCGCGTTTCGGCGTGAGGCCGTTGATGGCCGAGCGGATCATCAGGAACGGCCCGTCGAACTGCCGCCCGTTGAAGGTGATGAAGCGCGAGTCGGACTCGAACCAGTCCCAGAATTTCTCCAGGATCTGCTTCTCCGTCCCCGAGATGTACGTGCGCAGCCCCGCCTTCTCCACGCGGACGTCCTGCTGTCCGGGCACCTCGTAGAGCGCGCAGGAGCGGCCGTCGTCGATGTTGATCACGCCGATGGCGATGATCCGCCCGCGGAACGGCGACAGCCCGCCGGAGCGCTTGGCTTCCTCGGCGTCGCCATCGGAGAGGCCCTTGATCAGGTATTCGCGGACGTAGGGGTCGTGCTCTTCCCAGGGGATGCCGACGGTCTCGATGTCGATGACGAGTCTTTTCATGGCGAGCGAGCTCAGTGTAACCCGCTCGCCAAGAGAAGAATGCCCGCTCAGACCGTCGCAGCCGCGCCTGTTTTCAGCTTCTCGAACAGCTCCTGCACGGCGGCGGCGGACTTCTTCAGAGCCGCGTCCTCCTCGGACGTCAGCGTGATCTGCACGATCTGCTCCACCCCGTTCCGGCCGAGCTTCACCGGCACGCCGACGTAGAGGTCATTGAGCCCGTACTCGCCGGTGAGGTACGCGGCGCACGGCAGGATCTTGCGCTTGTCCTTGAGAATCGCTTCGACCATCTCCACCGTCGCCGCCCCAGGTGCGTACCACGCCGAGGTCTTGAGCAGATTCACGATCTCGGCGCCGCCGTTGCGGGTGCGTTCCACGATGGCGTCGATGCGCTCCTTCGAGATCAGCTCCGTGATCGGGATGCCGGCCACCGTCGAGTAGCGCGGCAGCGGGACCATCGTGTCGCCGTGTCCGCCGAGGACGAAGGCGTGCGTGTTCTCGACGGAGACGTTCAGCTCCGCAGCGATGAAGTAGCGCATGCGCGCCGAGTCGAGCACGCCGGCCATGCCGATCACCCGCTCGCGCGGGAAGCCGGAGACGCGGCGGGCCACCTCGCACATCGCGTCGAGAGGATTCGACACGACGACGAGGATCGCATTCGGCGAGCGCTTCACCACTTCGGCGGTCACGCCGCCGACGATCTCCTCGTTCTTCCACAGCAGATCGTCGCGGCTCATCCCCGGCTTGCGCGGCAGGCCGGCGGTGATGACGACGATGTCCGAATTCTCGGTGCCGTCATACGTGTTCGTGCCGCGCAGCAGCGCGTCGTACGTCTCGACCGGCGCGGTCTCGTTCATGTCCAGCGACTTCCCCTGCGGGACGCCTTCGACGATGTCGACGAGAACGACGTCGGCAAGCTCTTTGAGCGCGATCCCCTGCGCCACGGTGGCGCCGACGTTGCCGGCACCGACGACTGTTACTTTCGTTTTCATGGTTGGATCATAGCGCCAATGCTGACGGACTTTTGTGTGACGGCTGCTGCAATCGCGAGTACCACGAAAAAGCTCGAAAAGGAGAGGCTGCTGGCCGATTACCTGGCCGGGCTGGACGACGCCTCCCTCGAGCGCGCGGCGGTCTTTTTCGCCGGCGGGCCGTTCCCGCGGCGCGACCAGCGGGCGGCCGGCGTGGGCGGGGCGCTGCTGTCCGAGGCCGTGGTCGAGGTGACGGGGCGCCCGGCGGACGAGGTGTGGGCGCACTGGCACGAGTACGGCGACGCTGGCGACACGCTGGCCACACTCTTCCCGGACGATCCGAGCCGCACCGTCTCGCTGGCCGAGCTCGGCGAGACCTTCGAGCGCCTGGCCGCGACCTCCGGCGCCATCGAGAAGAAAAACATCCTCGCCGGGCTGCTGCGCAAGCTCGACGCGCAGGGCGTCCGCTTCGCCGTGAAGATCCTCCTGCGCGAGTTCCGCATCGGATTGCAGGAAGGCCTCGTCGAGTCCGCGATCGCCAAGGCCTTCGGGCGGACGCTCGACGCCGTCCGCCGCGCGAACATGTTCACCGGCGATATCGGCGCGACGGCGCTCCTGGCGAAGAGCGACGCCCTCGACTCCGCGAAGATGACGCTCTTCCATCCGTTCGCGTTCATGCTCGCCCAGCCGGAGGAGGACCCCGCGGAGATCGTGGCCATGCTCGGCGCGGGCGCGCTCGCGGACGACAAGTACGACGGCATCCGCGCGCAGATCCACAGCGACGGCGAGGAGGTGCGCATTTACTCCCGCACGATGGACAACGTCACGCACCGCTTTCCGGAGATCGAGACGGCCGCGCGCGCCCTCGGCCGCGGCGTGATCCTCGACGGGGAGATCGTGGCTTTCTCCGATCGCGTGCTTCCCTTCGCCGTGATCCAGACCCGGCTGGGGCGGCGGAAGGTTTCCGAGGCCTTGCTGCGCGATGCGCCGGTGGCGTACTTCGCCTTCGACCTGCTCTACCTCGGCGGCGAGGCGCTCTTCGAGCTGCCGCTGCGCGAGCGTCTGGCGCGCCTGCGGTCGATCGTCCGCAACGATGCGATCAAGCTGTCGGATCAAACGCCGGTCGTCGATGCCGCGCACGTCGATCAACTCTTCGACGCCGCCCGCGCCCGCGCCAACGAAGGCCTCGTCGTCAAGGACCCGCAGTCGATCTACACCCCCGGCCGCCGCGGCAAGTCGTGGCTGAAGTACAAGAAGGCGCTGGCGACGCTCGACTGCGTCGTCACCGCCGCCGAGTACGGCCACGGCAAACGCCGCGCCGTGCTCTCCGACTACACGTTCGCCGTGCTGCGCGACAACGAGCTCGTGAACATCGGCAAGGCCTACTCCGGCCTGACCGACGCGGAGATCGAGCGCCTGACGAAGCACTTCCAGGAGACGACGACCGCGCGCTACGGCCCGGTGCACGTCGTCGAGCCGACGGTGGTGCTGGAGATCGCCTTCGATCGCATTCAGGAGTCGTCGCGGCACAAGTCCGGCTACGCGCTGCGCTTCCCGCGCATCGCCCGCATCCGCGACGACAAGACGGTCGAGCAGATCTCCACGATCGACGAGGTGAGAAGGATTTACGGAGGGCAAACGAAGAGAGAACGAGGACTGAGGACTGAGGACTGAGCCTGCGGCATGCGCGCGATCGTGCCCTGAGCGGAGCCTCAGTCCTCAGTCCTCAGTCCTCAGTCCTCAGTCCTCAGTCCTCAGTCCTGTTATTCTCGCGCCGCGATGCCCCAGCTCGTGCAGGACACCTTCATCGCCGCCCCGCCCAAGGACCTCGTCCTCGACCGCGGCTTTCGCTTCGTGCACGGCCAGGTCATCGCCCCCTTCACCATCCGTTACGAGACCTTCGGCGAGCTCAACGCCGAGAAGTCGAACGCCATCCTCGTCTGCCACGCCCTCTCCGCCAGCGCGCATGCGGCCGGCAAATTCACCGCCTCCGACGACGAGAAGCCCGGCTGGTGGGACGGCCTCGTCGGCTACGGCAAGGGCATTGACCTCGACAAGTACTTCGTCGTCTGCGCGAACCTCCCCGGCTCGCCGTTCGGCACGACCGCGCCGGCGTCGATCGAGCCGAAGTCGGGCGTGCCCTACGGCTCGCGCTACCCCTGGCCGACGATCGAGGACATGGTGCACTCCCAAAAAATCCTCCTCGACCACCTCGGCATCCCCCGGCTTCGCTCCATCGCCGGCGGCTCGCTCGGCGGCATGCAGGTGCTGATGTGGTGCGCGCTCTACCCCGACTTCATGGACTCGATCATCTGCATGGCCGCGGGCGCGGCCGTGCCGGTGCAGGGCATCGCCTGGCACATCATCGGGCGCAAGATCATCGAGAGCGACGCCCGCTTCCGCGGCGGCGACTATTACGGCGACGCCGAGGCGCTGCGCGGATTGCAGGTGGCGCGCATGGTCGGGCACATGACCTACCTCTCGCCGCAGGCGCTGCAGACGAAGTTCGGGCGCCGCCGCCGCGGCAACACGCGCCAGTTCGAGATCGACTCGTACTTCGAATACCAGGGAAAGAAATTCTCGAAGACGTACGACGCGAACTCGTACATCCGCGTGCAGGCGGCCATGGACGAGATGGACCTCACCGAGCAATACGGCTCGCTCGACAGCGCCTTCGGCAAGTACCTCGGCAAGGCGCTCCTGATCTCCTTCGATACCGACTGGCTCTTCCCGGTGTCGGAGGTCGACAAGATCGAGCTGGCGTTGCGCGGCAACGGCAACGACGTGCGCCACGAGCGCATCGCCTCGCCGAACGGCCACGACACGTTTCTGATCGACTACGACCTCATCACACCGCCGGTTCGGGAGCTCCTCGGGCGCACGCTGTGCGCCCCTACCGAATGGAGCGAGGGGAGTAAATAGCACGATCGTTCGTGCTAGAACCGCCCATCAGCTGGCGGCAGCATTCGCGATCGGCGTCCGGTAGTCGCAGTCGGGGTTGTTGCAGTACTCGATCTGCCCCTCGCGCTTCGTCTCTTTCTCCAGCAGGTACGGCGCGCCGCATTTCGGGCAGGGGCGCGGGACGGGGCGGTTATTCAGCGCGAACTCGCACTTCGGGTAGCGCGAGCAGGAGTAGAAGATGCCGCGGCGGGAGCGGCGCTCCATCAGCTCTCCCTCGCCGCATTTCGGGCACTTCACGCCGGTCGGCTTGGGCGGCGTCGACTTCCCTCCGCCGATGCGGCGGATGTTCCGGCAGTCCGGATACCCGGAGCAGGAGTAGAACGGGCCGTAGCGGCCGCTCTTCAGGACCATCTCCTTCCCGCACTGCTCGCAGGGTGGCTGCGGCTCGGTGGGGAGGTTCGCCTTCATCAGGCGCGGGTCCTTCGTGAACTTGCAGTCGGGGTAGCCGGTGCAGGCGAAGAACTGTCCGAAGCGCGAGCGCTTGAGCTGCATCGGCTTCCCGCACTTCTCGCAGATGATCTGCTCGTCGTCCGCGGTGGCCTCGGCGGCGTCGCCCTTGGCCATCTCCTTCGTCGTCTTGCACTCCGGGTAATTCGAGCAGGCCAGGAACTCGCCGAAGCGGCCGAACTTGATCACCATCGGCGATCCGCATTTCTCGCACTTCTCGTCGGTGGCCAGGCCTTCGCCCTTGACCTGGGTCATCTCCTCGCGGGCGCGCTCCAGGTCGACGTTGAACTTGCCGGAGAACTCGCGCATGGCGTCGGTCCACTCCAGCTTCCCTTCCTCGATCTCGTCGAGCTCCTCCTCGAGACGGGCCGTGTACGTCTCGTCGATGATGTCGCCGAAGGACTGCTTGAGCAGGCGCGAGATCAGGATGCCGAGCTGCGTTGGGAAGAACTTCCCGTCGTGCTTGTAGGTGTAGTCGCGCGTCTGGATCGTGGTCATGATTTGGCCGTACGTCGACGGCCGGCCGATACCGTTCTCCTCCAGCGCCTTCACCAGCGTGGCCTCTGTGAAGCGCGGCGGCGGCTGGGTGAAGTTCTGCTTCGTGTCGAGGTCGAGGAGGCGCACCGTGTCGCCGGCGCTCAGCGGCGGGAGGGCCTTCTCGTCATGCTTCTCCTCGTCGTCGTCGTCGACCGCTTCGCCGAAGACGGCCAGGAAGCCGGCGAACTTCAGCACCTCGCCCGAGGCCCGGAGCGTGTAGGGGCCGCTGACGATGTCGGCGTCGGTCACGTCGAAGAGGGCCGGTTTCATCTGCGAGGCCACGAAGCGCTCCCAGATCATCCGGTAGATGTTCAGCTCTTCCCTGGTCAGGAAGTCCTTGATCTTTTCCGGGTCGTACTCGAGGGACGTGGGGCGGACGGCCTCGTGGGCCTCCTGGGCCTGTGCAGCTTTTTTGACGCGATAAACGTTCGGTTTCTCGGGAAGAATATCGTCACCATATTTCGTGGCGATATACTGTCTCACTTCGCCGAGGGCCTCGTCGCTGACGCGCACGGAGTCGGTGCGCATGTAGGTGATGAGGCCGGCGAAGCCGAGGGAGCCGAGCTCCTTCCCTTCGTAGAGCTTCTGGGCGATCTGCATCGTCCGCTTCACCGGGTACTTGAAGCGGTTGTAGGCGGCGCGCTGCAGCGTCGAGGTGATGAATGGCGGGGCCGCGTTCTGGCGCTTTTCCTTGCGCGCCACGTCGGCGACGGTGAACGCACCGCTCTTCAAGGCGGCCTCGATCTTCCGGGCCTGCTCCTCGTTCCCGACCTCGGCCTTCTTGCCGTCGATCCTGGTCAGCTTGGCCACGAACGGCGGCGGCGTGGCGGCGGCGAGCTTCGCCGCGAACGTCCAGTACTCCTCGGAGACGAACGCTTTGATCTCGTCCTCGCGGTCAACGATCATCTTCAGCGCCACCGACTGCACGCGCCCCGCGGAGAGGCCGCGGCGGACCTTGTCCCAAAGCAGCGGCGAGATCTTGTAGCCGACCAGGCGGTCGAGCACGCGCCGGGCCTGCTGGGCGTTGACCTTGTTCATGTCGATGTCGGTGGGATGCTCGATCGCTTTCCGCACCGCGTTCTTGGTGATCTCGTGAAAGAGGATGCGGCGGACTTTCTTCGAGTCGCCGCCGAGGAGAGTGAGCACGTGCCAGCCGATGGCTTCGCCCTCGCGGTCGGGGTCGGAGGCGATGAAGATGTGGTCGGCCTTCTTCGCCGCGGCGCGCAGCTCGCTGACGACTTTCTGTTTGTCCTCGAGGACCTCGTACTTCGGCTCGAACGTCACCTCGTCGACACCGAGCTCGCTCTTCGGCAGATCGCGGACGTGGCCGACGGAGGCCTTCACGATGTAGTCCTTGCCGATGAACTTGTTGATCGTCTTCGCTTTCGCGGGAGACTCGACGATGACGAGGTTCTTGGCCATTGCGGCGCCCCAAACTGACGGGCGGACGATCAAAATTCCTCGCGCGCGCGTGGCGCGCGTGAGGGGCGGGACGATACCAGAGGCGGCGTCAGGGCGGCAAAATTGCTACGGGAGGTAGAGCGATTAGGGATTGGCGATTCGCGATTAGGCCCGCCCCCCCGAATCGCCAATCGCGAATCGCTATCTATGCTCAAGCTGATCGCGCTCTTCCGCTGGTCAAAGGCGTTGGTGCTGATCGGCGCGGCCCTCGGCGCGATGCGCCTGCTCCGTCCCGGCGCCGCGCAGCAGCTCGGGCAGTGGGCGATGCAGCTGCCCTTCGCGGCGCAGCACCGCTTCGTCTCGGAAGCGATCGCGAAGCTCACGCACCTCGACACGAGCCGCATGGAGTGGATCGCGGCCGGCCTCTTCGCCTACGCCGCGCTTTTCCTCGTCGAGGGCACCGGCCTCTGGCTCGGCAAGCGCTGGGGCGAGTGGCTGACGATCGTGGCCACAACGTCGTTCATCCCTTTCGAGGTCTACGAGCTATGGCGAAGGGCGACGATTTTCCGCGGCGCGTTCCTGGCCGCGAATGTGGCGATCGTCATCTATTTGATTTGGCGGATCCGCCGAAACGAGTGATTACTCCTCTTCCTCGTCGTCCGCCCCGGCCGCCTTGTACTTCTTGGTCTTGTTGTAGAGCGTCTTGTACGAGATGCCGAGGATCTCCGCGGTCTTGCGGCGGTCGCCGTCGGTCATGTGCAGCGTCTCCTCGATCACGATCCGCTCCACCTCCTCCATCGGCTGGCCGAGGGGGATGGAGACGCTGTTGCGGCCGCGGCGTTTGCGCGCGCCGAGGAGCTTGTCGGGAAGGCAATCGACCGTCAGCGTATTGCTGCGGGCCATGATGAAGGCGCGGTTGATCACGTTGCGCAGCTCGCGCACGTTGCCGTTCCACTCGTACTGCTGCAGGGCCTCGATGAAATCGGCGTCGATGTTCTCGACCTTCTTCTCCTCCGTCTCGTTCAGCTTCTGCAGGAAGAAGTGGGCGAAGAGCGGGATGTCCTCGAGGCGCTCGCGCAGCGGCGGGACCTCGATCGGGAAGACGTTCAGGCGGTAGTAGAGATCCTCGCGCATCTTCCCGTCCTGGATGGCCTTCTGCGGATCGCGATTCGACGCGGCGATGATGCGGGCGTCGATGTTGATCTCCTCGTTGCCGCCGACGCGCCGGAACTTCCCCTCCTCGAGCACGCGCAGGAGCTTGACCTGCAGCTCGATCGGCATCTCCGTGATCTCGTCGAGGAACACCGTGCCGCCCTTGGCCAGCTCGAAGTAGCCCTCGCGGCGCTTGATGGCGTTCGTGAAGGCGCCCTTCTCGTGGCCGAAGATCTCCGACTCGATCAGCGTCGGCGAGATCGCGCCGCAGTTGAAGGCGATGAAGGGCTTGTTGCGCCGGCGCGAGAGCGAGTGGATCGTATTCGCCACGACCTCCTTGCCCGAGCCCGACTCGCCGACGATGAAGACGTTCGCGTCGGTGTTCGCGACCATCTCGATCTCTTCGAAGAGCTTCTGCATCCGCGGCGACTTCCCGACCAGGTGCCCGAGCGCGCCCATCTTCTGCAGCTGCCGGCGCAGCTCGAGGATCTCCTGCTTCATCAGCTGCTTGTCTTCGACGGTCTTGAGGATGACCTGCAGGCGCGGCAGGTCGACCGGCTTCGTGACGTAATCCTCGGCGCCGACTTTGAGCGCCTTCACGGCGGAGTCGACCGTGGCGTGGCCGGTGAGGATGACGACGGAGACGTCGGGATAGGTCTCCTTGATGCGGTGCAGCAGATCGAGGCCGCTGCCGTCGGGGAGCTTGAGGTCGACGATGGCCACGTCCGGGACCATCTTCGAGACCGAATTCCACCCGGCCTTGACCGTGTCGGCGACTTCCGCTTCGTACCCCCACTCCTCGACCACGTCGGCCATGCCGGCGCTGGTGGCGCGATCATCGTCCACGATCAAGACTTTTTTCATCGTCCGTCCAAGGGAAAAGAAAGACTGAAAACGACCTTATCACGATCCTGTTCGGCAATCAGCTCACCGCCGTACGTTTCGGCGATGAGGCGCGCCGCGGCGAGCGAGAGGTCGGGATTGCCGAGAGGATCGGAGTAGTAGAACTTGAAAATCTTCGTGACCTCGAAGTCTTCGGCGGCCGGCTCGCCGCTCACCGAAACGTCGAAGCGTTGCGGAACGAGCTCGGCCGTGGCGCGGCGCCCTTCTTCCTTCAGCGCTTTTGAAACGCCCTCGAAAAACAGCCTGAAGGTCTCGCGAATTCTGGCGTCGTGGGCGAGGATCGGCGCCGCGCCCGCCGGCAGCGCGACTTCGAACCCCGTCGCCGCGCAGGCCTCGGCGCACGCCGCGACGAGGTCGACCGCGGCCGGCTCCTCATCGCCCTTCGGCGGCGTCGACAGCAGGAAGAACGTGTCAAAGATCCGGGCCATGCGCCGCAGCTCGGTCTCGATGGAGCGGGTGTAGGCGAGGATCTTCTCGTCGTCCGCGGCCGCGCCGGCGAGCTTGGCGATGCGCATCCGCAGCAGCTCGACGTTGAGCACCGCCACGTTCAGCGGCGTCTTCAGGTCGTGCGCGGTGTCGGCGCTGCGGCGAAAGGCCGCGCGGGCGAAGTGCTCGAGCCAGGCGTCCATGGAGTTGTTAGTTCTTAGTTGTTAGTTCTTAGTTTGGGGTCTCGCGATGGCGAAACTAAGAACTAAGAACTAAGAACCAAGAACTCTACACGCCTCGATGCAGATCGATCATCGCCACGCTCTCCTCCAGCCGCCCCTCCACGATCGCGAACTCCGGATCGTGCGACGACAGGAAGGCCAGCTCGCGCTCGGCCTCGGCGCGCTCCGCTTCCGCGGCGGCGGCGTCGATCTCCTGCGGGAGCCGGGCATTCTCGGCCATGACAATGACGCGGTCGGGCAGCACCTCGGCGAAGCCCCACGTCAGCACGAGGCGCATCGTCGTCGTACCGGTGCGGTAGCGCATCTGCCCGATGCGCAGCGTCGTCAGCAGCGGCGCGTGTCCCGGCAGGATGCCGATCTCGCCGTCGCTGGCCGGGAGCTCGACCTCGTCGACGTCCGTCTCCACGATCTTCCGCTCGCGCGTGACGATCGTGAGGCGCAGCTTCGTCGGCAGCGGATCGGCCATTTACGCCGCTTCCTTCTTCATCTGCTCGGCCTTCTCGAGCACTTCCTCGATCGTCCCCTGGTTGAAGAATGCCTGCTCCGGGATGTCGTCGTGCTTGCCGGCTACGATCTCGCCGAAGCCTTTGATCGTGTCGGCGATCTTCACGTACTTCCCTTCCAGGCCGGTGAACTGCGTGGCCACATGGAACGGCTGCGACAGGAAGCGCTGGATCTTGCGCGCGCGGCCGACGATGAGCTTGTCCTCTTCCGACAGCTCGTCGATGCCGAGGATGGCGATGATGTCCTGGAGGTCTTTGTACTTCTGCAGCACGGCCTGCACGCCGCGCGCGGTCTGGTAATGCTCGTCGCCGACGATGCGCGGGTCGAGGATCTTCGACGTCGAAGCCAGCGGATCGACGGCCGGATAGATGCCCAGCTCCGCGATCTGGCGCGAGAGAACCGTGGTGGCGTCGAGGTGCGCGAAGGCCGTGGCCGGCGCGGGGTCGGTGAGGTCGTCGGCGGGGACGTAGATGGCCTGCACGGAGGTGATCGAGCCGCGCTTCGTGGAGGTGATGCGCTCCTGCAGCTCGCCCATCTCCGTGGCCAGGTTCGGCTGGTAGCCGACGGCGCTCGGCATGCGGCCGAGGAGCGCCGACACTTCCGACCCGGCCTGGGTGAAGCGGAAGATGTTGTCGATGAAGAGCAGCACGTCGAGCCCCTCGGCGTCGCGGAAGTACTCGGCGACGGTGAGGCCGGTCAGTCCCACGCGCAGGCGCGCGCCGGGCGGCTCGGTCATCTGTCCATAAATCAGTGCCGCCTTCGACTTTGATGGATCTCCGGGGACGATGACGCCCGTCTCGGCGAACTCGAGCCAGAGGTCGTTCCCCTCGCGGGTGCGCTCGCCGACGCCGGCGAACACGGAGAAGCCGCCGTGGGCCTTGGCGACGTTGTTGATCAGCTCCATGATCAAGACCGTCTTGCCGACGCCGGCGCCGCCGAAGAGGCCGGTCTTGCCGCCCTTCGTGTACGGCTCGAGGAGGTCGACGACCTTGATGCCGGTCTCGAAGATCTCGATCGACGTCGACTGATCCTCGAACTTCGGCGCCTCGCGGTGGATGCTCCAGTGGTCCTTGGCGTTCACCGGGCCTTTGTTGTCGACCGGCTCGCCGAGGACGTTGAGGATGCGGCCGAGCGTCTCGCGCCCGACCGGAACGGTGATCGGGCCGCCGGCGTCGATGGCCTTCATGCCGCGCACCATGCCGTCGGTCGGCTTCATGGCGATGCAGCGCACCTGGCTCTCGCCGATGTGGTTGGCCACCTCGACGACGACGTCGATGTCGACTTTGCCGAGCTCCTTGTGGTCGACGACGCGCACGGCGTTGCCGATGGCGGGGAGATGGCCTTCCGCGAACTGGATGTCGATGGCCGGGCCGATGACTTGGATGACTTTGCCTATATTTTCTGCCATGTGCCTTATCCCGCGGCCGCTGCGCCGCTGACGATCTCGATGATCTCTTTCGTGATCGACGCCTGCCGGATCCTGTTGTACGTCAGCGTCAGGTGATCGATCATCTCGGAGGCGTTCTTCGTGGCGGCCTCCATCGCCGTCATGCGCGCGCCCTGCTCGGCGGCGGCCGACTCGAGCAGGATGCGGTAGAGCTGAAACTCGATGTGTTTCGGCAGCAGGTCCGAAAGAATCTGCTGCGGGTCGGGCTCGTAGAGGTAGTCGACCTCGGTCGTGGCCTTCTCCCAATCGCGCTCGATCGGGAGGAGCCGCTCCAACCGCACGGTCTGGGCGATGATCGACTTGAACTCGTTGTAGACCGCGTAGACGGCGTCGACGCGCTCGCTGACGAAGTCGTCGATCAGCGTCTCGGCGATGTCGTGTGCCGTGCCGATCGACAGCGCCTGGTACACCTGCGTGGCCTCGGCGCGGATCGGAGTCGGACGGCGGCGGAAGTAGTCGAGGGCCTTGCGGCCGATCGGCAGCAGCTCCACCGACTCCCAGTTGTGCTCGCGCATGGCGTTCGTGGCCCGGCGGATGATGTTCGAGTTGAACGCGCCGCAGAGGCCTTTGTCCGCCGTCACGATCACGATGAGGACCTTGTGCTCCTCGCGCGCGTGCAGCAGCGGATGCTCGGCGATCTCCTCCTCGCCGACGCGCGTGGCCACCGAGGAAAGCACCTCGCGCAGCGCGGCCGCGTACGGGCGCGCGGCGAAGATGCGGTCCTGGGCCCGGCGCAGCTTCGCCGCGGCCACCATCTTCATGGCCTTGGTGATCTGCTGCGTGTTCTTCACGCTGCGGATCCGGCGGCGGATGTCGATCGTGTTGGCCATCGGCTACGCCGCGAGCACGCCCGCCTGGTCCTTCACATAATCGTTCTTGAACTCCCCGACCGCGGCGGTCATCTCCTTCTTCAGATCGTCCTCGAACTTCGGCGCCTTCTCCACGCGGTCGAGGAGGTCGGCCTTGTTGTCGAGGAGGTACTGGTGCAGCGCGGCCTCGAAGGGGCGGACGGCCTCGATGTTCAGGTTGTCGAGGAAGCCCTGCACGCCGGCGAAGACGGAGAAGACCTGCAGCCCGATGGGCATCGGCGCGTACTGCGGTTGCTTCAGGATCTCCACGAGGCGCCGGCCGCGGTTGAGCTGCGCCTGCGTGGCCTTGTCGAGGTCGGAGCCGAACTGCGCGAACGCGGCCAGCTCGCGATACTGGGCGAGGTCGAGTCGCAGCGTGCCGGCGATGGCGCGCATCGTACGGATCTGCGCCGAGCCGCCCACGCGCGAGACCGAGAGGCCGACGTTGACCGCCGGACGGACGCCGGAGTGGAAGAGATCCGTCTCGAGGTAGATCTGGCCGTCGGTGATGGAGATGACGTTTGTGGGGATGTACGCGGAGACGTCGCCGGCCTGCGTCTCGATGACCGGCAGCGCCGTGAGCGAGCCGCCGCCAAGCTCGTCGTTGAGCTTCGCGGCGCGCTCCAGGAGGCGCGAGTGCAGGTAGAAGACGTCGCCCGGGTAGGCCTCGCGGCCGGGCGGGCGGCGGAGCAGCAGCGAGATCTCGCGGTAGGCCTGGGCGTGCTTGGAGAGGTCGTCGTAGATCGCGAGCGCGTGCTGCTTGTTGTCACGGAAGTACTCGCCCATGGCGCAGCCGGCGTACGGCGCCAGGTACTGCAGCGGCGCGGGCTCGGAGGCCGAGGCGCTGACGACGATGGTGTGCTCCATCGCCCCGTACTCCTCGAGCGTCTTCACCACCTGGGCCACCGTCGACTTCTTCTGGCCGATGGCGACGTAGATGCAGATGACGCCCTTCCCCTTCTGATTGATGATCGTGTCGACGGCGATGGCGGTCTTGCCGGTCTGGCGGTCGCCGATGATCAGCTCGCGCTGCCCGCGGCCGATCGGGATCATGGCGTCGATGGCCTTGAGTCCCGTCTGCAGCGGCTCCTTGACGGGCTTGCGGTCGACGACGCCGGGGGCGAGGCGCTCGATGGGGATGAACTCGTTCGTGTTGATCGGGCCCTTGCCGTCGATCGGCTGGCCGAGGGGGTTGACGACGCGGCCGACCATGGCCTGGCCGACCGGGACGGACATGATGCGCCCGGTGCGGCGGACCTCGTCGCCTTCGGCGATGGCCTGGGACTCGCCCATGAGCACGACGCCGACGTTGTCCTCTTCGAGGTTGAGGGCCAGGCCGGTGACGTTGTGTGGGAACTGCACGAGCTCGCCGGCCATGACCCGCTCCAGGCCGTAGACGCGGGCGATGCCGTCGCCGACGGAGACGACCGTGCCGACCTCGGAGACGTCGACGCCTTTGCCGATGCCTGATAATTGCTGACGAATAATCTCTGTGATTTCTTCTGACTTCAAATCAACAGCCATAGTCTCTCCGAGAACGGCTTACATTAAAGATTCACGAAAACGGTTGATCTTTCCGGAAACGGAGGCGTCGAAGACCTCGCTGCCGACCTTGGCCACGAACCCGCCCAGGAGGGCCGGGTCGGTGGTGACGGTGATCTCCACCTTGCGCCCGAACTTCCGCTCCAGCGTGCCCGCCAGGGAGGCCTGCTCCTCGGGGGTGAGGCGATGCGCGGACCGCACCTCGGCCGCCAGGGTCCCGGTGGCCTGGCGGATCATCTCCGCCAGCGCCTCCACGATGGAGTCGAGGCTGTTGATGCGATGGTTGCGGATCAGGACCTCGAGCACGCGGCCGGAAAGCTCGCCGATGCCGAGGCGCTGGGCGATGGCGCGGGTGATGCTCAGCTTCGTGTCGGTGTCGACGCCGGGATTGGCATAGACCTGCCGGAGGTCGGCCGCGGCGGCCCGCGCTTGCTCGAACCGCGTCAGGTCGTCGCGCACGGCCGCGGCGGCGTCCGGCGTTTTGGTGACGTCCATGATGGCACGCGCGTACGGACGGGCGAAACGGCGGATCATCCCTTCACCTCGGCAACCTCGCGCACGCTCTCATCGAAGATCTTCTTCTGATCCGCTTCCGTGATCTTGTCCCGCACAATCTGCTCGGCGCGCTGCGCGGCGAGCTCGCCGGCGTACTCGGTGAGCTCGTGCCGGGCGTGTTTGAGCCGGCTGTCGACCTCGGCGCGGGCACTGGCGAGGATGCGCTGTGCTTCCGCGTTCGCGGCCTCGGTCAGCTCGCGCCGCTGGCGCTCCCCGTCCGCTTCGGCGCGCTCCTGGATGGCGCGCACCTCCGCTTCGATCTGCGTCAAGCGGGCCTGGATGTCGCTGGCCAGCCGGTCGGCCTGCGCGCGCCGCTCCGTCGCCTCCGCGGCGTCGTTGCGGATCTTGCCGTTGCGCTCGGCGAAGAAGCGCTTGGCCGGCCCGCCGAGGAGATACCACAGCAGGCCGATGAAGAGGGCCATGTTGGCCAGCTTCCAGATCCAGGCCGGGAGGCCGAGGAACTTCGGCCCTTCGTGCGGGCCGCCGACGTCCTCGCCGGGATGTGCTTTCTCGGCGCTGACTTTTTCCGAGCCGTGGGCGATGTCGCCGGCTTGCGTCGACGTCGACGCGAGGACGATGGCCGGCAGTGCCAGAAGAATAAGGATGAGGATCGCCTTCCGCATCAGACCGGCCTCCCGAGGATGCGCTCGGCGGCCAGGCGGGCCAGCGACTCCGACTCGCGCACGATCGTCTCGCGCGCCGTGGCGACGTCGCGGCTGAGCTGCGCGTCGGCCTCGGAGACGACCTTGTCCGCCTCGGCGTTGGTCCGCTCGATCAGCGCCTGCCGGTGCTCGGCGGCCTCGGCGCGGAAACGCTCGCGGACGTCGCCCGCCTCGCGCCGCGCCAGGTGCAGCCGCTCCTCCATCTTCGCCGTGGCCTCGTTGAAGCGAGCCATGGCCGCTTCGTAGATCTCCAGCGCGCTCCGGGTCTCGTGCTCGCGGGCGTCGATGATGGCCACGATCGGCCGGACGAAAAACGTCTTCACGACGAAGTACGTGGCGACGAAGATCGCCATGATCGCGAGCAGAGAGAGATCGGGTACGAGGTTGATTTGCATCGTTTTGGAGCCGGGAATCGCAGCGGCGGGGCGTCCCGAGGCCGCGGCTATATACCACATCGGAAAGAAGGTTGTCACGCGGCCGGTTTCGGGGTCGTGACCTACAGCCGGATCCTCGCCGACGCGGACGCTTTTTTCAGCCGCGTCATGGAGGCGCAGCCCCAGCACCTGCAGTGCGGACGCGGCTGCTCGCTCTGCTGCTACGGCCTCTTCGAGATCGGCTCCGGGGACGTGCCGGTGCTCGCCGACGGGCTCGCGAAACTGCACCCGGCGCGGCGGAAGAAGATCGTGCGCAAGGCGCGCGAGATCGTGGAGTCGAGCGCGCACCCCGACCTCCGCGAATGCTCGCCGATCGAGAAGGAGGCGTTCTTCTCCCGCACGGCGGAGACGCCCTGCCCGAGCCTCGACGACTCCGGCGCCTGCATGCTCTACGAGCACCGCCCCCTGGTCTGCCGCACGTTCGGCCTCCCCCTCCGCGACGGCGCCACGTACCTCGGTGACGTCTGCGAGCTCAATTTCACGACCGCGTCGCAAAGCGAGAAGGAAGCGGCCGCCTGGGATTTGCAGTGGGAGGACGAGCTCGGACCCGAGGACCAGTACACGATTCCGGAGGCGATCGTTTTGATCGCCCGGATGCGCGGCTGGTGATGCCGGTAGACTGGATATGGTCATGCAACTCCCGGAGTGGGAAAAGCAGCATGGACGGCGACCATGTTCTCGAAGATCTGCGATCGCGATTTGACGATGTGCTCGCGGACCTGGAGAAGGCGAGCGGCTGGGAAACCGCACGCGTTCAACGCCCAGTGTCGATCCTCGGTCGAATGGATGGCGTCGCCACCGGCATTCGCCAATTGCGCAGAACGCGCCCGCTCGAGACGGAGATCATCGCAGGACTGCGTGTTCCAACTCTTCCCGAAATGGTGCGCATCAAGGCATGGCTGCTTGCCACGCGCTACACCGTACGCGACTACCTCGACACCGTGGTCCTCATGGAGCGATTGGGCGAGCGCGGTGTGATGGCGGCCCTCAAATCGTTCGATGACATCTATCGCCAGGTCGCCGGCACGCCGGCACTCGTCGAGGTCGGCGAGCGGCTTGCGGCGGCGAATCCCTCCGATCGCCCCGAAATTGACCTTGGCACCTACCGCGAGCTTCGCGCGCCGTGGAATGATTGGAGCTATCTTTCCGCGCGAGGCCGCGCTTGGGCAGTGGTGGTCGCGCAGATTGTTCTCGAGAGCGGTGACTTGTGATGAGCAGCCGTTTGGAATCGTCCGAAGCGCTTTGGAATCGATCTCATCTCGATCTGCGCAGCGATGAAATCGTCGCCCAGATCCTCGATCGCGGCTCCGTGTCGGACTGGCGCGAACTGTATCGCTTGGCCCGCGGCGATGCGGAGCTGCGCGAACGCATTCGCCAAATCGTTTTGCGCGTGCCGCTTCCCTGGCCCCATTTTTGGCTTGCGGCGCTGGCGAATCTCGGTGAGACAATCGATTGGAACGTCCCGATGCCGCGCGGAGACTTCCTGTAGCATTTCGCCATGAAGTCCTCGCTAGCAGTGGCCGCTCTCGTTCTTCTCAGCGCCCAAAATCCCCCGGCCGCGTGCCCCCTCCTGACGCCGAGCGAGATCGCCGCCGCGACGTCGATGAAGGTCGGCGCGTCACACGTCACCGACTTCGTCATCCCCAGCGGCCCTTCGAAAGGGCGAACGATGACGGGATGCATGTGGAAGCTCGGCGAGTCGGGCATGCTGAACGTCTCCGTCGTCAAAGCGTCGTCGAAGGAAAAGGCGGGCGAAGCCGTCGCTAAGCTCCACGAGGCGATGGCGGCCTTGAAAGCTCGCGGCTGGACAGTCAACGACGTCACGACCGGCGGGATGCTCTGCTCCACCGCCATTCCGCCGAAGGGCGAGCGGGAGTCGACGCCGTCGTCGACCGGCTGCTTCTCCTCCGCGAAAGGCTTCGGCTATTCCGTCGGGGTCATGGCTCCGAACGCGAAGGTGTCGATCGATCGCGTGAAATCGCTAGCCGACCTGATCGCGAAGCGGCTACCGTAATGAAGTCCTCCCTCGCGCTTGCCGCCCTCCTTCTCCTCAGCGCGCAAAAGCCCCCCTCGGCCTGCAAGCTGCTGACGCCAGCGGAAGTCGGGGCGGCCGCGGGCGCGAAGGCCGGCGAGGGCCGCGAGAACGACATCGTCGTGCCGGCGGGGCCGTTCAAGGGGCAGACGATGACGATCTGCACCTGGCGCGTCGGGCAGGGATCGGTCACGATCACGGCGTTGCACATCCCGTCGGCGGAGAAGCGCCAGGCGGGCCTTGCGGAGATGCAGAAGCTCGACGAGGTGATGAAGGCGCAGGGGTGGACGAACGAGGATCGCGCCTTCGGCGGCGTGAAGTGCTCGACGTACATGCCCCCGGCGAACATGCGAGCCGAGGAGACGCCGATCTCGGTCGGCTGCTACGGCGAGGCGAAGGGGATGACGATCTCCGCGGGCGCGAACATCGCGAAGACGAAGGTGCCGATGGAGAAGGTCAAGGCCCTCGTCGACGCCGCGGTCAAACGCCTCCCTTGAGCTTGCGGTCGAAGAACTCCGCCGTGGCCTCGTAGGCGGCAACCCAACTGCGGTGCAGCAGGAAGTCGTGCACCTCGTCGGGCAGGACCATCAGCTCGACGTCGACGTTACGCTTGCGCAGCTCCTCGGCGAGATGGATGGTCTCGGTGAAGGCGACGTTGCGGTCGTCGTCGCCTTGGATCAGGAGCACCGGCGAGCGCCACGTGTCGACGTAGGCGAGCGGCGACGACTGCCACGCCAGGCGCGCCATCGCTTCGTTCTTGGCCGGGTCGTACTCCCGCTCCCAGACCTTGATCTCCGCGTTCCAGTCGTGGACTCCGTGAAGGTCGACGCCGGCGGCGTAGAGCTCGGACGACTTCGCCAGCGCGAACGCGACGAGGTAGCCGCCGTACGAGCCGCCCCACGCACCGATGCGCTTCGGATCGACGTCGGCCCTCGAGCGCAGGTAGAGCGCCGCGCCGGTGACGTCGTTGACTTCGCTCGCGCCGCTCGTGCCGTATCGCAGCGCCTCGCGGAACTCCATGCCGTAGCCGATGCCGCTGCGGTAATTGACGGAGAGGACGACGTAGCCGCGGCTGGCCAGGTACTGGTTCATGGCGTAGGCGTTGGCGTAGTAGTCCATGTAGTGCCATCCGAGGAGCATCTGCCGCCGCGAGCCGCCGTGGAAGAAGACGACGGCGGGATGCCTAGCCGCGCCGCCGCGCGGGAGGAAGAGCTGGCCGTGGATGGGAAGGCCGTCGGAGGCGGGGAAGACGACCTGCTGCGGCTCGACGGTGTCGAACTTCGCGGCGGGCACGATGGCGCGGCCGTTCACCGCCGGGACGCCGGGATGCGTGGCGTCGGATTGGAAGTAGGCGACGCTGTCGCCGACGATCACCGGACTCCACTCGATCGACTTCCCGCTCGTGACCGCGGCGCCGTCCTTCCATACGTGACGGCGATCGATGTCATTTTCGTTGGACGAATAGACGATCGATCGGCCATCGCCGGATACGTTCTCGACTTCGAACGCGCCCGGCGTCAGCAGCTTCGGCGCGCCGCCGGTCATGGCAATTGAATAGAGGTGCGTCCAGCCGTCCTTCTCCCACGGAAAGACGATGCCTCCGTTGAGCCAGTGCAGGGCATCGTCCGAGTCGGTGCCGCGGAAGACGGAGCCGCGTCCCTCGCCGGCGCGCCACAGCTCGCGGCCCTTCCCCGTCGCGGCGTCGGCGATGCGGATCGACCACGGATGTCCGCTGCGCGCCGGCGCGAACGCGATGATCTCCGCGCGCGACGGGATGCGGATGAACGCGACCTGCTTCGAGTCGGGCGACCAGAGCGGCGCCACGTCGCGGTCGACGCCGGGGTCGAGATAGCGGATCTGCTTCGTGGCCATGTCGACGACGCCGACGAAGCTGTGCTCGCGGCGTGGCGCGACGAAGGCGATCTTCGTCCCGTCCGGCGACCAGCGCAGCCCGTAACGCGTGCCGGTCGCGGCGATGAGCGCCTCGGGCTTGGCGCTGCCGTCGAGCGGCGCGAGCATCAGCTGCTTCTTGGCCGTGAAGACGACGCGCGTCCCGGAGATCTGCGGTCCGCTCCCCTCGCCGATCTTGCGCACGGCGCCGTCGCCGAGCGAGATCGTCCACACCTCCTGCGGCGGCGTCTGCGCGGCGCTGGCGGGGTTCGGGCCTTCGCCGCTGGTCTCGAGGTCGCCGCCGCGCGTGAAGGCGATCCAGGCTCCGTCGGCGGAGATCGTCAGCTCGCCGAGGTCGACGCCGTCGTCGCCGGAGAACTTCGTCAGCGGCCGCGCCTCGAACTTCGGCCCCTCGGCGGTCCAGACGTTGCGCGCGCCGCGGTCGTTGACGATCCAGGCGATGCGGTTCTTCGCCGCGTGCAGCTCGTAGCAGAACGGCGCGGAGAGGATCTCTTCGATGGTGAAGGCGCCGAGTGGCGCGGCGACGAGGAAAAGAGCGAGGGCGAGGACGCGCTTCATGCCTTAGCGGCGATGTTGGCGACTTTCTTGTCTTCCATGACGCAGTTGCCCTGGAAGATCGCCCCCTCCTCGATGATCAGCGCGGGCGTCTGCACGTCGCAGTAGACGCGGCCGTTGCGGTGGATCTCCACGCGTTGGTCGGCGGTGATCCGGCCGACGACGGTGCCGCTGATGGCGATGCGGCCAACGTGGAGGTCGCCGTCGATCTGGGCGGTCTCGCCGACGATGAGCTCGTTCTTCGACACGATCTTGCCGTTGAACTTCCCGTCGATGCGCATCGTGTCCTCGAACTCCAGCTCGCCCTTGAAGGACGAGCCGCGGTCGAGGAAGCCGTTCAACTCACCTGATTTCTTGTTCATTAGCTCGCGCTCCGTGCCCAAAGAAATTCAGAACGCAGAGTGCGAATGCAGAATTGAGAAAACGAGGGCGCTCGCGCCAACAGACTTCCGTTTTCTACATTCTGCATTCGCATTCTGCGTTCTGATTTTCCGTGGCCTACCGCCGCCTCCCCATTAAATCATCGACGACCCGAATCAACTCCTCCTCGCTCCCGAACCGAATGTGAATCACTCCTCCCCGCCGCCGGCGATCGATCTCCACTTTCGTCCGCAAAGTCCTTTGCAGTTTCTCCTCCGCGTCGCGCGTGAAGACGTCCTTCTCCTTCTCCGGCTTCTTCTCCCCCTTCGGCGCGGCCAGCGTCTCCGTCTGGCGCACGTTCAGGTTGCGCTTCACCACGCGCTCGGCGAGCTGCTCCTGTTTTTTCGCAGAGTCGATGGCCAGGAGGGCGCGGGCGTGGCCCATCGACAACTGGCCCGACGCCAGCAGCTTCTTCACCGACTCCGGGAGCTTGATCAGCCGGAGGAAATTCGCCACCGTCGAGCGCTCCTTGCCGACGCGGCGGGAGATCTCCTCCTGCGTGAGGCCGAACTCCTCGTGGAGTTGGTGATAGGCCATGGCCTCTTCCATCGGGTTGAGGTCCTCGCGCTGGATGTTCTCGATCAGAGCGATTTGCAGCGCATCGCCTTCTTGCGCGATTTCCTTAATGACTGCCGGTACGCTCGATAGCCCCGCCTTCTGTGCGGCACGAAAGCGGCGCTCGCCGGCGATGAGCTTGTAGCGGTTCTCGCCGGCGCGCGTGACCACGAGCGGCTGGACGATGCCGTGCTCGCGCACGCTGCGGGCGAGCTCCTCGATCGAGGCCTCGTTGAACGAGCGGCGCGGCTGGTAGGGGTTCGGCGAGATCTGCGAGAGCGGGATCTCCGCCAGGCCGGACGGCGCGGCGGCGTGCTCGCGCTGCGGGATGAGCGCGCCGAGGCCGCGGCCGAGAACCTTCTTCTGATTCATCCGATCACGTTCTCCGCCCGCTGGATGAACTCCCGCGCAAGGTTGAGGTACGCCTCGCTGCCGCGCGAGCGAATGTCGTACAGGATAATCGGTTTCCCGAAACTCGGGGCCTCGCCCAGGCGGACGTTCCGCGGGATCACCGTCTTGTAGACCTTTTCCCCGAAGTGCGTCCGCACCTCCTCGGCCACCTGGCGGGAGAGGTTCATCCGCTCGTCGTACATCGTCAGGCAGATGCCTTCGATCTCCAGGGCCGGGTTCACGGCATCGCGGACGCGCTCGATCGTGGCGAGGAGCTGGGAGACGCCTTCGAGGGCGAAGTACTCGCACTGCATCGGCACGAGCACGGAGTCGGCGGCGGTGAGGGCGTTGATCGTCAGCAGGCCGAGGGATGGCGGCGAGTCGATGAGGATGTAGTCGTAGTCGTTGCGGACGTCGGCCAGAACTTTGCGGAGGTGGAACTCGCGGCCGATGGCCTCGCGGAGCTCGATCTCGGCGCCGACGAGGTCGACCGACGACGGAGCGATGCTCAGCGTCGGGAGCTCCGTGGGGCGGATGATGTCGCGCAGCGGCGCGCCGTCGACGAGGACGGGGTACATCGACGCCTCTTCTTCCTTGGAGAGGCCGACGCCGGAGGTGGCGTTGGCCTGGGGATCGAGGTCGACGATGAGGACCTTGCGCTCGCAGGCGGCGACGGAGGCGCCGAGGTTGATGGCGGTCGTCGTCTTGCCGACGCCGCCCTTCTGGTTCGCGAGCGCGACGATCTTGGTCATTGTTTCACGTGGAACGTCAGCACGACGAGGAAGTTCGACGCGCCGCGCGGCAGCCGGTGGATCTCGCTCGATCCGAGGCCGCCGATCGCGGGAACGTCGTCCGTGCCCTGGAAGAGTGCCACGCGCCCGCCCGGTTCCAGCCACTCCTGCAGCGGCGGCACCCACTCCTCCGGATCGCCCACGGCGCGCGAGGTGACGAGGGAAAACCGAAGGTCGGAAGGGAACCGCTCCAGAGCGCGCGACAATCTATCACCGAGGACCACAGCGCTCAACCCGCACTCGCGCACGGCGTGCTTGAGGAAGGCCCACTTTTTCTGGTCCGCTTCGACGAGCCAGAACTTGGCCTCGGGCGAGGCGATGGCCATGGGGATGGCGGGAAGGCCGCCGCCGGAGCCGAAGTCGAGGACGTTGCCTCTCGGCTGGACGATCTTCGCGGCGGCGAGGGCCTCGGCGATGTGGGCATCGAGGTTGGCGCGAGCCTCAGGGCCGATGAGATTGATGCGCTCGTTCCATTTCAGGAGCTCGCGCTTGTAGACCTCCACGGCGGACATGCATCCGAAGGATAGCAATCGCCGCCGGCGTCACGCCGGGGATCCTACTCGCCTGACCGATCGACACTGGCCGCACGAACGACAGCTTCTCCGTCATCTCCCGCGACAGGCCGGGCAGCTTGTACGACATCGCCGCGGGGATCTGTAGCTCTTCGTCGCCGCGCGCGTGCTCGGCCTCGCGCTGCTGGCGCTCGATGTAGCCGGCGTAGCGGAGCTCGTTGACGACGCCGTCGCGCTCTTCCTCGGCGAGGTCGCGGAAGGCGTCGACGCGGTCGAGGTCGAAGTCGGGACGGCGGAGGAGCTGCGCGACGGTCCTGTGCTCGGGCTTGAGCGTCGTCGCGTGCGCGGCCTCGCGCGCGCGGGCCATGCGCGCGACGCGCGCGTCGACGCGGCGCCAGCGCTCGTCGTCGAGGATGCCGAGGCGGGCGGCGATCGGCGCGAGGCGCTCGTAGACGGAGTCGCAGCCGAGGAGCAGGCGGTGCTCCGCGCGCGAGGTGAACATGCGGTACGGCTCCTCCGTGCCGAGGGTGACGAGGTCGTCGATCATGACGCCGGCGTAGGCCTCGTCGCGGCGGAGGATGACCGGGTCGCCGCCGCGCACTTGCTGCAGCGCGTTGATGCCGGCGAGGAGCCCCTGCGCGGCCGCCTCCTCGTAGCCGGAGGTGCCGTTGATCTGGCCGGCGAGGAAAAGGCCGTCGACACCGCGCACCTGCAGCGTCGGCTCGAGCTGCTCGGGGTTGACGAAGTCGTACTCGACGGCGTAGCCGTAGCGGGCGATCTGCGCGTGCTCGAAGCCGCGAAGCGAGCGGACGACGGCGTCCTGCACGTCGGCCGGCAGCGACGTCGAGATGCCGTTCATGTAGAGCCACGGGTGGTCGAGGCCCTCGGGCTCGACGAAGACCTGGTGGCGCTCTTTCTCGGCGAAGCGGACGACTTTGTCCTCGATCGACGGGCAGTAGCGCGGACCGGTGGCCTTGATCTGGCCGGAGTACATCGGGGCGCGGTGGAGGTTCGCGCGGATGAGGTCGTGGGCCTCGGCGCCGGTGTAGGTCAGGTAGCAGAGGACCTGCGGGAGCTGCAGGCGGTCGGTGAGGATTGAGAAAGGACGCGGCTTTTCATCGCCGGGCGCCTCTTCGAGCTTGGCGAAGTCTACCGTCGCCTTCGCCACCCGCGGCGGCGTGCCGGTCTTGAGACGGCCGAGCTTGAGGCCGAGGGCGGCGAGGGAGTCGGAGAGCGTCTCGGCGGAGGGCTCGCCGAAGCGGCCGCCGACGGTCTTCGTCTCGCCGGAGTGCATGAGGGCGCGGAGGAAGGTGCCGGTGGTGATGATGATGGCTTTTGCGGTGAGGGTGGTGCCGTCGGTGAGGATGGCACCCTTGTCGGTCAGGCGCGATACGGCGGACTCTACGATGGTTAGATTCGGTTCGGCGGCGAGCAGGTCCTGCACCGCCTTCGTGTAGAGCTCGCGGTCGCATTGCGCGCGCGGGCCCTGCACGGCGGGGCCTTTGGAGCGGTTCAGGACCTTGAACTGGATGCCGGCGCGGTCGGTGGCCTCCCCCATGAGGCCGCCGAGGGCGTCGATTTCCTTGACGAGGTTGCCCTTGGCGAGGCCGCCGATGGCGGGGTTGCACGACATGCGGCCGATGGCGTCGCGCAGCATTGTGACCATGGCCGTGCGGGCGCCGCCGCGGGCGCAGACGCGCGCCGCCTCAGCCCCGGCGTGGCCGCCGCCGATGACGATGACGTCGAAGGAAGGCATGTTTCACGTGGAACACTACTTCCCGATGCAAAACTTCGCGAAGATCTCCGAAAAGATCTCCTCGCGCGTGATCTCGCCGGTCAGCAGGCCCAGCGATGTCGAGGCACGGTAGAGGTCGACGAGGACGAACTGCTCGTCGTGCCCGGCATCGAGCGATTCCACCGCCGCGCGCAGCGCCTCGGCGCAGCCGGCCACGGCCTGGCGCTGGCGCTCATTGACGAGGCTGCCCTCGGGCGCGGCGAAGCGCTCGCGGACGAGGGCGTCGAGGCGCGCCAGCAGCAGGTCGATGTTCCGCTCCGAGGCCACGCTGATGCCGAGGGCGTCGTGCGGCGCGGGCTTGAGGTCGATCTTCGTCCAAACCACGACGGCGTCGGGGAACTGCGCGAGCTCGTCCTCCGGCGTCAGGCCGGTCGCTGCATCCACTAAATAGAGGACGATGTCGGCGCGGCGGGCGGCGTCGCGGGCGCGCTCGATGCCGATGCCTTCCACGACGTCGGCGACGTCGCGAAGGCCGGCGGTGTCGGCGAGCGTCACCGGAAGGCCGCCGATCTCGATCGTCTCGCGGACGATGTCGCGCGTCGTCCCCGGGATCGGCGTGACGATGGCGCGGTCGCTGCCGACGAGGCGGTTCAGCAGCGTCGACTTGCCCGCGTTCGGGCGGCCGAGGATCACCGCGCTCAGCCCTTCGAGCGAGGCGTGGCCGCGGCGGAAGGTGTCGGCCAGCGCGGCCGTCTCGTTCAGCGCGTCGGCGAGGGCGGCGCGCGCGTCGCCGCGGGAGATGAACTCGTAGCCCTCCTCGGAGAAGTCGAGCGCGGCCTCGAGGCGCGAGATGACGTGCAGCAGCGACTCGCGGATCGTCGCGGCGCGCCGGCTCAGCGTCCCCTCCAGATTCGAGAGCGACAGCTTCGCCTGCAGCGCGGTGCGGGCGTTGATCAGGTCGGCGATCGACTCGGCCTGAACGAGGTCGAGCTTTCCGTTGAGAACGGCGCGCTCGCTGAACTCGCCCGGCTCGGCCATGCGTGCGCCGAGGGCGACGCAGGCGGCAATCACGCGCTCGACGAGGAGGGGATTGCCGTGCAGGGTGATCTCGACGAGGTCGTTGCCGGTGAAGGAATGCGGGGCGGCGAAGCGGGTGACGACGCAGTCGTCAAGCAGCTCTCCGTTATGATGGATAGCAGTATGAGTGGCAGTCCGTGGAGGCGGAATACTGCCGATCAGCGATTCGGTAATGCCACCTGAGGCTGGGCCGTCGATGCGTACGATGGCCAGCGCGCTCCGTCCCAGCGGCGTGGCCGGCGCGACGATGGTGTCGTCCGCATTCACTGGGCCGCGGCGCGGCGGATGACGGCCACGCGCTTGTAGAAGCCTTCGCCGCGCGACTCCGTGGTGACGTCGGCGTCGTCCTGCAACGCCAGGTGCACGATGCGCCGCTCGATCGGGGTCATGGCCGGCAGCAGCTGCTCGCGCCCCTCGGCGCGCACGCGCTCGGCGGCATCGCGGGCGCGCTGCTGGAGATCTTCGTGCCGGCGGGACTTGAATCCGCCGCAATCGAGCTCGATGTCTTTCTCGGTCTTGCGTCCGATGAGGGCCTTGTTCGCCAGCACCTGCAGGGCGTCGAGGGCCTCGCCGTGCTCCTCGGTCATGCGCTGCGCGTCGCGCCCGTAGAGGCGGACGAGGATCTGCTCGTCGTTCTCCTCGGTGCGCACGTCGAGGTCGAAGCGCGCGTAGTCGATGACCTCTTCGCACCACTCGCGGACGGCCTTCGCTTCATCCGATTCCGGTCCCTGCTCCGGCGTCGCGGCGGCCTCGTAGTGCTGCTCGAAGTCGCCGGGACGGAGATCGTCGTCGCGGTGCCGCCGCCCGCGCTGCGGACGCTCCTCGCGATTGCCGTCGCGCGGGCCGCGGCCCTGACCACCGCCGCGTCGTCCGCGCCCGCCCCGCTCGCGCGGCGGGGGTGGCGCACTCGCGCTCGGCGCGGCGGCGACTGGCGCGGGTGCAGCCGCGGGTGCTGCCGCCGGAGGCGCGGCGTTCTCGTTCACGTCGGCTTCGATGACGATGCGCTTCACGCCGCCGAGGAAGCCGCGCTTCTCGAGGATCACGCTGTGGGTGAGCTGGTAGCGCTCCACGCCGAACGTCTCCGCGGCGTGGTCGAGCGCTTCGTCGAGATTTCTGCCTTCGAATCGTTGGGCCATGGCGGTCACGCTTTGGCGGCCGGCTTGCCGGTGCCAAACCATTTATTCATGATCCACTGCTGGATGATCGTCAAGAGATTCTGCATGAGGTAGTAAATCACGACGCCGGACGGCAGCTCCTTGAAGATCCAGCCCATGACCAGCGGCATGATGTAGAACATCCGCTTCTGGGCCGGGTCGACGGTGGTCGGCGTCATGGCCTGCTGGACGAACA
>Ga0075425_100000063_pt1 | contig 96632 bp, 85 predicted proteins | sample SoiMethybrSBSTD4_FD_75300 | JGI IMG/M metagenome (GOLD analysis project Ga0075425, IMG submission 75300) | Bulk soil microbial communities from a Populus tree surrounding site in Tennessee, USA - Soil MetaG P. TD hybrid SBSTD4 | ecosystem: Environmental > Terrestrial > Soil > Tree plantation...
CCCACGGCAGATCGTCGATCCAGTGCTGGACGCCGAAGCCTTTTATCGACTGCGCTTCGCTGCGCCGCCTCGGCGATCATCGCTTTCTCTTCCGCGTTGAGCGGACGCGGCGTCGGATAGTTCTCGATCGTGATCGTGTTGCCGTCCGCGCTGTGATGAGATGCCACGCCGGGCTGTCGACCATCGCCTTCAACGACGAATGAATGTCTTTGGCCGGACCGCGTCCCCACTTCTCTCCACTCGACACGAGCTCGAGCTCGACGACGCCTTTCGCGCCGAGGCTCAGGGCGACGCCGTCGAGGTCTTGTGATGCGGCGGGCATGAAGACGCTGATCGTTTTCTTCAATGCCGCTTCGACGTCCGCACGATGCGTGAGCTGGCCGATGTGCGACGATCTCGTCGCGGAGACGTGGGAGCTGACTCTCACTCCTCCGGCGGAGCGTCGCGCATCAGCTCGCGCCACTTCTCCTCGCTGAGATCGGCGAAGTGAAAGAGGATGTCGCCCGAGGTCATCGTGCGGCTGCGTCTGAACTTCCAATGCTTCACCGCTTCGAGCGCCGCAGCATCAGCGCCGAAAGGAATTGATTTGCTCAACTTTGTCTCGACGACGTCGCCGTTCTCCGAGACGACGACATGAATGCCGACGGTTCCACGGATTCGCGCATTGATCATCATCGGAGGAAATGCGGGCAGTGGACCGGCAAAGGCGCGCGAGAAGAGAGTCTCCGATCCTGCGGCCGCTGTTGCGTAGACGCGTGGAGAGGGGGAAATCTCGCGCTTCTCATCGAGCAGTCGTGCAGTCGCGACATCGATACGACGCGTTGTCATTGCAGCGCCGCTGTTCACGCTGATCACGACGATCTCGCGCCCTTCGCCGTCATGCTCGAGCGTGAAATCGACGTCCGAGAACAGATGGTCCCCAAGAGTCCGGATGTCGTAGTCCGTGAATACGTCGCCTGCCTTCAATCCACCGGCGCGGTTGCCGCCGGCGGTGTAAATCGTGACGATCGGATCGTCGGGTTCGGACTCGCGTCGTCCGCAAAAGCCCCCCACCACCGGTTTGACGGCGATGAGGTAGCTGCCGGAATCAGAGACGAGGAGCTCACGGAAGTTGCCGGCGTCCAACTTCATCTCCGAGATCAGGCGATGGCTTTCGGCGTTCATCTCGTAGAGTGCGGCCGTGATCGTCGTGTGAGGTGAGTCGCGGTCGGTCGCATTCGCGTACGTGTCCTCCGTGAAATCGGGAAGCCGCTCGTATTCGCGCAACACGACGCAGTAGCGGTGGTTCGCGGAGTAGGTCGCCGGGTTTTCGACGAGGTCGCCGGGGCCCGGCAGAATGATCTCGCATGCGTGCACAAGCATCGCGCCCAACACGAGCAGGACTGCCGCAATCCATCGAGTCATCGACGACCACGTTACCTTCCGCCGATTGCACAACGACGTAACTTCCGGTTACAAGCAGTCGATGATCCGGACCGTGACCGCTACCGAGTACGTGATGCCGCTGCGCGAGGGCGGCTCGCTTCCCGCGATCGTGGAGGGCGACGACGACGGCACGTACGTCGCGAAGTTCCGCGGCGCCGGACAAGGCGTGAAGGCGCTGATCGCGGAGCTGCTCTCGGGCGAGCTGGCGCGGGCGCTCGGAATGCCGGTGCCGGAGATCGTCTTCGTCGATCTCGACGAGCGGATCGCGAAGACGGAGCGCGATCCCGAGATTCAGGAGCTGCTGCAGAAAAGCGTGGGACTGAATCTCGCGCTCGACTACCTACCGGGCTCGATCACGTTCGATCCTTCCGTCGACGCTGCGATCGAGAACCGGTCGCGCATCGCCTCCGAGATCGTCTGGTTCGACGCGCTCGTGACGAACGTCGATCGCACGGCGAAGAACACGAACCTCCTCGTGTGGCATCGCAAGCTGTGGATGATCGATCACGGCGCGACGTTGATCTTTCATCACAACTGGAACGGCTTTCTCGAGCGCAGCCGCAATCCGTTTGCGCAGATCGACGGTCACGTGCTGCTGCGGTGGGCGAGCGAGATTGGCGAGGCCGACGCGCGGCTCGCTCCCGTCCTCACGCGCGATCTGATCGAGCGCGTCGCCGGTTGGATTCCGGATGCGTGGCTCGAGGACGGCGAGCAGCGCTCGCGATATGTTGCGTGGTTCATGCAGCGGCTCGAGTCTCCGCGGCAATGGATGGAGGAAGCGATTCGTGCGCGAACGACACGCCTTTGACTATGCGCTGGTGCGCGTCGTTCCTCGCGTGGAGCGCGGCGAGTTTCTCAACGCCGGCGTGATCGTCTTCTGCTCGACGCTCGCGTATCTCGACGCGCGGGTCGAGCTCGATCGCGAGAGGCTGCTGATGCTTCATCCATCCATCGATCTCGATCTCGTGCAGAGCTACCTCGAGGCCATTCCGAAAATCTGCGCGGGCGGCAGCGAAGAGGGATCGATCGGCAGTTTGCCGCAGCGCGCGCGGTTCCATTGGCTCGTCTCGCCGCGGAGCACGGTCATCCAGACGTCGGAAGTGCACGCCGGCGTCAGCGACGATCCGAAGGCCGCGCTCGAGAATTTGTTCGAGAAGCTCGTGCGGCGTTGACCGCTATCGCGCGAGCTCCCACAAATACTCGACGAACGACATCACCGCGCCGTCGTAGCCCTGAAGATTCGGATTCGTCGACTCGATCACGTAGTACTCGTCGGGCGCGTGTGCGCCGCTGCCGTGTCCGAGACCGAAGTGTCCGGAAGCGAGGCTGAGCGGCGGATTGGTGAACGTGTAACCGGGATACGAGCCGGCGTTGCGCGGCCACAGCACCGGATCGATTCCGGCGCGCTTCAGCACCGCGACCTGCGCCTTGATGAGCGGCGCACTCGCCGGCGTGCTCGTCGGATCGTAGCCGCCGGTGACGTTGACTTCGAGGTCGCCGAATCCGCGCTTGGCGAGATGCGCCTTCAGCGCGGCGACGGCGTCATCCTTCTTCATGTCGGGCACGAGACGCATGTCGATCTTCGCAACTGCGCGATGCGGAAGGATCGTCTTGCCGCCGGGTCCGGTGTAGCCGCCGACCAGTCCTTCGATGTTGACCGTCGGCTGCGACTCGAGTCGTTCGTTCGCCTGCTGCCACGGCAGATCGTCGATCCAGTGCTGCACGCCGTAGCCTTTCTTCGACTGCGCTTCGCTGCGGCGCTTCGACGCCTCCGCGATCATCGCTTTCTCTTCCGCGTTGAGCGGACGCGGCGCCGGATAGTTCTCGATCGTGATCGTGTTGCCGTCCGCCGACACGAGAGTGTCGAGCGCTTTGATGAGATGCCACGCCGGGCTGTCGACCATTGCTTTCAATGACGAGTGAATGTCCTTTGCCGGACCGCGTCCCCACTTCTCTCCGCTCGACACGAGCTCGAGCTCGACGACGCCTTTCGCGCCGAGGCTCACGGTGACGACGCCGTCGAGGTCTTGTGATGCGGCGGGCATGAAGACGCCGATCGTTTTCTTCAGTGCCGCTTCGACGTCGGCGCGATGCGCGAGCTGACTGATGTGCGGCGATCCGATCTCTTCTTCGCCTTCCGCGACCATCACCAGATTCACCGGCATCTTCTTTCCGGCGCCGCGAATCGCATGCAGCGCGGCCAGGAACGCCGACTCCGGCCCTTTCTGATTCACCGCGCCGCGTCCGACGATCACCTTGCCGACGCCCGGCTTGTCGACGATGCGTCCTTCGAGCGGCGGCGAGCTCCACTCGGCAGGATCGAACTGTTTGACGTCGTACATGAAATAGAGGCCGACCGTTTTCGGCGCGCCGGCATCGAGCGTGGCAAAGACGCCCGGCTTGCCGTCGGTGGTGACGATCTCGACGTGCTGGAATCCGGCGTCGCCGGCGAGCTTCGCCATGTACTCCGGCCCTGCGGGGTAGTTGCGATTCTCGGCGGCGATCGACGGCAGCGCGATCCAATCCTGCAGTCGCTTCACTGCTTCGTCGTGGCGTTTGGCGATCTCGTTCTTGATGTCGGCGAGATCGTTGTTGGCGGCGTAGAGATGGATGGCGGCGAACGTCGCGAGCGCGAGGACGATTGCTTTCTTCTTCATGCGAGCGGCGATGTTACTGGATACGCCGCCGAAAACGTCGTCACGAGCGGCGATGCTTTTCCTGGACGTCCGGACCCGCGTAGGTATTGAGCTCTTTGCTCGACGGCTTCCACGCGCCTTCGACGAGCACCTGTACCTTGCCCGCTTCGTCCCATTTCACCGCGCCGCGCGGCGCTTTGATCTCGCGGACGCGGAACTGCTTCGCCGCGAGCGCGCGGGCGAGACGGTCCGCATAGGTCGCGCCCGTGTGATCGACGATCAGATGGATTTGGCGCAGCGGCAGCTCCGGCGCCAAGCCGAGCGATTCGAGCAATTGCACGAGCTCCTCCGGAGAATGGCCGGCGACGTCGTCATCGCTTCCACTCGCCACGATGTGCAGCTTGTCGTTTTCTCCGAGCTGCGCGAGCGGACGTTCGCCGTCGGCGACCGGCATGATGACGAGTGGCCCGCGCACGGACGGAGTGCCGTCCTTGCCGGAACGGGCGAGCAGATGATTCACATCCGAAGAAATGCCGCTAGGAAAGACGAGGAGCATTCAAACAGCGGTTCCCTCGACATCTTCGTAGTAGACCGTCGTGCCGCCGATCAGCAGATCGAGCGTTGCCAGCCGAAGTCCGATGGCGTGACCGCAGAGCCTCTGCAGCCATCCGTCGTTGTCTCTCACGAAGCGAGTCTGTTTCGGGCCGGAGTTGCCGAGCGTTCCCTGTTTGATGATGAAGAAGTCGAAACGATCGAACCTGCGCGCGTGAAAGTGGGCAAACCATACCGAGGCGATGGAGAGGATTCGGTCGACGACGGGGTTTGCGCCGTAGACGATGTTCTTGCCCCATTTGGCCGTGCCGGTGCCGGCCATCGGATGCTTTGCGAGCGGCCTGCTGCGGCGGTCGGTGCCGCGTCCCTCGATCACGAAATCCTGTGCGTCGTTGTGGTGCATGAGCATCGATTTCCACGTGTACGTCTTGGCTCCGCCGCGGCCGTACGTTGTGGAAGTCTGGACGAGATCGAGCAACATCAGGCTGATCGCGAACGTCGGCCGCGAGCGGTGAGCTTCACAGACGAGCAGCGCGCAGAGGCTGCTCGCGAGCTCCGGGCATTCGTTCGCCGAGCCGATTCCTTGAAGCAACTGGCGAGACTTGTGTGCCGCGTAGACGTCGGACATCTCGCGAATCCGCAGCGCCTTTCGCGTGTACACGGACTGCCTCGGATCCAGATGAAGGACCTCGTCGTCGATTCTCTTGGCTTCATCCGCGATCGTTTGGATCCCAAGTGGTTGCGCGCGATTATCCTGCCCGACGATCCGGTCGCGGACGTGTCCCTTCCAGGCGGTGACGTCTGTCGCATAGTCCTTGAACTTGCCGGCCTTCGTGCCCCATCGGGCGATGACTCTCTCGCCGATCTCGATGAACATCGGCTCGGCGCCTGACTGCTGTTCCGCGAGCCACGCCCACTGCTGCGCCTGGGTCGGCCGGAACGGATCGTCGAGCGTGCCGTCGCCCCAGACCGGGGCCCAGTTCGGAAGGTTCCGGATGTTTACGACTTCGAGCAGCTTGTTCGCGTAGACGATCCCCCGCTCGCCGTTCGTCTTGCTGCGATACGCCAGTCCCGCCTTCATGGTTGGTGTGCGGCGATTATAGGCGGTCGCGGTGACGTTACTTCATCGTCAGCCAGCCGCGCCGCAGCGACTCCATCGGAATGCTCGACAGATACGGCTTGATGTCGAGGATCGGTGTGCCGTCCGCCATGTCGACGCCGTGCACGCGCAGCATGCGTCCCTCGCGCGCCAGCAGCTCGACGACGGTGAGCGCGATCGGATTCGGCCGGTAAGGCGAGCGCGTGGCGAACACGCCGTGCGGCGTCGTTTCGCCCGGCGGACATCCGAGCAGCTCGAATCCTTCGGACTGATCGAAGATCCACAACACGAAGAGATGCGAGAAGCCTTCGATGTCTTTGAGTCCTTCTTCGAATTCGGGAAGGATCTCGAGCGTGCCATCGGCTTCGTGCTTCGTGCCGGGACCTTTCGGCACTTCGGCAACGTGCGCGAACGGAGTGCGCGCGTAACCGATCGCGCGCGGCGTGAAGAGTGCGGTCATTCCTCGATCATGGCACGAACGGCGTGCAGCGCTTGGGCGAGATCGGCGCGCAAGTCATCGACGTCTTCGCATCCGACGGAGAGGCGCACCAGTCCCGGCGTCACGTCCTTCGACGGCGACGTGTGAGTCATCGACGCCGGATGCTCGATCAGCGACTCGACGCCGCCGAGCGACACCGCCAGCGTGATCAGGCGGACGCTATTCATCAGCCTGCGTCCTGCCTCGATGCCGCCGCGCAGCTCGAACGCGATCATCGATCCGGCGCCGCTCATTTGCCGTTTGGCCAGTTCGTATTGCGGATGCGAGCGGAGTCCCGGATAGCGCACCCAAGCGACGTCGGAATGCGTCTCGAGCCACTGCGCGATGGCCAGCGCGTTTTGTTGCGCGCGCTCGACGCGCATGCCGAGCGTGCGAATGCCGCGAAGGACGAGCCAGGCCTGATGCGGATCGATGGTCGTGCCGAAGGCGATGGCGGTGTCGCGCAGCACGCGCAGCATCGGCATCTGCGCGGCGACGATCGCGCCGGCGATCACGTCGCTGTGGCCGTTGAGCGACTTCGTCATCGAGTGCACGACGACGTCCGCGCCGAGCTCGATCGGCCGCTGCAGATGCGGACCGGCGAACGTGTTGTCGACGATCAGCGGAATCCCCGCGGCATGCGCGATCGCGGCGACCGCAGCGATGTCGACGAGATCGAGCGTCGGGTTCGCCGGCGTCTCGATGTAGATCAGCCGCGTGTCCGGACGCACCGCTTTCCGGATCGCTTCGACGTCCGTCGCCGGAACGAACGTCGACGTCACGCCGAAGCGCAGCAGGCGGTTCGTGATCAATCCGCCCGTCGCGCCGTAGATCGGCTTCGTGGAGATGACGTGATCGCCTTCGCGCAACAGCGCGAGCAGCACCGTGCTCACCGCCGCCATTCCGGTCGCCGTGGCGACGGCGCCGCATCCTGTCTCGAGCGATGTGAGCGCCTCTTCGAGCGCCTGCGTGGTCGGGTTGCCGAGGCGCGTGTAGATCGGGCCGTCGGAGCGTCCGGCGAAACGCTCGGCACCTTCTTCCGCCGAGGGAAACGCGAACGTCGACGTCTGATAGATCGGGATCGAGACCGCGCCGCGATGCTCGGCCGGATCGAATCCCGCGTGAATGGCTGTGGTGTGCGGACCGCCTGAATGCTTCATGCGTCTACGCTGACTGCGACACGACCATTGCCGATGTGATCTCCGGCACCGGGACGTGTGCGCGGCGCTGCCGCTCGCTCAAGTAATAAAGGGCCGGTACCGTCATGCGCGAGAGAAACAAGGACGCCACTTCGCCCGCCATCAGCGACAGCGCCAGTCCCTGAAAGATCGGATCGAAGAGAATCACCGCCGCGCCGACGACGACCGCGGACGCCGTGAGCAACATCGGGCGGAAGCGCACCACGCCCGCGTCGATCACCGCTTCCTCAAGCGGCATCCCTTGCGCGAGGCGCAGCTCGATGAAGTCGACGAGGATGATCGAGTTGCGCACGACGATGCCGGCTCCGGCGATGAAGCCGATCATCGACGTCGCCGTGAAGAACGCGCCGAGCATGGCGTGAGCGGGAATGATCCCGACGAGCGAGAACGGGATCGCGGCCATGATCGTCAGCGGCGTCTTGAAGGACTGGAACCAGCCGACGACGAGCGCGTAAATCAGCACGAGCACTGCGGCGAAGGCGAGGCCGAGGTCGCGGAAGACTTCGTAGGTGATGTGCCATTCGCCGTCCCACTTCATCGCGTAGACGTTCGTGGTGAACGGCTGGTGAGCGACGAAGCGCTCGAGCTTCAATCGGTCGAGCGCGCGATTCAATTTGAGGATCGCGTAGACCGGGCTCTCCTCGCTTCCCGCGACGTCGGCGGTGACGTAGACGACCGGCATCAGGTTCTTGTGGTAGATGCTCTTCGGCGCGAGTGTTCGTTCGATGTGCACGAGCGATCCGAGCGGAACGAGCCGGCCGTTCGATGACATCAAGCGAATCGATTCGAGCCCGCCGGTCGACGATCGCATGGCGCGCGGCAACTGCACGACGATCGGCACCTCTTCTTCCGCGCGCGGCTGATGCAGCAGCCCGGCGTTGATGCCGGAGAGCGCGAGACGCAGCGTCGCGTCGATCTGCTCCTGCGAGACGCCGCTCAGCGCGGCCTTCTCCTTGTCGACGACGAAGCGCACTTGCGTCTCGTCGTCTTCGATGTACGAGTCGACGTCGACGACGCCGGCCGTGCTCGCGAACGTCTTCTGCACGTCTCTCGCAATCTCGATCTGTCGCTCGTAATCGGGCCCGTAGATCTCCGCCACCAGCGTCTGCAGCACCGGCGGTCCGGGCGGCACCTCGGCCACCTTCACGTTGGCGTTCCATCGCCGCGCAATCGGCGCGATGAGCGTGCGCACGCGTTTCGCGAAATCGTGGCTCTGCGTTTTCCGATCGCTCTTCGGCAGCAGGTTCACCTGCAGATCGCCGACATTCGATCCGGCGCGCAGGAAGTAGTGCCGCACCAGGCCGTTGAAGTTGAACGGCGACGCCGTGCCTGCGTACATCTGATAGTTCGCCACTTCCGGCATCGTGGCGATGGCGGCGCCGACGTCGCGCGTGACTGCGGCCGTCCGTTCCAGCGGCGTGCCCTCCGGCATGTCAACGATGATCTGCAGCTCGTTCTTGTTGTCGAACGGCAGCATCTTCACGCGTACGAGCTTCAACGCGACCATCGACATCGAGCCGACGAGCAGCAGAACCACGAGCGACAGAAATCCGAATCGGAATCTCGAGTCGCCGATGAGACGCGTCATCGTCCGTCGATAGAGTCGCGTTGCGAATCCTTCGCGGTGATGATGCGGCGGACATTCGGCGGGCAGCAGTCGCAGCGCCGCCCACGGGGTGATGATGAACGCGACCGCGAGCGAAAAGAGCATCGCCGCCGATGCGCCGACCGGAATCGGACGCATGTACGGTCCCATCAACCCGCGCACGAATCCCATCGGAAGGATGGCGGCGATCACGGTGAACGTGGCCAGGATCGTCGGATTGCCGACCTCCGCGACCGCCTCGACCGCGACTTCGCGCAGCGACCGCTTGCGATTCGCGGCCATCCGGTGATGCCGGACGATGTTCTCGACGACGACGATGGCGTCGTCGACGAGGATGCCGATCGAAAAGATCAACGCGAACAGCGTGACGCGATTCAGCGTGTAACCGAAGAAATAGAAGATCGACAACGTCAGCGCCAGCGTGACCGGAATGGCGATGGCCACGATGCCCGACTCGCGCCAGCCGAGCGTCAGCGCGATCAGCAGCGCCACCGAGAGGACGGCGAGCAGCATGTGGAAGAGAAGCTCGTTCGATTTCTCTTTCGCCGTCTCGCCGTAGTCGCGCGTGACCGTGACCTCGACGTCGGACGGAATGACGACACCTTTGAGCGAGTCGACTTTCCGGAGAACGCTGCGCGACACGACGGTGGCATTCGTCGCTTTGCGTTTCGAGATCGCCATCGTGACGGCGGGGGCGACGCTGCTCTTCGAGCCGCTGTACACGTAATCCGCCGGCTCCTGCGGCCCGTCGGCGATCGTGGCGACGTCGCCGAGATAGATCGGACGACCGTCGTGAACGCCGGCAACGATGCGCTTCGCGTCGTCGAGATCGCGAATGAAGCCGCCGGTCTCGACGAGCACCTCCTGATTGTTCGATGCGAATGAACCGGCCGGGATCTGCGTATTCGCCAGCCGCATCGTCTCCACGATCGGCGCGGGCGCAAGTCCGTATGACGCAACGCGCGCGGGATCGAGCGTGACGCGCAGTTGGCGGCGCAGCCCGCCGATGATCTGCACCGACGAAACGTCGTTGACCTGCTTGATCCCGTCTTGCAGTTGCGCGGCGATGCGGCGCAATGCGAACGAGTCGTAGCGGCGGCTCGACAGCGTGAGCGCGAGGATGGGAACGTCGTCGATCGAGCGCGGCTTCACGAGGGCGTTCCCATCGCCGTTCGCCTGCAGCTTTTCGTTCACGCGAACGATGGCGCGCTCTTCGTCTTCGCCGACTTTGAAGCGGACGACGACCATCGACATGCCGGCGGACGAAGTGGAGTAGATGTATTCGACGCCGGGAATCTCCCACAGCAGCTTCTCCACCGGCTTCGTGACGCGCTGTTCGACTTCGCGCGGCGAGGCGCCGGGCACCGGCGTGAAGACGTCGATCATCGGCACGACGATCTGCGGCTCTTCTTCGCGCGGCAGCAGCACGACCGCGCCGAGGCCGACGAGGAGCGAGGCGGCCACGAGGAGCGGCGTGAGCTTGGAGTCGATGAAGAAGCGGGAGAGGCGCTTCATGACACGCGCACTCCGTCGCGAACGTCATCCGTGACGCGCCCGACGATCTTCTCGCCGGCATCGAGTCCCGAGAGCACTTCGATGCGCTCGCCTTGTGCTTCGCCGATGGTGATGAGGCGCATGCGCGCGATGCCGTCGCTGCCGACGACGAATACGCTGGCCAGCTCTCCGCGGCGAACGACCGAGGCGCTGGGAACGGTGATGCCGTCGCGCGACCCGACGGCGAACGCGACGCGCACGAACGTGCCGGAACGAAACGTCGAATGCGCGGGAAGAGCGATCTTCACGATCGCGCTGCGCGTCGCCGGATCGACGGCCGGAACGACATTCGTCACGCGAGCGGCCACGCCGTCGATCGCCACCGCGTCGCCAGCGCGCAGGCGCGTCGCCAGCTCTTCATCGACACTCGTCTCGACGCGATAGCGCGCGTCGTCTTCGATCGTCAGCAGCGGAATGCCGGGCGCCGCCTGCGCGCCGGGATCGATCATGCGAGCGGTCACGATGCCGTCGATCGGAGCGCGCAAGCGCGAGTAGCTGAGAAACGTCTCCGCCTCCGATGCCCCTTCGCGCGCCTGCACACGGCGCGCGAGCGCCTGCTGCAGTTGCGCCTGCGCCGCGTCATTCTTTGCCGTGACTTCGTCGAGCTCCTGCGCGCTGACGGAGCCGCGCGCGCGAAGCGCGGAGTAACGAGCGAACGTTTTCGCCGCCACGTCCGCATTCGCGCGCGCCGCGGTGATGGCGTGATCGACTTCGTCGACGCCGCCTGCCGCTTGCGCGCGTCTTGCGCGCGCTTCGCGATCGTCGATCTCGACGACGACGTCGCCGGCGTGCACGCGCTGGCCTTCGACGACGAGCACGCGCGTGACGTTGCCGATCACGTTCGCGGCGAGCGGGGCGACCGTCGCCGATCGCACCGTGCCGGTGGTGATGCGCGTCTCCGGCAGCGCCGACTTCGCGACGATCTCCGTGGGCGCCGAGATCGTCTGCATCGCAACGTGCGAGGCATCGCTGCCGCCGCATCCGACGAGAAGCGCGGCGACGGAAAGCTCAAAGAAACGGTTCGATGTCACGAAGACCTCCGGTGGAGCGAAGAAGCTCGGCGTAGCCGGTGATGTGCTGATGTCGCGCGGCGACGAGCGCGAAGCGCGCTTCGACGACGGCGCTCTGCGCGCGGAGCAGTTCGGTGATCGTGGTCAGGCCGTTCTCATACCGATCCTCGACGATCCGCGCCGCCGCTTCGGCCTGGCGCACGGCAGTCGTCGCCACGTCGATCTGCTGCCGCGCCGCGTTCTCGCGATTCCACGCGGCGATCGTTTCCATCACCACTCTGTCGCGCGTCATCGCTTCCATCGCGCGCGCGCCGTCGAGTCCCGCCTTCGCTTCGGCGATGCGCGCGCTGTTCGCGCCGTTGAAGAGATCGATGCTGGCGACGACGCCGACGGTGTGATCGGGATTGCCGCGGCTCGCGCCCCAGGAGGCAAACGCGTCGAGGCGGGGGAGCCGCGATCCGCGCGTGGTGCGAAGCTGCAATTCGGCGGCGATGCGTGACGCTTCGGCCGATGCGACGTCGCCTCGCGCGTTCAGTGCGTCGTTCGTCGCATTGGCGAGATCGATGGCCGCGAATGATTTCTCGGGAATCGCGGCCCCGACGTCGATGCGCTCCATCAATGGACGATGAAGCGTCATTGCCAGCGCCGCACGCGCCACTTCGACGTCGCCGGCCGTCGCGATTTCCTGCTGCCGGAACCGCGCAAGTTGCACCTCGGCGGCCAGGCGGTCGGAATCGACGACGAGTCCTTGCTCGGCTTTGTCGCGCGTGGCCTGCGTCGCGGCTTCCGCAGCGTGCACTGCATCTGCGGCGACGCGGCGGCGTTGCTCCGCGACGACGAGACCGTAGTAGCGCGCGATCACCTCGGCGAGGAGCTGCTGCCGCGTCTCGTCCGCGGCACGCTCCGCGCGCGTGATGTTGCGGTCGGCCTGCTTCGTCGCGTCGATGCGCCGCAGTTGATCGAAGAGCGTGTAGCGGACATTGACGCTCACGCGATCGTTGCGAAGCGTGCCGGGATCGTTCAGGAAGCCGGGATCGAAGTCCTTTGGCGTGAAGCGTCCCTGTTCGAGCAGCGATCCGAAGACGAAGACGGGATTGTCGCTGCGCGTGGTGTTCGCCGAGGCGTCGACGACCGGCCACCAGGCGGCGCGCGACTCGTCGCGGCGCGCGCGTGCGACGGTGACTTGTGACGTGGCCGCGGCGATCTGCGGGTTCGCGCGCAGCGCTTCGGCCGCGGCGTCGCGCACGGTGAGCGTCTGCGCGAGCACGTGCGCGGCGAGGAAGAGGCTCACGCCGTCCCCGGAGCGTCGCGAACGCCGAGCCGCCGGAGGATCGTCATCATCGGACACCAATTCGTGAAGGCCGATTGCAGGAGATTGAGCCCGACGAAAGCGATGAAGGCCAGGAACCATGGACTGACGGTCCAGGCCAGGACGGCGGAGACGAAGACGAAAATACCGGCGATGAGGCGGAGATAGCGTTCTACGTTCATATTCATTCCTTCATCATCATATAACCATATAGTCATGTAGACCGCATTCCGCGTCACAGTCGAACGTGACGGTTAACGGCGCCGTGCGAAGAGGCGTGACTGCGCGGAGATGCGCGAGGAGAGCGAGCCGCAGACGGTGTCGCAGAGGTCGAACACGGAGGGATCGGCGATGAAGCAGTAGACCGTGTTGCCTTCCTGCCGCCGCCCGATCAAGCCCGCTTCCTGGAGCACCCGCAGATGCTTGCTGACGTTCGGCTGCGTCGACCCGGCGATCTCCGTCAGCTCCGTCACGTTCTTCTCGCCGTCACGAAGAGCCTGCAGGATCAAGAGGCGCAGCGGCTCGGAGAGGACGCGGAAGCGCCCCGCCACGAGCTCCAGCGCCTCGGGAGCGAGATCGGCGTGTTTCTTCGCCCTCATGTCATGACAGTGTACATGACTACGTGGTCATATAGTGATGCACGTTAGGATAGAGGCATGATTCGACGACTGACGCTGGCCCTGCTGCTCGTCTCTCTTCCGCTGTTCGCCGACACCACGAAGAAACGCGTCGAGATCGACGATGTCTTCAAGAGCACCAACATCGCCGATCCGCAGATCTCGCCGGACGGCAAGTCGATCGTCGCCATCGTCTCCGTTCCGAATGCGGCCGAGAATCACTCGGACAGTAATCTCGTCCTCTTCGACGTCGCCACCGCGAATAAGCGCACGCTGACCTCGCATCGCAAGGGCATCGCCGCGCCGCAATGGTCGCCGTCCGGCGATCGCCTCGCCTTTCTCTCCAATGTTCCGACCGGCAAGGACAACGAGCCGATGCCGCAGCTCTTCGTGATGCCGATGAACGGCGGCGATCCGATTCAAGTGACGAAGGCGGCCACCGGCGTGCAGCAATACGCGTGGCGCCCCGACGGCAAAGCGTTCGCGTTCGTCGCGTCGGACGAAACGCCGGAGAAGAAAGATCGCGCCAAGTGGGAAGACGCGTTCGAAGTCGGCAATCTCGATTACCTCGCGCGCGAAGTGCCCACGCCGTCGCACGTCTGGACGATCGACGCCGGCGGCGACAACGCCAAGCGCCTCACCAGCGGATCGTGGAGCGTGCCGACCGCGGAGCCTCCCGGCCCAGTGCCGTCGCCTCTGTCCTGGTCGCCCGACGGCAAGTTCATCCTCATCGCGAAGCAGGAGACGCCGGTGTACGGCGACAGCGATCGCGCCACGATCCAGGTCGTCGACGCCGCCACCGGCACGATGCGTCCGCTGACGAATCACAAGCTCTTCGAAGCCACGCCCGTCTTCTCGCCCGACGGATCGCGCGTCGCGTTCTGGTATCCGCGCGGCGGCGATCCGAACAACGGCGTCGCCATCAACGTCATCAACACGAACGGCGGCGAGTCGACGGACGTCACGCGCGATCTCGATCGCAGTCTCTTCCGCGCGCTCTGGATGCCCGACGGAAAATCGCTGCTCGTCGGCGGACACTCCGAAGGCATCACCGCGCTCTGGCTCCAACCACTCAACGCTCCCGCGCGCCGTCTCGACCTCGGCGACATCAGTCCGTCGTGGTCGTTCTGGATCGACATGATGGTCGCGCCCAACGGCGCGATCGCGTTCACCGGCAGCGAGCCGCTGCATCCGAAAGAGCTGTACTACATGTCGTCCGCCGACGCGAAGCCGCGACGCCTCACGAGCTACAACGACGAGCTCGCGTCGCGCGACCTCGGCAAAGTCGAGCGCATCACCTGGACCAACGACGGCTTCGAAGAAGACGGCATCGTCACCTATCCGCCCGACTACTCGCGCGACAAGAAGTATCCGCTCGTGCTCTCGATTCACGGCGGTCCGCAGTCGTCGTCGACGCGCACGTTCAGTCTCTTCTCGCAGGCAATGGCCGCGAAAGGCTGGATCGTTTTCTCGCCGAACTATCGCGGCAGCGACAACCTCGGCGACAAGTACGAGCACGCCATCTACAACGATTCGGGCGCTGGACCGGGACGCGACGTGATGGCCGGCATCGCCGCGCTCGAGAAGATCGCGAGCATCGACAAGAATCGCATCGCCGTGAGCGGATGGTCGTACGGCGGCTACATGACGTCGTGGCTCATCGGCCACTACGACATCTGGAAGGCGGCGGTCTCCGGCGCGGCGGTCAACAACCTCGTGCACGAGTACGCGCTGTCGGACAACAACGTCACGGTGCGCTACGGAATGGAAGGGCTGCCGTACGATCCGAAGTTCGCGAAGGTGTGGATCGAGCAGTCGCCGATCACGTACGCGAACAAGATCAAGACGCCGACGCTGATCATCAGCGACACCGGCGACACGCGCGTCCCCGCGACGCAGTCATTCGAGATGTATCACGCGCTGAAAGATTTCGGAGTGGAGACGAAGTTCGTCGCGTATCCGGTGTCAGGACACTTCCCCGGTGACCCGGTCCGCAGCGCGGACGTGTACAACCGCTGGATCGACTGGATCGCGAAACATTTCTAGCACTTTCAACGCCGGGCCCGTCGCGAACGTCGTCGTCAACGCCATCACGACGAAGATGGCGAAGAACTCCGGCGTCAGCACGCCGAGGTCGAGTCCGATGTTCAACACGACGAGCTCCATCAGCCCGCGCGTGTTCATCAGCGACCCGATCGTCAGCGAGTCGATCCACGACAATCCGCAGAACTTCGCCGCGATCGTTCCGCCGCCGAACTTGCCGATGCAGGCGGTGGCGACGACGACGATGGTCGCGACGAGCACCCAGCTCGAAGTCAGAAATCCGAGGTTCGTGCGGAGTCCGCTGAAGGCGAAGAAGAGCGGCATCGACGCCAATTCGAACGGCCGCATGCGCTTGCGATAAGCGGCGCGCTCTTCGTACGACAGCGGCAGCGACACGCCGGCGATGAAAGCGCCGAACACCGCGTGCACGCCGATCCATTCGGCGGCCAGCGCGGAGAAGGCGAGGACGAGGAGCGGCATGATCGCGCTGGCGTGCCCCTGATGAAGAAATGGATCGACGAGCCGCGGCATGATCTTCAACATGAACGCGCCGAGGAGGACGATGAGCGCGATCATCGTGACGACGCCGTTGATCGACGACGACTTCGCGATCGAGCTCACGAGCGCGAGCAGCACCCACGCGGAGACGTCGTCGACGGCCGCAGCGGTGAGCGAGAGTCCGGCGATCGGCGGCGTGACGCGGCTCTCGCGCACGATGCGCGCGAGCACGGGAAACGCGGTGATGCTCATCGCCGTGGCAATGAAAAGCGCGAACGCGGGCGATGCCGGCGCGCCCGACCACGCCGCCAGCGGCTTGGCGATCGAGAGTCCGATCGTGAACGGCAGCGCGATCGAGACGAAGCTGATGATCATCGCCGCCCGGCGCGTGTGCTTCAGCGTCCGCTGATCGAACTCGAGTCCGACGCCGAACATGAAGATGACGATGCCGACTTGCGAGAAGAATCGCAGCATCGAGAGCGAGTCTTTCGGGAAGAGCCAGATGAAAGCATCCGGCGCGACGCGCGCGAAGAGCGTCGGCCCGAGAAGAATGCCGGCTACGACTTCCGCGATGACAGGCGATTGCCCGAGTCGCTTCAGGACGATGGCGACAAGTCGCGATGCGGCGAAGATCGCCACCACCTGCACCGCGAAATGCGCAAAGTTGACGAGCTGAAGCTGCACCGTTGGCGCGATTCTACTTCATGAAAGAAGGAGGGGCGGACGCCCCCGTCCGCCTGGCCGCGCGAACGCGCGGCTGTCGCCGCGTGGGCGGACGAGGGCGTCCGCCCCTCCTACGTCAAACGCTCATACAACTCCAACCACTCGCGCTGCTCGCGCTCGAGTGACAACTCCGCCGCAACGGTCAGCGCGCCGCGCGACAGTCGCAACGCCAGATCCTCATCGCTCAGCACGCGCTCGATCGCGCGCCCGAGCGCGCGCGGATCGCCGTGCGGCACGAGCAGCGCGTCCTCTTCATCGTGAAGAATCTCTGTCATGCCGCCGACGGCAGTGGCGACGAGCGGCACGCCGCACGCCGCCGCTTCGAGCAGCGCGTTCGGCAATCCTTCGAACGCGGAGTTCTGTACATAAACGTGCAGCTTCGGCAGCGACGCGATGACCGCATCGTGCGGACGCTGGCCGGTGATCTCCACTTCATCCTCGATCGCCAGCTCGCGCATCAGCGTGCGCGACCACTTCTCTTCGATCGCTTCGGCGAATCGACCGCCGAGGCGAAGCTTGCGCCGATGTTGGCGATCGACTTTTGCATAAGCACGGATGAGAAGAGGAATGTCTTTCACGCGGCGGAACTCTCCGTTCGTTCCGACGACACCGCGCTCGCACGTTGCGAGACTCCATCGCATCGACTCGGGCACGGCGGCGATGCCGTTGCGCAGCACGCTCGAGCGGCCGTCGAGGTTCACGAACTTGCGCGCGACGTCGAGCTGCACTTGATTCACCGACGTGATCCACGATGCCTTCTGCAGCGAGAAGATCGCGCTCGAACGAATCGCCGGATGATGTTCGGTGAGCAGGTCGCCGCCGCGGATGCTCACGATCACCGGACGCTTTCCCGCGAGCAGCGTGCATGCGTACGCGGTGATGAGGAAGAAGCTGTGAAACAGCGCGAAGTTCACTTCGCGATCGAGCGCGCGGACATACTGCAGAAAGTTGAAGCTCGATGATTGCAGTCCCGTCGTCACGTCCATCGAGATGCGGTGGACGGTCACGCCGTTTTCGATCGTACGCTGCGGCTCCGACGGTCCGCCGTGAAAGACAGGAACGACGACGTGGACGTCGGCGCCGTTCGCAATGAGCGAGCGAACGAGGCGGCCGACGGCGATCGCCACGCCGCCGAGCGACGGCGCATAATCGATCGACACGAGGCAGACCGGCGTCTTCATCCGCGGCGGTAGAAGGCTCCGGGAGTGAATCCGTCCACGACGGCGAGCCAGTCGCGATCGGCGCCGCGCACGAAATCCACGTGGTGCATGCCGAGGGAGTTCCAGCCGTCGCCGGCGCCTTCGAGGATGGGGCTTTCGACGACTTCGTGCTCGGAGTAAGTCGTGGGCGTGAGCTCGTCGATCTCGATCGCGCGCACGCGGCTGCCGTAGTGCGGCCAGGCATCTTGCGCGAAGCGGATGATGCGATTGTTGAAGTTGAGAACGCGGCCTGCGGGACGCGAGACGCGGCGGTTGCCTTCGACGATGGGACTGGCGGGATGCTCGATCCAATCGCCGTCGATGTTCTCCGCTGAGTAGAGACGGAGCTCATCGAGTCCGCGGTGGGCGAAGAGGTTGAAACGAGGTTGCCGGGTTGCCAGGTGACCGGGTTGCCGGAAGATCGTCCCATCCGCGAAATCGCCGCGCATCAGTTCGCGCACAAACTCCCACTTTTCCGGGAACGACACCGCGCGATACAAGCGAATCGACTCGCACTCGCGCGTCTCCGGAATCATGAAAACGTCGTCGCCGTCGCGCACGACGCATGGATACGACAGGTGGAACGGCTCGCGAAGCACGATGCTGCGATACGTCCACGCGATCCCGTCCTCGCTGGTCGCGTAGGCGATCTCGCCGCGCTTTGTCTCCTCGTTGTAGACCTCGAAAAAAAGATAGCGGCTGGCACCGAGAGAGATGTGAAACGGGTCGGCGACGAAGCCCGCTTTCGCGTCGGTCACCGACGCCGCGGTGAGAATCGGATTCGCGCCAAACGGTTGAAGCGAAAGCGGCGTAGCGCCGCGATAAAGCCCGATCGACCAGTTGAATTCGAACGCGACGCGATTCGGCATGGACGGAATTCAGTGTACGCGAAGGTAACGCAAATGCGTCTTGACGCATATGCGTGTCGCGCCTTATATTTCAGTCCGACATCCAGCAATAAATCCAAATCCCAATCGGGCAGTACACATCTCGGTCACCGCGGACTGTACGTACGTTTTGTCGTCAGAGGGAGGACACGAATGGCTCTATTCATGGTTGAAAGCAAACGGCTCGCATTTTTCCTCAATAGACTCGATGCGGAAGGTCTCCAGGCCGTAAAGTCGAAGATCGCCGAAGGGAAGAAGAGCGGCAAGATCGTCGGCTCGTGGGCAAAGGTGGGCGGCGGTTCGGTGTTCATCATCGAAGCCGAGTCGCATGCGGCGCTGGCGCGCCGGCTGCGCGAATTCCGCGTCGGCGGATTCGAAGTCGTTCCTTTGCTGGAGCACTCGAAGCTGATCGACGCTCATCTCCAGCACCGCGCTGACGCCGCGAAGGCGAAGGCGGCCCAGGCGAAGCAGAAGAAGTAACTCAGGAGAGGCGCTCCGCGCTTCGACATGAGCGATTTCTTCGTCGCCACCATCACGCCGGCGGGCGTTCGCGATGCCTCTCTGGCCATCGCGACCGCCCGAGCCGGCGGGATCGCGATTCTCGATCGCGAGTTTTGCGACGACGCGAAGCTCGATCTCGTTGAGAGCAATCTTCAACGCCTGATCGAGCTCGCGCCGCGCGATGCGATCGTCGGATTGCGCTTGCACGTTTCGCAGATCGCGTCGAGCGCAAGACTGCTGGAGCGTGTGAAGTGGATTGTGCTCACCGGATGGGAAGACGGCACTGCGCGTGCGTTGCCGGGCGAGCTCGTTCTCGACATTCGCGATGCGAGTAACGCCGCCCTCGCCGCGGCGCGCAAGTGGAGCGCGTCCGCGTGGATCGCGCGCGGAAGCGAATGTGGCGGATGGATCGGTCCCGACGCCGCATTCATCCTCGGACAGAAGCTCCTCGCCGTCGCTGATGTTCCTGTCTACGTTCAAGGCGGTATCGGTCCGGCCACCGCTGCGGGCTGCCGCGCTGCGGGCGCTGCGGGCGTCGTGCTCGACGATCAACTCTGGCTCATGCCGGAATCGCCGCTGCCGAGCGCGTGGAAGAAGACGCTCGAAGATCTCGACGGACAAGACGCGCTGCCGATCGAATGTGGCCACGACAAGCGCTGTCGCGTGCTCGTGCGTCCCGATCTTCGCGGATCGCAATCGGCGAATCCGAAAATCGGATGGGACTGGCCCGACGAATACGCATGGCCGGCAGGACAAGCGATCACGTTCGCCGCGAATTTTCGCGATCGCTTCAAAACCACCGGACGCTTGATTCAAGCGATTCGCGATTCGTCACGCGACCACGCCGCCGCAGCGGCGAAGCTGCAGCCGCTCGGCCCCGAATCGCCGCTGGCGAAGTCGCACGGCACGCGCTATCCGATCGTGCAAGGGCCGATGACGCGCGTGAGCGATTCGCCGGCATTCGCCAAAGCCATCGCCGAAGCGGGAGGACTGCCGCTCCTCGCGCTCGCACTCATGTCCGGCGAAGAAGCGCGCAAGCTGATCAACGCGACGCGCGACGCCGTCGGCGATCATTCCTGGGGCGTCGGCATCCTCGGATTCGTTCCGCCTGATCGCCGCGACGAGCAGCTCGCCGCGCTCATCGACGCCCGTCCGCCGTTCGCGCTCATCTCCGGCGGACGTCCCGATCACGCCGCGCATCTCGAGCAGCACGGCATCGCCACGTATCTGCACGTTCCCGTTCCGAAGCTCCTTCCGCTTTTTCTCGAGCAGGGGACGCGGCGCTTCGTCTTCGAAGGTCGCGAATGCGGAGGACACGTCGGACCGCTGAGCAGCTTCGTCTTGTGGGAGTCGATGATCAACGTCCTCCTGCGCGACGTACCGGCATCTCAATCAGAAGAGATTCACGTTCTCTTCGCCGGCGGCATTCACGACGGGCGCTCCGCCGCGATCGTTTCCGCACTCGCCGCGCCGCTCGCCGAGCGCGGGATGAGAGTCGGCGTGCTGATGGGCTCCGCTTACCTCTTCACGAAAGAGGCAGTCGCATGCGGCGCGATCGGCGAAGAGTTCCAACAGCAAGCATTGCGCTGCACGAAGACGGTCAAGCTGAAAACAGGACCGGGTCACGTCGTGCGCTGCGCGCCCTCTCCATTCATCGATCACTTCGAGTCAGAACGCCGCCGCATGACGAAGCAGGGCATCGCCGCGGACGAGATCAACGACACCCTCGCCCGGCTCGCCCTCGGACGTTCGCGCGTGGCGTCGAAAGGTCTGCTGCGCGACGGCGACGATCTCGTCAAGCTCGATCGCACGAAGCAGCGGCGCGAAGGGATGTTCATGATGGGGAGCGTCGCCACGATGCGCGACGCGGTCGTGACGATCGAAGAGCTGCACAGCGATGTCTCCGCGGGATCGTGCGAGATCCTGCGCGACGTCGTCCAGACAGAAGTGTCCGACTCACACTTGAAGCCCGCCGATGTTGCCGTCATTGGAATCGGCGCGATCCTTCCCGGCGCGCCGGTGCCGCGCGCGTTCTGGCGCAACATCCTCGAGAAGACCGACTCGATCACCGAAGTGCCGAAGCATCGCTTCGATACGCGCCTGCTCTACTCGCCCGACACGAAAGAGAAGGACAAGAGCTACTCGAAGTGGGGCGGCTTCATCGACGAGCTGCCGTTCGATCCGATGCGCTTCGGCATTCCGCCGAACTCGATGCCGGTGCTCTCGACGACGCAGCTCCTCACGCTCGAAGTGGCGCGCCAGGCGCTCGCCGACGCGGGCTACGAAGATGGCGGATTCGATCGCGAGAACACCGCCGTGATTCTCGGCGCCGCCGCGAACGGCGATCTCGAGCAGGGCTACATCGTCCGCTCGATGCTGCCGTACATCGTCGACAACCCGACGCCCGAGATGTGGCAGCGCCTTCCCGAATGGAGCGAAGAGAGCTTCGCCGGCGTGCTCGCCAACGTCACCGCCGGACGCATCGCCAATCGACTCGACCTCGGCGGATCGAATTACACGATCGATGCGGCCTGCGCGTCGTCACTCGCAGCAGTCGACGTTGCGGTGCACGAGCTGCGCAACGGCCACGCGAACATGGTCGTCGCCGGCGGCGTCGACATCGAACAGCATCCGCACTTTTTCCTCGGCTTCTCGCGCACGCAGGCATTCTCGCCGCGCGGCAAAGTGCAGACGTTCGACCGCAAAGCGGACGGCATCGTCATCAGCGAAGGCGTCGTGGTGATGGTGATGAAGCGACTCGCCGACGCGGAGCGCGACGGCGATCGGATTTACGCGGTGATCAAAGGCGTGGCCGGATCGAGCGACGGCAAAGCGCTCGGCATGACCGCGCCGCGTCCGATCGGACAACGCCGCGCGGTGAATCGCGCGTACAAGTCGGCGGGCTTCTCGCCGTCGACGATCGGCATGTACGAAGCGCACGGCACCGGCACGCCGGTCGGCGACAAAGCGGAGCTCGAGACGATCACGAGCACGCTCGAAGCATCGGGCGCGCCCGCGAAGAGCTGCGCGATCGGATCGGTGAAGACGCTGATCGGCCACACGAAAGCGGCCGCCGGTTTGTGCGGACTGACGAAAGCGATCTTCGCGCTGCATCACAAGACGCTGCCGCCGCACTTCGGCGTCGACGATCCGCTCGAGCCGGTGACGCGCAGTGAGTCGCCGGTGTATCTGCTGCGCGAGCCGCGCCCCTGGTTCGCGAACTGTACGCCGCGCCGCGCCGGCGTGAGCGCGTTCGGATTCGGCGGTACGAACTTCCACGTCGCCCTCGAGGAGTACCGCGGCAACCTCAAGCCGCAAGCCCTCGGCGCCGACGAGTGGCCGTACGAGCTGATCGTGCTGCGCGGCGACGATGACGTGCGCGCCGTAAAGAAACTGCTCGGCGAAGACACGCAAGTGCGTTTGTCGGAGATCGCCGCAAGCCTCGCCGCGAGAAATGGCGCAGGCCGCGCAATCGTCGCCAGCTCAATCGAAGACCTCCGCAAACAACTCGATCCCAGTGGAGGATGGGCGCCCTCGCCTGTCCCGCAAAAAGTCGCCTTCCTCTTCCCGGGTCAAGGCTCGCAACATCTAAACATGTGCCGCGAGCTGGCCCTCTACTTCCCGGAAGTACGAGAAGCCCTCGAGAAAACCAACCTCACGAATATCCTCTATCCGCCGTCGGCGTTCAACGCCGAAGACGAAGCGCAACAAGAAGCAGCAGTCAACAAAACCGAAGTCGCCCAACCCGCTATCGGCGCCATCTCCATCGGCCTGCTCAGACTCGCAAAGCGACTCGGCATCAACGCAGACATGCTCGCCGGCCACAGCTTCGGCGAACTGACTGCGCTTCACGCCGCCGGCGTCTACGACGAAGACACCTTCCTCCAACTCGCCGAAACGCGCGGACGCCTCATGGCCCAAGCGCCCGACGGCGCGATGGCCGCGGTGAGCGCGCCGCCTGCCGACATTGAGAAACATCTAAAGGATGTCGTCATCGCCAATCGCAACGCGCCGCGACAAACGGTGATCTCCGGCGCGCGCGAAAAAGTCGAGGCGGCTGTGGCGAAAATCGCGGCCGAAGGAATCAGCGCGCGCATGCTGCCGGTGTCCGGCGCATTCCACTCGCCGCTGATGGCCGCAGCGGAGAAGCCGCTCGTCGACGCCATCCGCGCCTGCAAGCTCGAGTCGCCGCGCATTCCGGTGTACGGAAATGCCACCGCCGAGCCATACGGCAAGAACGTCAGCAAGCAACTCGAGTCGCACTTGCGCAGCGCCGTCGACTTCGCCGGCGCGATTCGCTCGATGACGCGCGACGGCGCGAACGTCTTCATCGAGCTCGGACCGAAGAGCATCCTCACCGGCCTCGTGTCGCAGAACGTCGAAGGCGATCACGTCGCCGTCTCGTTCGGCAACGGCGGACTGCGCGGACTGCTCACCGCCATCGCGACGCTGATCAACGCCGGCGTCGTGATCGACGTCAACGCGCTCTTCGCCAATCGCGACGTTCCCGCGCTCGATCTCGAAGAGCTGGCGAAAAAAGCGATTCCCGATCCGCGCGCATGGTGGATCGACGGCGGCGGCGTGCGCCGCACGCGCAACGATCCGCGCAACGTGATCGGAATGCGTCCGCGCGTCGACCTCGAGACCGCGCAAGCCGCAGCAGTAGCGCCACCCAAAGTCGCCGCTCGATCGGACGAGCTCCTGCAAGGCTACGTCGCGTATCAGGAAACGATGCGCCAGTTCCTCGCCACGCAGGAAAGCGTGATGTCGCGCTTCCTCGGCGGCGAGAAGATCGCGAGCACACCAGTCATTAATGTTGCGCCGCCACCTCCACCGCCGGTGATCGAAGCGCCGAAGCGAGAACTGCCCGCAGCACCGCAACTCGAACCTGCACTGCTCGACTTCACGCAACTCGTCATCAACCTCGTCTCCGCGCGCACCGGCTATCCCGCCGACGTCCTCGGCCTCGACCAGGACATCGAAGCGGAGCTCGGCATCGACTCCATCAAGCGAATGGAGATCGCCGACGCGGTGATGAAGAAACTCCCGCCGGGCAGCGGGCCGTCGCGCGTCGACGAGCTGCTGAAACTGAAAACGCTCAAGGGCTGGATCGACGTCCTGCAGAAGACGACCAGTACCCTCGCCCCGCCGAGCGGGGAGAGGGTGGCCGAAGGCCGGGTGAGGGGCGAGCCAACTCCGCGCTTTGTCATCAAAGCGTACGAAGAGTCCGCGCCGCTCTTCAGCCTCACGCCGCTCAGCGGCTTGTTCCTCGTCACCGAAGATCAATTCGGCGTCGCGCCACGCGTAGCCGAATCACTCCGCGAGCTCGGCGCCGAGGCGATGGTGATCGGCGCAAACGAAGAGATCGAATACGAAGGACAAGTCCAAGGCATCGTCCACCTCGCACCGCTGAACAGCGCGAAGACGGACACGCTCGAAGCGTGGCGCGAGCGCGCGCGCATCGAAGTGAAGAGTCTCTTCAATCTCGTCCGCGCGGCGGCGAACGATCTCCGCTACTTCGCGCTTCAAAGCGCCGCCTACACGCTCACGGCGAGCAACCTCGGCGGCGCGTTCGGCCGCAACGGCAAATGCGGTCCCGGCTCGCCGCTCAGCGGCGGCAACTCCGGACTGCTGCGGACGATAGCCAACGAGATCGAAGGCGTGTTCGCGAAAGCGGTCGACTTCGACGACGTCTCGGACGTCGCCGCGATCGCATCGCGCATCGTCAACGAGCTGCTCGCGGGCGACGACGACTTCGAGATCGGCTACACCGGCAATGACCGCTTCGTCTTCCGCGCGGAAGCGGCGCCCGTCGAAACATCGTCGAAGCCGGTCGTGAACGCGGGCGACGTCGTCCTCATCACCGGCGGCGCGCGCGGTATCACCGCGGAGATCGCGCGCGAGATCGCGCAGCCCGGCGTGCGCATCGTGCTCGCGGGCCGCTCGCCCGAGCCGCCTGCCGAAAGCGGTGAGACGTTGAGCCTCGACGCCGACGCGCTGCGCCGGCTCATCTTCGATCGCGCGCGTGCGGCCGGCGAGAAGATCACACCGGTCGTCGCGGAGGAGCAGGTGAAGACGATCCTGCAGCGCCGCGAGATTCGCGACAACCTCGCCGCGTTCCGCAAGCAGGGCGCCGAAGTCGAATATCGCGCAATCGATGTGCGCAAAGAGAACGAGCTGGCCGCGCTCATCGACGATCTCTACAAACGCTACGGCCGCCTCGACGCCGTCGTGCATGGCGCAGGCATCATCGAAGACAAATTGCTCGACGACAAAGATCCGGCGTCGTTCGATCGCGTGTTCGACACGAAAGCGGACAGCGCGTTCATCCTCAGCAAGAAACTGCGCGGCGCGTCGCTGAAGTGGATGATCCTCTTCAGCTCCGTCGCCGGCCGCATCGGCAATCGCGGACAGATCGACTACGCCGCGGCAAATGAAGTGGTGAATCGTCTGGCGTGGTCGATGTCGATCGCGTGGCCGAATGCGCGCGTCGTCGCCGTCAACTGGGGTCCGTGGAGCGGAGCGGGGATGGCCTCGCCCGGTGTGATTCGCCAGCTCGAAGAGCGCGGCATTCGCGCCATCGAGCCGCCGGCCGGACGCCGCTTCTTCCTCGACGAGCTTGCGTCATCGGCGCATGATGCGGAAGTGATCGCCGGCGACGGAACGTGGAATCCCGATCGCGACTCGCTGCTGCGGGACATCTTCGCCGCGCTCACGCGCGGGGATGTTCAATGACGGCCGCGCCACGAGTACTTTTTTACGTTCAGCACCTCGTCGGCATCGGACATCTGAAGCGTGCATCGGTGATCGTCCGCGCAATGCTGCGCCGCGGAATCGACGTCACGGTCGTTGCCGGCGGCGCGTCCGTTCCCGAAGTCGATTTCGGCGATGCGCGGCTCGCGCGACTTCCCGCCGTGCACGCGCGCGACGTTGAAAGCTACACGCTCGTGAACGACCACGGACACCGTCCCGGTCCGATTTTCTGGTGGCGGCGCCGGCGCAAGCTGCTCGACCTCTTCGACGAGGTCGCACCCGATGCCGTCGTCGTCGACATGTTTCCGTTCGGGCGTCTTCAGTTCCGGCGCGAGCTCGTTCCGTTGATGATTGCCGCGAAACGACGCGGCTGCATTCGTTTCTCGTCGATGCGCGACGTCGTGCAGCCGAGACAGCAGGCCGAAGGCAACGAGAAGATGATCGCGCTCGCGGAGCGCTATCTCGACCGGCTGCTGATTCACGGCGATCCATCTTTGCTCACGCTCGATCGCAGCTTGCCGGCGGTTCGACGCATTTCCGCGCGACTCGAGTACACCGGCTACGTCGTCGACGAAATGCCTGCGGCGTCGCCGCAGCGCGCGGTGATCGTCTCCGCCGGCGGCGGTGCTGTGGGCGCGGATCTGCTGCGCACGGCGCTGGCGGCGCGTCCCTTCACGCGCTATCGCGACGAGCCGTGGCGTCTTCTGTGTGGATTGAACTGCGATGCGCGCGACGTCGAGGCGCTGCGAGCGGCGGCGGCCCCCGGCGTGATCGTCGAGCAGCATCGGAACGACTTTCCGGCGCTGCTGCGGAGCGCGCTCGTCTCGGTGTCGCAGGCGGGATATAACACGACCATGGAATTATTCGCGGCGCGTTGTCCGTCGGTGCTCGTGCCGTTCGCCGAGGCGCGAGAGACGGAGCAGCGGGAGCGATGCCGCGCGATTGCGGAGCGCGGACTGGCGCGCGTGATCGACGATCCGACGCCGCGCTCGCTCGCGGCCGCAATCGACGAAGCGCAGCGTCCGCCGGACGACGTCCGCATCGACATCAGCGGCGCCGCGCGCACCGCGGAGATCGTGCATGACGCGATCGCGCAGCGGGGCAGTCGTTGAACAGGCCGCGCGTCGGCCTGATCGTGCGCGAGCTCGACCAAGTCGGCGGTCTGCGCATTGCCGCGGCGCGCCATGTACGCCTGATGTCCAGCGATCTCGATCTCGTTCCGATCGCGATCAACGAGAGCCGCCGCGAGATCGATTGGCCGGGACCGATCGAGCAGACGGAGTTCTTCGGCCAGCGCGCGTATCGAATCATCGCCGGTGATCTGCGCAGCGACACGCTCGCCCAGACCTCGCATTTGCGGCATTTCGCGTTCGCGCGCGCGATCGCGCGGCTCATCGAGAAAGAACGTCTCGATGCCCTTCACGTTTTCGGCGCGTTCGAGCTGCGCGCGCTCGTCGGCGCGTACGCGGCGGCATCGGCACGGCTGCCGCTCATCGTTTCATTCCGCGGGATCGATCTCGACGCGTGGGTTTTCGGGCCGCATCTTGCGCATCTGCAGTCCGCGGTCGCCGCGGCGCAGGCGTGCGTCTGCATGAATGAGTCGTCGAAGGGCGTGCTCGAGCGGCTCTTTCAGCCGCGCTGTCCCGTCTTCACGAGTCACAACTATTTCGATCCTGCCGATTTCGCAGACGCGCAACCGGCCGCGCTGCCACCGCTGCATCCGCAGGTCATCGGATGCATCGGCGAGTTCCGCCGCATTCTCGGATTCGATTTTCTGCTGCGCGCGTTCGATGACGTTGCATCGCGCCGCGACATCTCGCTGCTGCTCGTCGGTCCGCATCGTCCGGAGGAAGCGCACTACTACGGCGCGATGATGGATGCGATGAAGAACGCGGGCCGGATCGTTCGCGTCGGCGCGGTCGAGCACGAGAAGGTGCTCGCGTATCTGCAGGCGTGCGACGTCGTCGCCTTTCCGTCATTCTCGGACGGTAGTCCGAACAAGATTCTCGAAGCGATGGCGGCGGGATGCGCGATCGTCGCCGGAAATGTCGGCGGGATTCCGGAGATGATTCGCGACGGCGTCGACGGTCTGCTTGTCGAGTCGACGGATCACGCTGCGCTCGCTCGCGCCATCGAGTCTCTCCTCGATGATCCCGATCGCCGCCGCATCCTCGGCGACTCCGCGCGCACGCGCGTTGCCGCCGAGTTCAACGCCGAGCGCGCGCGCCGCGACTGTCTCGCGTACTACCGCGCTGCCGGCTTGAGCATCTGAGCTCAGAGCATCGACAACATCACGATCTCATCTTCGCTGCCGCTCGCGTCCTCGCGCGCGAGCTTCTCGTCGAACACCTCGGTGCAGAATCCGCCGTTGCGAAGCGCTGCGTCGACGAGCGGCGCGCCGGTCGTGCGCCACACCGACTCGGCGTCGAAGTAATTGCTGATCGCGCGCGGCTCCAGCGGCGGCGCGTACTCGATCTCCGTCCACTCGGGCGCGTTCGCGGCGACGATGTGGTCGTGCAGTTTGAACGTCGCCTTGTCGATCGGCGGCAGCGCATACACGGTTTCGATCACGCGCGGATTCAGGAACGGCGTGACGACGAGGTTCGTCTGTGACGCGAGCGAGCCGGCGTTGAAGCGGCGCGTGTTCTCGTACAGATAGAAGAAGTCGAGCCGCGCCAGTCCGTGTAGGTCGTAGCGATCGGCCGCGCGATACACGGAGAGGAGGATGTCGTACACCGCGTCGTGCCACTCGCTGCGAAGGTGACAAGGACGCCGCGAGATGAGGTGCTGCATGAAGTTTTTTTCGAGCTCGGCGTCGCTCCACGGCAAGTCGTCGACGCCGTACTGCAGCAGCGGCTTGCGATAGCGCAGCGCGCGTGCGATCTCGCCGTGCTGCCCCATCACGTTCACGACTCCTTCGGGCAGCGTTCGCCCGTTCGAGAAGATCGTCTTCTGTTTGTCGGGATCCATCTCGCCGGCCTGCCACAAGAGTGCGAGCGAGATGCTGCGCCGCCAGTCGTCGGCATCGGATGACGGCAGTTCCGCATCTTCTTCAATGCGCAGCGGCAGATTGGCAGCACGGGCGAGCTTGCACGCGATCGCCACGTCTGACGAATCACGCCGTCCTTTCACGCGCGCGTGGAACGGAACGCCCGTGGCGCGCAACGACGCGACGACGGCGCGACTGTCGCGGCCACCGGTGAGTCCAGCGAACGCTTCGTCCCATCCGCTTGCGGCAACGCGAAGATGATCGAGCAGCGAGACGCGGGCAATTTCGAGCCACTCGTCGATCGAACGCGATTCGGGATGCAGCCATCGGCGGAGAACGTCGCTCGTGTCGCGTTGCACGCCGTCGCGCGTGATGCGCAATCGCGTTCCAGGATGGAGTCGGCGAACGTTCTCGAATCCCGTGAGGTCGCCGGGAAACCAGCCGAGCGTGGCGTGTGCGGCCCACGCTTCGGCGCGTGGCCGAAGTGAAATGCCGAGCGCATCGAGCGCCATGATGCGATTCGTGAGCGCCCACGTTTTTCCGTCGTCGAATTCGAAGAGCTGCGCTTGACCTAAGGCGTCGTTGGCGGCGTGGATGGCATCGCCGCGCGACCAGAGGAGCGAGAACGGAGGACTCACGCGTTGCAGCGCCGCGTCGTGATCGCGATCGAGCTCGCGCGTCAACTCCATCAATGATGACTGCCAATCGATCGGATAGTCGATCGCGTGAGCCCACTCGTCGTCGCCCCGCTCGAAAAACGGTCGCTTCCATCCGCGAACGGGAAGGTGAAGAACGACCAGGCTCGGATGAATCGTGGCCGCAGGGAGCTCGCTGAACAGCGGCGCGAAGATTCGCTGGAGCTTTGCCGCCACGTCTCCGGCATCGGTTGGCTCGTCGCGACGCCAGAGCAGGAAGAGCTCCACGACTGAAATATATAATGTCGGCTGTCCGGCGTTTTCTCGAAATGCAGATCGTCTACTACCACAACGTGGTCGGTGATCCGATCGACGCGTACGACCGCAGGCTGTCGCGTATCACGCGCGACGAGTTCGCGCGCCAGATCGACGCGGTGACGCGGCGTTTGCGTCCCGTCTCATTGCCGGAGATGCTCGAGCGCCGCGAGCCGGGAACGATCGCGTTCACGTTCGATGACGGATTCCGCGGCGTGCTCGCTCACGCCTTTCCCGTGCTCGCGGAGCGTGGAATTCCCGCGTCGGTATTCGTCGTGACGACGCGGCTCGAAGACGCGGACGACGCGATCTTTCATTTCGACGAGATCGAGATCGCGTTCCGTCTCACGCGGCGCCGCTTGCTCCGCCTTCCGCTTCTCGGACCGATTCCGCATCCGATGGCCACGCCCTTCGGAAGAGTGTGGACGCTCAAGCGCCTCAAACGCCGCTTGAAAGTGAAGTCCGAAGACGAGCGTCTGGTGTGGCACGCGCGCGTGCTCGCCGCGCTCGACGTTCCCGCCGAGACCTGCCGCGCGCACGCGCGGTCGCTCGAGAAGTATCGAACGCTCACGCGCGCGGAGTTGCAGCAGCTCATCGACGCCGGCTGGACGGTCGGCGCACACACGCGCACGCATCGCACGCTGAGCTGTCTGCCGCAGGACGAGCTGCACGATGAAGTCGACGGATCCCGCCGCGACCTCGAGCGCCTCCTCGGCCTGCGCGACATGCCGTTCGCGTATCCGTACGGCGAGCCTGCGCACATCAGCGCCGACGCCGAGCGCGAAGTCGCAAACGCGGGATTCACGTGCGGACTGACGACGATTCCCGGCGCGAACACCGCCGACGTCGGCCGCTTTACGCTGCGGCGCTACACGTTCGAGCAGTTGATGGACGACGTCTCGAAGCAACGATCGAAGACGTAGCCGAGCGTCTGAAACATGCGGCAGCGATAGTCGATCTGCACGCGCGGCATGTAGCGCGGCAGCATCTGCTTGAGCAGTCCCTGCTCCGACGACGGCTGCAGCGGATGCGGCTCCGTCTGGCACGCCTCGGCGAAAAATTTTCTGCAGAAATCGGTGCGGCCGATCCATGCGCCGCCGTTCAGATAGCGGAACTCGCTCTCGCTCGCGCCGGGAAGCGATTCTTCGAAGCGCCGAAACGCGGCCACGTTCGGCCAGTTGATCTTGCCGCCGTTGAACACGAGATCGGCGTCGAAGTGCTGTTCAAAGCGCGCGACGAGCAGCGACGGATCGTCGACGACGATGGCATCGAACGAGTCGATGCCGGCGACGTACGGCGTGTCGATGTCATCGAGCGCTTCGACGGTGAGCCGCGGTTTGTCGCGGCTGTTGGTCCAGTCGGCTATGCCGCGGCCTTTGACGATGTAGGGAACGCCGAGGTGATCGAGACTGCGCTCGAGGACGCCGGGCTCCTCGCGGCTGTTCCAGGTGAGGATGGTGAGACTCGCGGGCGCGCCGATGTTGCGGCGCGGCGTGGCGAAGAACGCGTCGCGCACTTCGCGCCAGAACGGCTTCGTCACATCGTCGCCCTGCCCGTGCAGCACGATCGGATCGGTGTCGAATTTCGAGTTATGAAAGAAAGCCATCCGCGATCTCGTAACCGATGTCGCGCAAACGTTCCGGAAGCTCGGAAGAGGAGAGCACGCGCAGTTGCTGCTCGCGCTCGTCGCTCCACGCCGAGCGCGCGCGCAGCTCGTCGTCGGCGAAGCCGGGATGGCACATCACCTCGATCGTGCCGCCGTCGGGGCATTCGCTTGCGACGTCTCGAATGCAGGCGATGAGACGATCGAGCGTCGGTTCGGCGTCGGACCATTCGCCGGTGAAGACGTCCGGCATCTTCACGGCGCGCTTGCGCAGTGTCGAAATGATTTGCGGCAGAAAGAGCGGTGCGCCGCGCACGGGCACGTCGAGCGACTTCGCCAGCTCGCAGTAGGCGTGCAGCGCGACGACGTCGCGATGCGCGTGATGGTGCGAGTCGATTCGCATCGGCTCGATTCCGAGCGCGCGCAACGCGTCGAGCTGCGCCTTCCACTCGCGCTCGACTTCGCGCGGATCGAGCGGCCGCATTTGATGCGGCTTGCGTGGGAAGCGTCCGTCGCCGTTGACGAGCGTCGGGATCGTTTGCGGATCGCATCGCGGCGTGCCGTCGGTGAGCTGCAGATGCAGTCCGATGCGGCCTTCGATCCGCGGCGCGAATTCGGCGATGTTCGCCGCTGCATCGTCGACGCAGAGCATCGCCGCGGTCGACGCGACGGCGCCGTTGCGAATGGACTCGACGATTCCCGCGGACACGCCGCGTGTCATCCCGAAGTCGTCCGCGGTGAACAGCACGCGTTTCATGACGCGGCGATCCACTCCGCCGCGCGCCGCGCGCCGTCGATCGAGAAGGGGAGCGTGCGCGGCGAGCGTCCGCGGCTCAATCCGCGCTCGATGCTCGCACGCAATGCGTCGGGATCCTCGTCGATGCACTCGATGTTCGCCAGCTCCGCGAGCCGCCTGGCTCGTTTCGGCTGCTCTTCGTCGCGAAGCCACGGCAGAAACACGATCGGTAGATCCGATTGCACGACGCTGTACGCCGTGTTGTATCCGGCGCGGCAGACGATGAGCGAAGCGCCGGCGATCGCTTGCTCGACCGAGCCTTCGGACCACACTTCGGAATCGTTCGTCACGCGTGCGAGATCGGACGCGAACGGTCCGGCCACGAATCGCATCCGATAGTCGCCGGCGCGCAGCATCAGATCGAGCAAGCCCGCCGCGCTGCCGCCGCCGCCGGCGAGGACGGCGATCAGCGGGCGACCGTCGACTGCCGGCGCCGGCGCGATCGGCGCGGTGACGAATCCGACCGACTCCCTGCGCGGCGGCATCACCACGTCGCGATAGTTTTCGAACGTATCGATCCACGCGCGGTCGGTGTACGCGATCGCGCTGTCATACATGCTCACATCGCGCGTCATCTGAAACACGCTCTCCGATCCGATGTCGCGAATGCCCCAGATGAATCGTGTGCGCAGCGACTTCGCCGCGCGCAGGCTTTCGATCAATTCGCCGAGGAGCCCGAACGGATTGTGATCGACGAGCATCGCGTCGGGTTCCCACGTGCGAAGCTGTTCCGCGATCATGCCGCTGCGCTTCCTGATGGCGCTGCCGAGGAATCCGCCGTCGACGGGAACGATCGTCGTGCCGTCCGCTTCCGTGCGCAATGCCGGAATGCGAATCACTTCGACGCCTTGCGGAACGTGAAGGCGATCGAGAAAACGGCATCCCGTGATCAGCCGGCATTCGGCGCCGCGGGCGATCAGCTCTTCAGCGATGCGCATCGAGCGCACGATGTGCCCGAAGCCGATGACGTTGTGGCAGTAGAGGAGGACTCTCATCATCGCGCGTACTGATGAAAAATCTCCACCGCGCGCGCGATGCCGTTCTCGCTGCGCACTTTTGCGCCGAGCTCCGATGCGCGCTGTTTCATCGTCCTGTTGCTCGTGGCGATGCGGATCGCCTCCGCGAGCTTCGCGGCGGTGAGCTTCGACTGCGGTAACGGATCGACGCCGACTCCGAGCTTCGCGGTCTGTCGTCCCCAGATCGTCTGATCGAATCCGAACGGCGCGACGATCGATGGGACGCCGGCGCGCACCGCCGCGGCAGTCGTCAACGTTCCGCCGTGATGCACGACGGCGGACATCTTCGGGAAAAGCCAATCGTGCGAGATCGAGTCGACGTGAAAGACCGAGTCGCGCGGAGCTTTTTGTTCGAGCGCGCCCCAGCCGCCGAGGAGGACGCCGCGCGCGCCGGCGCGATCGAGCGCTTCGATGGCGACGTCCGTGAGATCGCGATTGCGGCTCACCATGCTGCCGAAGCCGATGTACACCGGCGGCGGTCCCGCTTCGATGAACTCCTCGAGACCGTTCGGCGGATTGCCGATCGGATCATCGAGGAACCAGTAGCCGGTGACGTGCGCGTCGCGCGGCCAGTCGCGCGGGCGCGGCAACACGCTCGCACTGAATCCGTGCAGATGCGGCAGCGCGTGCGCGGCGCGCGCTTCCTGGCGCACGCTGAGTGGACGAAGTCCGAGTGTCTCGCTGCGCCAGCGATTGAGACGCGCGCGAAAAATCTGCCAGAACAGCAGCGCCGAGGTGTACGTCATGTTGTTGTAGAGACGGTTGAGCGGCCACGGCCACGCTTCGACGCGCGGCCATGGATTGAAGAACCAGCTCGGCAGCGCGCTCGTTCGCTGATACGGAAGCGGAAAGTTCGACACGCCGAAGGCGGGGATCTTCAGCTTCTCGGCGAGCGACGGACCGACGCGCAGGAACGGCCAGTAGAGGATCGCGTCGGCGCTCTTCGCCGCTTCATACGACTCGGCCAGAAAGCGATCGAAGAACGGACCGAGAAAGCGGTCGCAGAACGAGATCACCTTCAGAGGGTTTTGCCATTTCTCGCGCAGCGCGATGCCGGCGAGCCCGGCGAAGAAATTGCGCGAGTCCCCGCTGAGGCGGAAGTACTCGAGTCCGTGCTCGCGCACCAGTGTCTCGAACGGTGCGTGGGTCGCGACCGTCACCGTGTGACCTGCCGCGGCCAGTCCTTTGCCCAACGCGACGAACGCGTCGAGATCGCCACGCGTGCCGCTGGCGATCATGGCGATCCGGCGTTTGCCGTTACTCGACAACGTGCAGCTTCTCGCAGATGTGGTCGTGCAGTGCGCCGAGCGAGAGGTCTTCCGCGTACTCGCCGTTGCGCATGACCAGCGTCTCGATGGCGAGCTGCTGCTTGAACGCGTCTTCGAGCGAGATCATGAGATGGATCGAGTCGACGGACGAGAATCCGAGGTCGTTGCGCAAGCGGGCGTCGCGCACGATCTCATTCTTGTCGATTCCTTCGTCGTCCAATTCGCTTACGACGTCGACGATCGTTCCCCAGACGTCATTGCGGCTGGTTGCCATGCATCCTCCGTGATGCGTTGTCGTAGTGATTCGATTGCCTGCCTGCGATCAGGCGATGCATACCACGCGCGGAGCTCGTCTCGATCGAGGAACCGATGCGCGAGCGCGCGCGCCCAGATGTGCCAGCTTTCTTCGAGAAAGTCGGTCGGGATGTCTTCTTTGGTGAGGGTGATGTTTTTCGGTTTGGTGCCGAAGATGAGTTGCGCGAAGTTCGGGGGGATTTGAAGGTAGCGTTGTTCGAACGCTTCGATTTCGTAGACCACGTTTGCTTGTTCGTCCGTGTAGACGATGTTGGCGTTGGTCGTGCCGCGGTCGTTCCACTCGACTGTGGCTTGGGCGTAGAGCGTCTTCGCGTCGTTGTTCCATCGCGTGAGGCGCTTCAGGCGGAAGGGGAAGATGCCGAAGTTTTTTCTCCCTTGCTCGAGGAGCGTGAGGGCGACCAATTGGCCGGCGGTGTCGAGGATGGTGGCCTCACCTTTTGTTCGTTCGAGCTTGGCTTCGATCGTTGTCGCGCTCACGCTCAGAATTTCCTTGATGCATTGGAAGAGGGGGCCGTGGAAGGCGTAGTTGTCGTAGAAGTCTTTCGCGCTAACAAGTCCCTTCTCCCCGCGTGCGGGGAGAAGGTGCCCGAAGGGCGGATGAGGGGCACCCGGCGAAACCCTGCACTCGAATGCCAGATGTTTCTTGTTGCGATCCACTTCAAAGATCCGCACTCGATCCCCATCAATGCTGATCGCCGTGTCGAGTTTCCCCTGATCGAGTGCTAACCATCGATACCCACTCACGTCCGTGATCTCGTTTGCGCCGGTTGCTTCCATCGCCAGCTCGAGGCTCATCGTGAAGGGGATCACCGGCAGGCATTGGCCGAGGGAGTGATCGCGGAGAATCGGATCGGATTCGAGTGTGAATGTGCGCGCGATCTCGCGTCGCGGACGATTCCCCATCGCGTTCTCGAACATCGCGAAGACGCGCTCCTGCGTCGCCACGAACTCCTGCATCAGCGCAAAGTGGTGCTCGACGATGCCCGGCGTTTGCGGCGGCGCGAGCGTGAAGCGCGCGGCGTCGATCGCGTAGCCGTTCACGAACAGCTCCGCGGCCATGTGATGGAGCTGCTCGAGATCGGGACGCGAGCTGCTGCATGCGGAGACTGCGACATGCGGCCGCTTGCGCAGAACGTCGTCGACGAATCCGGTGAGCTTGTTGCCCGGTCCGACTTCGAGGAACGTGCGGTAGCCATCGCCGTAGAGGCGCTCGATCGTGTCGCCGAAGCGGACGACCGACGACCATTGCGCGGATGCGAGTGCCCGTGCGCTCTCCGCCTCTTCCGGATACGGACCGGCCGTCGCGCATGAATAGAGCGGTGTGTGTCCGCGTCCCGAGATCGCGCTGCGATAGATCGCTTCGAGTCTCCGTTGCCACTCGTGGAAGAGCGGCGTGTGATACGCGTGCTCGAACGCGAGCGGGACGCAGATCGCGCCGCGCGCTTGAATGCGCGACGTCGCGCTCTCGATCGCCTCCGCCGTTCCCGCGAGCACCGACTGGCTCGGGCAATTGTCCATCGCCAGGAACAAGCGTCCCGGCATCTCGTCGATCAACTGCATCAAGAGCTCGCGCGGACATCCGCTCACCGCCACGCTTGCTTCGCGAACGTCCGGCTTCGGCAGATCGCGCGCCTGCAGCATCACGTCGTGCGCGGCGGCGAAGATCGTGCTGCGGTCGGTATGCGAGAACGTTCCCGACGTCACGAGCGCCGCGTGCTCGCCCGAGCTGTGGCCGAGCATCGCATCCGCTTTCAGTCCGAGAGTGGTGAGGATCTCGTGCAGCGCGATGCCGGCGATGAACGCGATCTGTGCGCCGCCGCCGAGTCCGAAGAGCCGCTCGGGAGTCGATGTGTTGCCGTACACCATCGACATGACGGACGACTCGACGTCCGCAACCGCGCGCTCCAGATCTTCGAACCAGCGGTGCAGCGTCGGGAAGGCGACGCACAACTCCGCGAGCATCCCTTCGTGTTGAGAGCCTTGTCCCGGAAACAGAAACACCATCGGTCCGGGCGGCGCGGACGCCTCGCCGAAATACACCGATCCGCGGGCGCGGCGCAGGCGATCGGCCTTCGCGAGCTGTTCGTGCGCGGTCGTCAGTCCCGCGAGCAGTTGCTCGCGATTTGCGCCGACGATAGCCACGCGATGCGCACCCTCTCCGAAACGCTCCGCGAGCATCCACGCGGACGTTTCACCGATCGCATCGCGCACCTCGGCCACACGTCGCCGCAACGCGTCGCGGCTCGTGTCGGCAATCAATACCAAGCGCGACGAACGCGGCTCACGCGGAAGATTCATTTCCGGACTGAGTGACCAATTTATGCTTATACTAGCATCCCTCCATCGGGCAAAAATCACAGCTAGGAGCGTCGTCATGGCCAGCTTGAAGAAGCGCGTTCGCCGCGCGTTCAAACAGGGCATCCAGGTCGCCACTATCGCCGCGTTGCTGCCACTCAAACTCCTCCACATTCCGGGCGGTTTTCTCCCTGAGAAAGTGCGGATGATCCTCACTCATTGGACTCCGGCGATGATGTGGGTGTTCGTCAAATCGTTCGGCACGCGCGCGTACATCGATCAGCCGTGCACGTTCCCTGTGCCGTCGTCCTACAAGCCGAAAGTGGATGACATCGATCCGAAATACCGATTCTCCGAGGAGGAGATTCGCGGTTTTTATGAGCGAGGCTTCATCGGGCCGCTCACCGCAGTCTCGGAAGCGGAGATGCGCGAGTTCTCGCGGCAGCTCGACGAAGAGCTCGCGCACGAGTCGAAGGCGTTCGGACGCAAGACCGTGCGCGATCGCCATCTCGACAATCCGCTCGTGCTCGATCTGTTCATGAAGCCGTCGATCGTCGATCGGCTCGCGCAGCTCATGGGACCCGATCTGATGCTGTGGCGCTCGCAGGTCTTCAATCAGGAGCCGGGCGCGCCGCCGATCACGTGGCATCAGGCGACGACTTACATGCTCGAGGACTATCAGCGCCCGATCCTCGAGCCGGCAGACATCAATCAGCTCTTCCAGTTGACGACGTGGATCGCCGTCGACGAAGCGGTGATCGAGAACGGCTGCCTGCAGTTCCTTCCCGGAACACAAACGAAAGTGCGCACGCTCAAACTCGATGCGAAGGACGGCTTCTACGCCGCGAAGTTCGAGCTCGATCGTCCCGTGATGGATGACGACATCGTCTCGATGGAGCTCAAGCCCGGACAGTACGTGATCTTCTCCGAGCGCACCATTCACGGTTCCCCCGGCAATCGCTCCAGCCGCCGCCGCCTCGGCATCAACTTCCGCACCGTGCTCACGAGCACGAAGATCTACCGCGAGCAAAGCGAGCACTATGCAGCGCACCTCGAGGAGACGTGGAAGCTCGACAACTGGGGAGTGATCCAGCTCCGCGGTGTCGATCGCTTCGGATACAACAGAGTGCTGAAGCCGCCGACGCGCGAAGCGTTGGTCGCGGCAAGCTAGGCGGTTCGGCGCGTTTCCTGCGTCATCATTCGCGCATGAAACGCGCCGTACTCGCCGCACTTCTCTTCGCCGCCTGCCACGAGCACAAACAACCGATCGCCGTCGAGTCGCACAACCTCTCCATCACCAGCTCCGCGTTCGCGAACGATCAGCCGATCCCGAAAAAGTACGGCTGCGGCGGCGACTCCGTTCCGCCTCCGCTGAACATCACGGAAGTTCCGTCGAACGCGAAGACGCTGGCGCTGATCGTCACCGATCCCGACGCGCCGGGCGGTCTCTTCACGCACTGGGTCGTCTGGAACATGCCGCCTTCGAATGCGAATCCGCAAGCGGGAGTGCAGGGAAAGAACAGCTACGGCAAGCAAGGCTACGGAACTCTCTGTCCGCCGGCCGGCTCGCATCGATATATCTTCGATGCGTACGCGCTCGACACGTCGCTCAACGCCGATCCGTCGGCGGGACGCGAAGAAATCGAGAGCGCGATGAAAGGACACATCGTCGGGCACTCGAGGCTCGTCGGCATCTACAGTAAATGAAGCGCGCCCTCATCATCGTCGACGTTCAATACGACTTCATTCCCGGCGGTGCACTCCCGACCATTCACGGCGACGAAGTCGTGCCGGTGATGAATCGCCTGCAGCCGCAGTTCGACTTCGTCGTGGCCACGCAGGACTGGCACCCGCCGAATCACGGCAGCTTCGCGTCGAATCATCCCGGCAGGAAGCCGGGCGACGTCGTCGATCTCTTCGGACTGGAGCAAATTCTCTGGCCCGATCACTGCGTGCAAGGCTCGCACGGCGCGGAGCTGCATCGCGATCTCGATCGCTCGCGCATCGACGAGATCGTGCGCAAGGGAACTGATCCGGCGATCGACAGCTACAGCACGTTCTTCGACAACGGACGCCGCAAGTCGACCGGACTGGAGAACCATCTTCGCGAGCGCGAGATCACGGACGTCTACATCGGAGGTCTGGCGACGGACTATTGCGTGTTGTGGTCCGCGCGCGATGCGGTGTCGCTCGGGTTCCGGACGTTTGTGGTGAGCGATGCGTGCCGCGGAGTGGACTTGAATCCGGGCGACATCGAGAGAGCCCTTGAAGAGATGAGAAGAATCGGCGTAAACGTGATCACCGAATCGGAGGGGCGGACGCCTCGTCCGCCCACCGCGCGTTAGCGCGGTGTCCAGGCGCGATAGCTGCTTATTTCCGAAGCATGATTCGCAAACTCAAGTCCGGCGAGTATCGCCTCTACTCGCGCAAGAAGAATCCGCAGACCGGCAAACGCCGCAATCTCGGCACGTTCAAAACGCGCGAGGCGGCGGAAAAGCACGAGCGCGCCGTGCAGTATTTCAAGAGGCATTAGCGCGACATCGCGTCGTCAACGGCTCGAGCCAAATCGACCAAGTAATTGTCGCCCTTCGGATGCGTCGTCAGTCCGACGAGGATGTAATGGCGCCCAGGTCCGGTCACCACCTCCGAGTCGTGCAGCCAGTTCTCCCACGTGCCGAGCTTGCGGATGATCTGCACGTCGCGTCCTTCCAGCCCCTTCACGAACTTCACGTCGTCATGTGCGATGTCGGGCGACTCGAAAATCTCGCGCATCGTCTTCGATGCTCGACGCGAGATCAGCTTCCGCTGTTCGAGCAGCAGATAGAAGCGGAGGAGCTGCCGCACCGTCACGGCGTGCGAGTGATTCGCGACCGGATCGCCGTAGCGCTCGGTGCCGACGCCGTAATGCTTGCCGACCCAGATGCCGCCGCCGCGCGACGCGTCGTAGAAGCCGTCGGCGTTGAGAATCTCCTGAATCTGCTTGAGCCCGATCTGGCGCGAGTACTTTGCAGCCATCTCGTTGCTCGACACTTTGATCATCAAGCCGAGCTCGTGTCGCGTCTGCGCGTCGAGCGGCTCATCGCCGTGCAGCTTGAAGTACGCGTAGAGGATGCCGACCTTCGCCACGCTAGCTGCGTACTCGATCTTGTCGGGATGAATCATGGCCACGCGGCCGCGCTTCAGGTCGATGAGTCCGACGTCCGTCTGCTCGGCAGTCATCCCGTAGCGCTCGCGAATCGTTGCGTCGATCGATTCGAGGTTCGACTGCAGAGACGCATCCGGCGTCATGTTTTTTGTGGTCGCGCACGCCAGCTCGAAGAGCAGCAGCAGCGGTGCGAGCCGAAGTGACATGCACCTTGCAGCATCTCCCGGTCGTGAAGCGAAATGCAATCCGACTCATCGCCGGCGCCGCCCTCTTCGCAGGCGCGCGCGCCGCGATTCGCAAATTGCGCGAAGAACCGCTGAACGGCAAGGTCGCGATCGTCACCGGCTCGTCGCGCGGACTCGGATTTCTCATCGCCCGCGAGTTGCTGCGCGCCGGTTGCCGCGTCGTGATCTGCGGGCGAAACGAGAAAGACCTCGACATCGCGCGCAAGGCCCTCGGCAGCGGCGTGACGTCGATGCTGTGCGACGTCTCGCAGAAAGAAGACGTCGACGATCTCATCATGCACGTCGTCGAAGAATTCGGCCGCATCGACATCCTCGTCAACAACGCCGGCATCATTCAGGTCGGCCCGGTCGAGACGATGACGCTCGCCGACTTCGATGCGCAGCTCGGCGTGATGTATTGGGGGCTCGTCTACACGACGCTGGCCGCGCTGCCGCATATGCGCCGCGGCGCGCGGATCGCGAACATCACGTCGATCGGCGGCAAGGTGAGCGTGCCGCATCTCTTGCCGTACGGCTCGGCGAAATTCGCCGCGGTCGGATTCTCGGAAGGACTGCACGCCGAGGTGGCGAAGGACGGCATCAGCGTCAGCACCGTCGTTCCCGGACTGATGCGCACCGGCTCGTTTCTCAACGCATTCTTCAAGGGGAAAGAGTCGGCCGAGTTCACCTGGTTCTCGCTCGGCTCCGCGCTGCCGCTGATCTCGATGGACGCTGAGCGCGCCGCGCGACAGATCGTCGCCGCGATTCGACGGCGCGATGCCGAGGTGATTTTGTCGATGCCGGCAAAGCTCCTGGCACTCTTCCACGGCGTGTTTCCAGGCGCGACGTCGGAGATCCTTGCGCTGGTCAATCGTCTACTGCCGCAGTACGGCATGACCACGAAGAACGTGCGCGGCGCTGACATCGACGCGCGGCTCGACTCGCCGGCGCTGCGCAAAGTCACGCGCCTCGGCCGCGTCGCTGCGGAACGATAATCTCTCGCGTGCAGAAGTACTGGAAGAACATCGCCGTCGTCATCGTCCTCCTCATCGCGATCTGGGCGCTTTGGCCCGCGCCGAAAATCGCGAACCTCCGATCGCGCGGCACGAACATCATCGCCTTCGGCGACTCGCTCACCGCGGGATACGGCGTGGTCGCAGGCGAGGATTACCCCTCGCGACTCGCGGCGATCACCGGCATCCCGATTCTCAACGCCGGTGTGAGCGGCGACACGACCGACAGCGCGCTGGCGCGCATCGACACCGACGTGCTCTCGCGCGATCCGCGCATCGTGATCGTCGGCCTCGGCGGCAACGACTACCTGCGCGGCGCACCGATCGCAACGACGGAAGCGAACTTGCGCACGATCATCGACAAGATCCACGCCGCCGGCGCGATGGTCGTCGTCCTCGCATACAAGTTCCCGAGCCTGCAGGCGAATTACGAGAAGATGTACGAGCGCGTCGCGCACGACGAGCAATGCCTGCTCGTGCCCGATCTGCTCGACGGCATCGAGTCCAATCCGCAGCTCAAGAGCGACGAGATCCATCCGAACGCGCGCGGATATCAGTTGATCGCCGAGCGCGTCGCCGGACCGCTGCAGAAGTTGTTGAAGCGCGCGAAGTAGAATCGCCGCATGCGTCCGATCACGAAAGCGCTCCCGCTTTGCCTTCTGCTCGCCGCGTGCGTGAACGGCCCGCAGGAGAGCCGCACGCAGCATGCCGGTCCGATTCGCATCGGCTTCTCGATGGACACGCTGAAGGAAGAGCGCTGGCAGCGCGACAAGGAAGCGGTCGAAGAGCGCGCGCGGCAAGTCGGTGCACAACTCGATGTGCAGGTGGCGAACGGCGACGACGCCGTGCAGACCAAGCAGGCCGACAACATGTTGACCAAGGGCGTCGACGTGCTGATCGTCGCGCCGCACAATGGCGAGATCGCGGCGTCGATCGTCGAAGCGGCCCATCGCCAAGGCGTTCCGGTCGTCGCGTACGACCGTCTGATCCGCAACTGCGACGTCGATTTGTACGTGTCGCATCAGGTCGAGCGCATCGGCGAGATGCAGGCCGACTACGCGCTGAAGCACGTGCCCAAAGGGAACTACGTTCTGATCGGCGGATCGCCGGCCGACTACAACGCCATCCTGCTTCGCAAGGGACAGATGAACGTACTGAAGCAGGCCATCGATCGCGGCGACGTCAAGATCATCTCCGATCAGTACGCGCGCGAGTGGAAGGCCGAGGAGGCGTTGCGTATCACCGAAGACGCGCTGACGAAGACGGGCAACAACATTCAAGCCATTGTGGCGTCGAATGACGGTACAGCAGGCGGCGCCGTGTCGGCGCTCGAAGCGGCCGGAATCGCCGGCAAAGTGCTCGTCACGGGACAAGATGCGCAAAAGGACGCCGTGCAGCGCATCGTGAAGGGGACGCAGACGATGACGATCTACAAGCCGATTCGCGAGCTGGCGTTCGATGCTGTCGACGCCGCGATCAAGCTCGCGAAAAAGGAGCCGGTCGACGCAAAGGACAAGATCAACAACGGCAAGAAGGACGTGCCGTCGATTCTGCTCGCGCCGGTCGTCGTCGATAAGAGCAACGTCGACAGCACCGTCATCAAAGACGGCTATCACAAGCGCGAAGACATTTACGGCCATTGACGATGCCGGCGCCTCTCTTGGAGATGCGCAACATCTCCAAACGCTTCCCCGGCGTGCTCGCGCTCGACGACGTCTCATTCGACTTGTACGGCGGCGAGATTCACGCGCTCGTGGGCGAGAACGGTGCCGGCAAGTCGACATTGATCAATGTTCTCGGCGGCGTCTACGACTACGACGGCTCTATTGTCGTCAATGGCGACGTCGCGATCGTCCATCAAGAGCTCTCGCTCATCCCCGAGTTCACCATCGCCGAGAACATCTCCCTCGGCCGCGAGCCGCATCGCTACGGCGTGATCGATTGGGACGCGCTGTACGGCCGCGCGCAACGCGTGCTCGATGAACTGCAATTGGATCTCGATCCGCACACGATCACTGACACGCTCGGAATCGGACAGCAGCATCTCGTCGAGATTGCCAAAGCGCTGTCGCATGACGCGCGCATCCTCGTGCTCGACGAGCCGACGGCCGCCCTGACCGACAATGAAGCGGAAGTCCTCTTCGCCATCCTCGAGCGATTGCGCGAGCGCGGCGCCGGCATCATCTACATCTCGCACAGGCTCGGCGAGGTGTTTCGTCTGGCCGATCGCATTACGGTGCTGCGCGACGGACGCGCCATGAGCACGGACGCGAAGTCGTCGCTCGATTTGGCGACCGTCATTGCGCGAATGGTCGGCCGTGAGTGGAGGATAGGCGCCTCGCGTGTCCGGACAGGCGAGGGCGCCTATCCTCCACGGGACATCGTCTTTGAAGTGCGCAACGTCCGCGGCGTGAGCTTCAGTCTGCGCCGCGGGGAAGTCCTCGGCATCGCGGGACTCGTCGGCGCCGGGCGCAGTGAGCTCGTCATGGCAATCTTCGGCGCTTTTCCGGAAGGTGGCGAAATCTTCGTCGGCGGCGAACGCGTGATCATCAAGCATCCGTGGGATGCGATCGCCGCCGGCATCGGCTTCGTCACCGAAGATCGCAAGCGCTATGGCCTTCTGCTCGATCAGACCGTGTTGATGAACGAGACGCTCGCCGCGCCCAAGACCGATCTCGCCACTGCAGAACGCTCAATGAAAGAGCTGCGTATCAAGGCGCAGTCGATTGAGGACATCGTCGGCACATTGTCCGGCGGTAATCAGCAGAAAGTCGTCCTGGCGAAATGGCTGCTGACGCATCCGAAAGTGCTGTTCCTCGACGAGCCGACGCGCGGGATCGACATCGGCGCGAAGCAGGAGATTTATCAGCAGATCGACCGCCTCGCATACGAGGGGATGGCGATTGTTCTCGTGTCGTCCGAGCTGCCGGAGATCCTCGGCCTCTCCGACCGCATCCTCGTCTTGCACAAAGGGAAGATCACCGGCGAATTCGATGGCAAGACCGCCACGGCCGAAGCGGTCATTGCCTGCGCGACGGGACACGCCGCATGAAACTTCGCGCGTACACGATGGTGATCGCCCTCGTTGTGATCTGGATGTATTTTCAGATTCGCACGGTCAGCGATATTTATCCTTACGGTCTTTTTCTGCATCCGGTGAATCTCGCGAATTTGTTCAAGCAGATGTGCGTCACCGGCGTGCTCGCCGTCGGCATGCTGCTCGTCATTGTGGCGCGGCAGATCGATCTCTCCGTCGGCTCGCTCGTCGGCCTCGCCGGCGGAATCGCGGCAATGTCGCAAGGGTGGGGATTGGCGGCGTCGTTCTTATTGGCGATCGGCGTCGGAACGATCGCCGGCGCGCTGCAAGGTGCGCTCGTGGCGTACGCGAACATTCCGTCGTTCATTGTGACTCTCGGCGGCCTGCTCACCTGGCGCGGCGTGATTCTCTATCTCAGCAAAGGCGAAACGATTCCTGTCCGTCTGCCCATCTTCCGCCTGCTCGGCGTCGCGCTGTTGACGAAAGCCTCGGGCATTGCGCTCGCCGCCGTCGCCATCATTTTCTTATTGTGGAAACGCCGGATCATCGCGGCCGTTCTAACGGCGATTTTCGTGGCGATGATGAACGCACAAGGCGGCGTCCCGCTGCCGGTCATTGTGCTGCTCGCCGTCGCCATCGCCGGACATTTCCTTACGCAACAGACGATCTTCGGCCGCTATCTTTATGCCATCGGCAGCAATCCCGAAGCATCGCGGCTTTCCGGCATCAACTCGCGCCGCCACGTACTGATCGCGTTTGCGCTGCTCGGCGCGCTCGTCGGCGTCGCCGCGCTTCTGCACACAGGCCGCGTCGGCAGCGCATCGCCCGACGCCGGCACGCTCATGGAGCTCGACGCCATCGCCGCCTGCGTGATCGGCGGCACGAGCCTCATGGGCGGCCGCGGCAAAGTCGCCGGCGCACTCCTCGGCGCCATGATCATGGCCAGTCTCGACAACGGCATGTCGCTCCTGAGCGTCGAAAATGCCACACAATACGTGATCAAGGGCATCGTGCTCGTCGCCGCCGTCGGTTTTGACATGGCGGGACGGAAGCGGTATCAGTGAGTCTTACTTTCATGTCGCCCATCGACTACGACACCTTCCACGCGATGAGCTGGCCCGAACGCCTTTCGGTCTTCAACGCGGTGTCTGCCGAAGAGAGAGCTGACCTCGTGCGGACGCACGTCTCGCGATGGTTGAGCCTCCATCGCCACGAGCTTACTCAGGAGCAGATCGCAATCGTCGAAGAGAACATCGCTTTCATCAGATCCGCGCTCTATGCGGTTCCGCGCAACGAGGATTTGATCAACGGGTACTTGGAACTTGGGAAGCGAACGGCCGCGCTGCTCTCTCCCGACCAAGTGAGAGACGCGTTGACCATGTATTGGGACAGATCGTGCTCGACCCGCCGCGGTCAATGACCGCGTTGCGCGCGCGCCGGCATCGATTCATAGAACGTCTTGTCGACGGACCACGACAATGGCGTCGGCAATGAGATCGATCTCCGGCCCGACGATGTGAGCTGCAGGATTTCTTCGAGCGGCGTCGGTTGCTGATTGCGCGGTCCGCGCACGCCGTCCCATTCGAGAATCATGGGATCGGGGAGCGGCTCGTCGGTCGACAAGAGGAAATACGTGTCGACGCCATAAGGCGCCGCGGCTTCGAATGCGCTGACGTCGCCGAGCTCGATCTCGTCATCAGGCGCAAGCAGTGGAAAACGATTTTCGACGGAGCCCGACTCGGGAGGCGGAAACAGCAGCGTGCTCTTGCCGTTGCTGTCGACGACGAACGCGTAGATGTAGCGCTGCGGCACATGTTGCGGCATCGGCAGCGAGCGGACGCGCAGAACCAGCACGTATTTCTCGCCGCCTGTGACGGAGTCGCGCGCCATCTCGCCGTCGCGGGCGCGGCGGATCGCGATCTCGTACGGATAGCGCGCGCCCGACGGCGAATCCAGAATGTTCCACGCGTGCACCTTGCGGAGCGGCGCGATCAAGTCGCGCAAGAGCGGCGCCGTATTGCGAAACGCCTCATCGTTTCTTCGCTGCGGAATCCACTTCGTTCGCAGCGGTAGTCCGGTCTTACGGCGGTCGGATCGCTTCACGCCCGGCCGCAGCCACGCATAAGAAAGATGATGCGTCGTGTAGCGGCCGACGAGAACGTAATCGGCCGCTTCCGGCCTGTCTGTGCAAGCGACGCCTTGTTTGTCGGTGCCGATCGCTTCAATGAGGGCGACCGGCGCGGCGAATTGGACGAAGAGCGACGAGCCGGCAGGCAATTTCGCCACGGCCGCGAATGCAGCGTCGTCGGACGGCAAGTGCTCGGTCTCGCTCGGGCCGAGGAGCTCCCATTCGCGATCGCGCTGCCGCAGAAGATGCGTCGGCGTGACGTCGATCGGATCAGTGATCCATCGCACGCCGTACTGCGCGGCTTCCGCCGAAAAATGATGCGCAACGGTCGCGATGTCTTCGACACCGCGCGACGTCTTCGGCATCCAGACGCGCAACGGCGACAGCGGAGGCGCCGACCACGTCTCCACCTCCGCAAGCGCGCCGGGATGAATCGGCGTTCCAGGCGTTTGGATGCGCGCTTCACTTTGCCCCATGCCGCGAATCGCGGTGACGATCAATCGCGCGCCGGAATCGAGCACGCGCAGTTGACTGCCGGCCGTGAGTCCATTCGCCCAGCCGCCCTGCAAGATCACCGTCTCGTCTTGCAGCCGCTGAACGGCGAGGACGGTGCGATCGTTGCGGCGATCGATGCGCGTGCCGAGCAGTGGCGTCAGTCGCGCGTCGTTATTGCCGGCGAGCACCGGTTCCTGGAACGGCGTTTCGGCGCGCATGCGCGCTTGTGCGCGAAGAAAGGTCTCCACTGCGGGCTCGCCGGTGGCGGCATCGCGCATGGCGCGCAGAAGCGCCCAGGAGAACGTGCCGTGGAACTTTTTCTCTTCGTCGCGCGTCTCCCACGCATTTTCATAGTCTTGCGATGCCGACAAGACCAGTGCGCCGCGATTTTCCGGACGCGGACTCGTCGTGCGGTCGGCGACGTCGCGATTGTCCGCTCGTATGGCGCGGCGCTGCGCGCCGGTGGCGAGTCCGCGCGCGGCGGAGCCGCTATGGCAATTGTCGAAAATCAGCGTCAATCGTGCGCCGCGATCGAGAATGCGATTGAAGAGCGCGCGCAATTCCTTGTCGCGAATGTCGCGCGCGCCGAGGCGGGAGTCGGCGGGGACGATGGACTCGTCGAGCTTGTCGCGCTCGTCGGAGAGCGAATTCTTCACTTGCGAGCCGTGCCCGGCGTAATAGAAGAGCAGGACGTCGTCCTTTGACGCCTTCGCGGCGAGATGCTGGTCCAGCGCGCCCATGATTGCCGCGCGCGTGGCGTCTTGATCGACGAGCGTGACGATGTCGCTGCGATCGAAGCCATACGCGGCGACGAGCATCTCTTGCAGCGCGGCGGCGTCATTGACCGCCCCGCTGAGGTTCGGCCAGTCGCGCTCCGGCACGGTGCCGGGAGCGGCGGGCGGTCCGAGATGAGACGCACTGTAGTCGTTGATTCCGACAATGAGTGCGCGTTTGTGATTACTCGTTTGCGCCGCAAGCGTGCTCGCCAGGGCGAGCGTCCAGAGTGCGGCGCGCAATGGCGTCGGCCTCATATCCAATTCGACACGTTTTTCTTGGAATTGTGTCTTTCGATTACCGAGGAGGAGCAGGCCATGAGGCGAGTTTTGTCCATTGTGGTGGTTCTTCTATTGTCGCGGAGCGCAGCGGGCGGCGTCCGGCGACTGGGAACCAATCTCCCCACAAGACCGACGGATCCGGTCGATCCCCAAGCGTCAGCAGGATTGTTTATAGGAGTGCACGATTTTACGAAGGATAGTGATTTGACTCCGGTGAAGTACGCCGTCGACGATGCCGTCGATCTCGCATACGAGCTGTCGATCGATCATCATCCGCCTCTGCTCACGCCCAGCCGCATCGTATTGGCGCTTTCGGGCGAGCCGCAAAAGGCGGAGTCGCATGCGAAATTGCAGGCGTTGCTCGACGGCGGCGCTGTCCGCCGCACCGCGGAGCAGTCGGACATCTTCACGCTTCTCGAGACGCAGGCGGGCATCGTCGGGAGGAACGGCATTCTCATTGTGGCGTTCGCGACGCATGGAATCAGCGAAGACGGGACGCAGTATCTGTTGACGTCGTCGTCGCTGCTGAAATATCGCGAGACGATGGTGACCGAGGCGAAGGTCTGCGACATCGTGGCGAATCATGGCGCGGCGCGGTCTCTCATCCTGATCGATGCGTGCCGCGAGCGCCTGACGCGCGACCGCCGCAACGGCGAGCCCGATCCGCGCTCCATCGCTGCGTTTGCGAACGCGATGAGCAATGTCGAAGGGCAGGCCGTGCTCTCGGCGGCCGCCGCCGGCGATTATGCGTATGACGACGACAAGCGCCAGAACGGCGTCTTCAGCGCTGCGGTGATCGACGGCCTGCATTGCAAGGCGCCGACCGATCCGCGCGGCTTCGTCACCGTCGATACGCTCTGGAATTACGTCCAGGAGCAGGTCCTGTCGTGGATCCAGACGTATAAGAATCCGGGCGCCCGGCGTGCCACGTCTCTTCAATGCGACGGGCTTTTCAAGAGCCTGCCGCTCGCGCTTTGTCCTAATCACATGTCCTCAGTTTCATTGCCTGCCCCGAAGTGATGCCGCCGTACGTCCAGATCCGGCCGGAGGCGTCTTTGTATGCTGCGCCGCGAAACGCGCGATCGCGGCAGAAGCGCTGCACGCCGCCGTCATAGACGGCATACGCGCCGGCGCCATAATGCAGTGCATCGACCATCGAGTCCTCGAGAATGATCGGCGTCGTGACGAGAACGACGTCGCAGTCCGTTCCCGCAGCAGTCGCCTGTAAGTTCCAAGCCGCAAGGCGGGAGTTTGCGTAGAGGCCGGTCAACTGGTTCGCCGCGCTGACGCGGAGCTCTTTGTGATCCTCCGCAATGGGCGGCTTCGGCGTGCAGGTGAAGAAGAGTGTCGCGAGCGCCGTCATTGTAAAGATGCGTGTCGACATCGCGTCCTCCGGTATAAGAGAAACGGTTCGCCACAAGACGTGGCGAACCGTTCTGAAGCATTACGGCCACGTGGCCGGCGGACAGAGCGCTTGCTCATAGACGGTCCGGCCGATATTGAGGCGGAGGGCATTCAGCAGATCCGACCAGAGCGTGGTGGAGGGATGGATCGTGCTCCAGTCGACGGTGTCATAAGACGGCGCGCCGCTCGCGGCGCCGGTTTTCGGCACGAGCCGCGCCGACTGGCTCGGCGCATTCGTCGTCAGGTCGTAATAGATCTCGAAATGCTTTCCCGTTCCGGAGGTCATGTTTGGCGACGACGGCGGCACGAACGGCGGAAGATTGAGGACCGCCACTTCCACTTTCCCGTCGCCGTCGGGCGTGAGTGTCATCGAGCGTCCCGTGCTGCTGTCGAATTTGTCTTCGACGATCTGTACGTCGTCGCCCGTGATCTGCAGTTCCGCGCCGACCCACGAGGCCACCGCTTGCGAGTAAGAAGACACCGTTCCCGTTCCATCGAGGCGCTCGAAATGGGCGGGCGTGACGTTGCTGCCGATGCGCGCAACGGAGTAGGTGAAGAGCTTTCCATTGCGGATGTGGAAGCGCGCGGCGACGATGGCCGGCGGCGTCGAGCCGAGGACGTCGGTGTCGAGCGTGCAGGTAGGGCAGAGGGTGTGGAGACTGGAGATCCAACTGATGTCCTCGCGTTCCGTGGCGCTCGTCGGGATGATTTCCGATCCGCGCGCGTCATTACGCAGTACGAGCGCCGGGAGATCGGCCGCGCTCTCGCTTCCTTTCTGCAATGAGAGGTCGGAGCCGGACAACATCCACGCGCCGCCGCCGCTCACCGCCGCCTCCAATGAATCGAGGGCAGTGGCTTCGGATTGATCGGCGAAAACGTATTGTGCGACGTCGGCGTCTCGCGTCGGACAATCACCGCTGCAACTTCCGGCGCGGGCGAGGAGGAGTGGCGTGTGGTGATCGAGTGTAGTGCTGTCGGAGAGCGCGTAATCGTGAGCGACGTTGAGGAGGACGACGGTGACTTCGTTGCCGTTCTGGCTGGGAATGAAGGCCATGAGGCCGCTGAAGAACAATTTCAAGACGAATGTGTTCATGGTGGTGCTTTTCCCTTCTTTTGATCGCGTGCGGCGGCGAACGGGGACGAGGCATGGCCAATCACCTCGAACGGGGCCCACGCGAGTGCCGGCCTGACGCCGGGAGTTTTCGTTCTTATCAATTCGACTTGTGCGGCTTGTAGTGCTGCCGCCGCATCGTTGCCTTGTCGATAGTGACGATGAAAAGACACGAGTAACTCCTCCGCTGTGGCGTCAGGGACATTCCAGAGCGTTCCGACGACAGCGGGAACACCGGCGACAATGAGCGGGCGGACAAACGGCGAAACGCCTTCGGGACCGACGGGAAGACCGCCGGCGCTGCTGCAAGACGAAAGAACGACGAGGCGCGTGTTGTCGAGGCGTTTGAGCGTCGTCAATAACGTTTGCGCGTCCAATGCACCGGAATCCGTTGCCGACCGCGCCAGCAGGATCACGGAATGCGACGGCGATTGCGAATTGATGACCGCATGCGCCGCGACGTCGATGATTGCGCTCTTGCGCGCCAGGGTGATGAATTGTTGAATCGTGGCGGCGGCGCCGATGCGTATCTCCACATTCGGCGCATAGAGGCTGCGGATCGTTTGCACTTCGCGCCTCGCGCCGGGGAGCGGCTCCAAGCCGTCCGCGAACGGCAATTTGTCGTCGAAGGCCGGATCGCCGAAGAGCAGCGCCTGTTGATTGCCGCTGTCGCGTGCGCGATCGAACGCCAGTGATAGGAGATACAGCTTCGCGCTTCCGGCGATTTCGACCGTGCTGTCTTCGATGACGTAACGCTGCGTGACTCCATTGTGAAGGGCGGCAATGGGAATGGTGTGCATGGCGCCGTCAGGAACGACGATCAGGTGCGCCGGCGTCGCGCCGATCGCGCGCAACGGCGCAGCGAGCAGTTTGCGATAAAGAAAATAAAGCTGGGCCTCGAAGTCGGAATTGTTGCGTGCCCGCGCCGCGCGCAGGAGAGCGGCGCTCCATCCGTCGACGTCGCTGCGGCGAATGTTCTGTGCAACGACGTCCAGACGATCGCGGCCGATGATCCAGGTGATGGCCCGGTCATCGAGCAGCGCATACTCGAGCATGACGGTGTCCGGCGGCAGTGACGCCTGCAGCTTTGCGACGTCGATATCCGCCGTTTCCTGCGGAGCGGCGAGGCTCAACGGCTCTTGCGCGCGTGCGCGCTCCGCATAAACGAACGCCTCGGCGATTTTGCCCTCGCCGAGCAATTGCCGGATGAGATGCCGGTAGCTCTCCTGAAATCGCGAGAAATACGAGCTCCACATATCCTCGGCCGTTCCGCGCTTGCGCTGCGCGAGCGTGCGCGACTCCTCGCGATGCAGAACGTCGACGACCGTGCGCAAGTCGCGCTCTGCGTCCCCATTGCGGCCGGCCAGGCGAAAGGCGTCGCTGCGTTGCGCAAGCAGCGACGCCCGATACGTCGAATAGTCGTCGGACGTGCGATTGAGTGCGGCGGTGAACGCTTCCGCCGCGCGCGCCGGCGCCGTATGCAGATATCCGACGCCGCGCACTTCGTCGATGCGCGCTTCGATCAGGCGCCGCTTGTTCGGATCGACGTCGTTTGCACTCAACCGGACGGCTTCTTTGAGATCCGCCGCCGCGCTCGGGTAATCCTCGAGATGCAACTCGATTGCGGCCCGCGCGCGCAATGCGACGGCGATGTTGCGCTCGACGTCGCGGATGAAGTCGAGTTGCTCCGGCGCCGCGTTGCGTAATTGCGCCTGATAGAGGGCGACGGCGGCGTTCTGATAGCGCAGCGCGATTTTCGGATATCCGAGAGCGGACGCTGTCGCCGCCGTTTCGCCGAGCAGCGTGTGCTGATCCTGCGGCGCGACGAGGGCGTTGTCTTGAATCGCCCGAATGGCCTCGCGCCACGCCATCTCGTCTTGTCCCGAGTCGCGCAATGGACCGATGAGGTGGATATGTGCGCTCCCAATTTGATCGCGCTCGCCGAATCGTTGATATTCAGCGATCGCCGCGTCAAAGACCGGAAAGGCCTCGATATACCGGCTCTGAAAGACAAGAGTAGTCGCGCGCTGCAAGTACAGCGGAGCGAGAAAGTGGCGATACCCGCGCGCGCGGACGTCGCGCTCGATCGCGTCCAGATCCGCATGGGGCAACCGGAAACGTGCGGCCAATGACAGCGGACTGCCACATTGCTCTAAGAGTGGCGCGGAAAGAGTCGCCAATCCTTCGCGGCATCGCGGCGCCGTCGTCACGACGTCCGCCACGAAATGATCCTGAATCAACGACTCCAATGTGGCTCCGAGCGCACGGATCTGCGCGAATGCCTCGTCAGAAGGATTTTTCGCCCATGCAGGCAGCAATCCTTTCTCGAGCAGCGCTTCGGCGTGTACGGTAAAAGGCGCAATGAGGCGCCGGAGCTCTACGACGTCGTGTGCGTGAAGGGCGGCAGCAAACTGCGGCTGGATCCGCTGCCATTGTGCCGCCGCGCTGAATTTCACCTTGTGGCGAATCGCCGCCGCGTGACGTCGTGCTTCGTCCGTTCCGAGCCGGTCCCACGACGCGATTGCGTCGCTCCACAATCCGAGCGCTTCTTCGGCTTGCGCCCGATAGAAGCGCGCGCGCGACGATTGCGGCGCGGCGTGATCGGCGGCGTCGTATGCGCGCAGCAGGTCCGACGGCCGGTCGTCGCGCTGTGCGCGGACGAGGTACGCGTGTGACAGCTCGCTCATCGCCGCCGGATCGCTGCGCGCATATCTCTCGAGCGCTTCAATGGCGGCGTCGGTACACGCGGGCTTCGCGGCGAGCATGTCGGCCGCTTGTTGCGGCGTGGCGATGATCTCGTCGCAGCCGGCCGTCGCCAGCCACACACGCTTGGGTTTGGTGTCTTGATGATTGCAGGCGACCAGAAAGATCGCGACGGCGGCAAGATGTCTCAAACGTCAATAAGATAACGCGATCCGGGATACGAGATCGGCTGATGAGCAACGACGAACGATTCAAGTCCCTGTATCAGAAGTATTACCGGCGACTCGTTCGTTTTTACGTGCAGGCGTTTCGTTTCTCCGAGGAGGACGCCGAGGAGTTGGCGCAGGACGCGTTTGTCCGCTTCTATGAGGCGCTCGACGAATATCGCGGCGATGCGGAATGGGGATTTTTCGAGACGATCGCGCGCAATGTCGCATACAACAAGATCCGCGCGGGAAAGACGGCCAAGCGGAGCGCGCATCTCGTCGATCTCGATGCTCCCGACTTTCGCCACGATCCGGCCGCTCCTCAAGGTCCCGACTACGCGGAGCGCCAGCACGAGGCATTGATCAAGAAGCAATTGCGCGAGACGATCGAGCAGCTTCCTCCCGGGCAGAGGGAATGCCTGCAATTGTGGCTCGATGGATTCAAATACGACGAGATCGCGAAGTTTCTTCGCGTCAGCGTCGACGCCGTGAAGTCGCGGCTGCGCGACGCCAAGCGAGTGCTCCGCGAAAAACTGGGTCCCACTGAAGCACTTCCCGAGGATGAATCATGATCACGAAATCGGAGTGGCAAACGATCAATGAGGACTTGATGTCGGAAGAGCGCCGGCGTTTCGGCGAGCCGCCGACGTTCGAAGAAGTCCTGAAATACTTGCACGGCGAACTGTCCGGGGCGGAGGAAGAGAGCGTCCGCGAACGGCTGGCGTGCTATCCCGATCTGGTACGGACGATCACCGCGTCGTTCCCAGACGAGGCGGCGCAGCCGGGGGACGACGACTTCGTCACCGATGCTGAATTCGCGCGCCATTGGAGCAAAATTCAAACGAAGATGCACCGGCGCGTGTCGCAGTTCTGGCCGATTTTCGGCGCCATTGCGGCGACGGTGGCCGTCGTCCTCGGCGCGCTGCTGGTGCGGACGCAAACCGAGCTTCGCAATGAGCGCATGCAGCCGCGCGTGGCGTGGGACCAGCAGATCCTTCTTCCCGACGGGCAGCGGGGCGGCGGCGAGACCGCGGCAACGCTCACGGCGAAAGGGAAGTCGTTTCTGCTCGTCGTGCCGATCGTCGCGCCGTCGTTCGACGACTACCGGCTCGACATCGTCGGCGCGCAGGATCCCGATCACGCGCTTTGGCGGAGTCCCATCCTGCAGCGCGGCGACAACGAGGCGTTCGAGATTCTCGTGCCGCGGGCGTTCTTGAAGCCGGGCAAGTACGCGGTGCTTCTGATCGGCGTCAACGGCGCGCGACAGGAGCAGGTGGCGAGCTACTCGATCCGCGTGCCGTAAATCAGCGGCAGCCGCGGCTCGCGTCGATCGCCGCGCCGACGGACGATCGATCGAGTGCTCCGATGCACGCTGCTTGCGGCGCCGTCGCGCGACGCGAGCCGCATGATTCCCCACAGCAAAGTCGCCGCGAGAGAAAGGCCGCCGACGCCCGCTACGACAAGATCGTCAAGGATGTGGACCGAGTGCTCGCCTCGGCGCAGGCCCGATTTATTCAGCGCGGCAAATTTCAGCTACCGGCAAGCTGTCATGCAGCGGCATCTCCATTCTTTACCCGTTCAACCCATCTACGACCCGTCGGTCGTGGTTCCCGATGAAGTCCTTGACAGTGCCATAACGGATCCTGCTTCCGGCGTCTTTTCCAGTTGTCCTCCCGGAGTCAGCGTGCGTGTTCGAAGAGGATTTCAAGCGGTCATGAGCAAGGATTTCAACCTCGCGAGGGCCTGGTTCGTAGACGCCTTGAATCACGATCCCGGCAACGTCAATCGATGCCGTGACTCACCGGCAGCCGCGGCTCGCGTCGATCGCCGCTTGCGCCGACGGATACATCTCGTGCGCGGCGCGGGCGTGAGCACAGCGTTGCGCGCGCGAGCCGCCGCGGGCGAGCCGGAGTTGCAACCGGTAGTTGCCGGGATCGATGCGCGACGCGAATTCGAGCGAGCGGCGGTCGCTGCGGTTGGAGTAGATCGCCATCGATGTCAGTTGCGCGGCGCTGCGCCACGCTCCGGCGATCACGATCACGACGAGCGCAATGTGGATGAGCGTCGACTTCTTCGATCGATCATGTGAGCTCGATGCGAGTGCGCCGGCCGCCGACCAGACGATGAGCGCCGGCAACGGAAGAAGAAGCACGGCGTCGAAGAGTCCTGCGATCGCCGTTGCGGCGAGGATCGCGACGAGCGTCGCGCTTCGCCGGCGATCCTCCGATCCCTTCAACGCCAGGATGACGAACACGATCGCGAGCAGCAGCGCCGCCGCGAATCCGCGCTCGCTCGCGCACGCCATCCAGTCGCTGCTCGGCCATGGATTCGTGGTCATGCCGGGATCGGTCTCGCTCATCGACGGATCGTTGCGGCCCGAGCCTTCGCGCGGATAGTTCACGGCCCAATTTCCGGGACCGACGCCGAGGATGGGATGCTGGCCGGCCATGAGGAGGGTGCGCTCGTATTGCGTGAGCCGCCCGCGTCCGTTGAGCATGCCGCGCACGGAATCCATGTACGGGTTCTCGCTCGTCCATCGCAGCGCGTTCGGCAGCATCAGCGCGGCGGCGACGCCGATCGCGGCGAAGATGGCGACGCCGAAGAGCCGCTTCGACGGCGCGAGCACGACGAACACGAGCACCATCGCCACTGCGGCGATCCATGCGGCGCGCGAGCGCGCCAGGACGAGCGACGCGCTGACGATGGCCACGCCGATGCACGGCCACACGATTCGCTTCGCGCGCTCCGCCGCGAGAAAGAGCAGCGGCAATCCGAACGCGGCCGCGTGCGCGACGAAGTTGCGATTGCCGAGAGTGCCGCCGGGGATGCGCGTCGAGGCGAAGAGCTGCGTCCGCACTCCGTAGGCTTCGAGCAAGGATGTGATCGCCGCGAGCGCGACGGCGAACGCGAGCGTGTTGAGAAGTTTGGAATCGTCGACGGCGCGCGCGGCGCGGAAGAGAAGAATGCCCGACGCGGTGATGGCGAGCGCGCGGAATCCGAGCCAGCGGTTTTGCGCGAAGAGCACCGAGACTCCGCTGAGCAGCAGGTAGGCGAGCAGCAGCCAATCGGCTGAGCTTTCTTTCTTCGGCGCGCGCAGCGTGGCGATGCCGGCGAGCAGAGCCGTGATGTGCAGCACGAGCTCTTTCGGCACGAAGAAGCGGTCGAGATCGAACGCGGTGTAAAGCGACGCGGCGAGAACGATAGCGATCGCTCCCGCCTGCATCACGCGCAGCGCGAAAGAGTTACCCGCCTCGGTCGGAACGCGACTTGCTTGTGCGTCTGGCAGCAAGATGATCTCAGAGTATCCCGACTTTGCAGTCACCGCGATGCCGCGGCCGCACTCGGTGCAGTTTTACGAGAGCGACGACTTTCTGTGCAGCGTCATCACGGAGTATGTCGCCGAGGGCGTCCGCGCGGGCGAGCCGGCCATCGTCATCGCCACGGAAGCGCACAACGAGATGTTCGCGCTGGCGTTGCGGAGCGAGGGGATCCCGCTGGATCGCATCACCTTCCTCGACGCGCGCCAAACGCTGGCCAGGTTCGCGAACGGCGGCGCGGTCGACGGCGAGAAGTTCCTGACGTCGGTCGGCGCCGTGATCGATGACGCGACGCAGAAGACGAATCGCATCCGCGCCTACGGCGAAATGGTCGATTTGCTCTGGCGCGACGGCTACACGGAAGCGGCCGTGAAGCTCGAAGGTCTCTGGAACGATCTCAGCGAGCTCTATCCGTTCCGGCTGCTCTGCGCGTACTCGATGAACGACTTCGCATCGTCGGCGCACAGCGCGCGATTCGATGAAGTGTGCTTCACGCATTCGCACGTCATGCCGGCGGAAACGTTTGGCGACGAGCCGAGCGGCCGCGACATCGCCATGCTGCAACAGCGCGCGAAAGCGCTGGAGACGGAGATCGCGCATCGCCAGCGCTTCGAGTCTGACAACGCGTTTCTTCTCGACGTCGCGACGACGCTCATTCGCTCGCTCGAATACGACGCTCGTCTCGACCAGGTCGCGCGACTGGCCGTCCCGCGCCTCGGCGACTGGTGCGCAATCGACGTCGAGCGCGAAGACGGCGTCATCGAGCGCGCCTCGAGCGCCGGCAAAGTCGACGAAACGCTCGGCTCGCACAAGCTCGTCGTGCCGATGACGATCGGCGAGCGATCCCTCGGCAGTGTCACGTTCGTGCGCAGCACTGCCTACGACTATCGCGACTCCGCGCTCGCCGCGGAGTACGTCCGCCGCGCGGCCATGGCGCTCGAGAACGCGCGGCTCTACCACCTCGCGCAGCATTCGAATCAGATGAAGGATCAGTTCCTGGCGACGCTGTCGCACGAGCTGCGCACGCCGCTCACCGCGATCCTCGGATGGGCGCGCATGCTGACGGTGGCGAACCTCGATCCGGAGATGATCCGCACGGCTTGCGCGACGATCGAGCGCAGCGCGCGGACGCAGGCGACGATCATCGACGACCTGCTCGATCTGTCGAAGATCGTGACCGGGAAGTTGTCGCTGCGCAGCGAGCCAGTCGATCTGATGACGGTGATCGACGCCGCGCTCGAGACGCTGCAGCTCGCGCTCGAGAGCAAGTCGATGCAGGTCGACGTGACGGCGCCGCCGGAGCGCGCGATCGTGAACGGCGATCCGACGCGGCTGCAGCAGATCGTCTGGAACCTGCTCTCGAACTCGATCAAGTTCTCGCCGAAGGGCTCGCACATTCTCGTTTCGCTCGAGCGGCGCAGCGACGTCGCGCGTATCGTCGTGCGCGATCAGGGGAAAGGAATTCCGGCGGCCTTCCTGCCGCACGTGTTCGACTCGTTCCGCCAGGCCGACGCGCACATCACCCGCGAGCATGGCGGACTCGGACTCGGGCTGGCCATCGTAAAGTACCTCGCGGAGCTGCACGGCGGTTCGGTGACGGCGTCGAGCGCGGGCGAAGGCGCGGGCGCAACGTTCGTCGTGACGCTGCCACTCATCGAGACGATGCAGTCCTCGTCGCGCGCGATGGCCGACCTGCGCGCGATCACGATGCTCGTTCTTCACGAAGACCGCGACACGCGCGAGTTGCTCGCTGCCATTGGCCGCCGCGCCGGCGCGCGCATTCTCTGCGCGGAGTCGATCGACGAAGCGGAAGCGCAGATCGCCGCGAACGGCATCGATGTCGTCGCATCCAGCGGAGGACAAGCGCCGCGCCTCTCCAGGCCTGTCGTCCACGTGGAGGGCCCGATCGATCCGATCGAGTTCACTTACGCGATCGCGAACGTCTCCGCCTCAGGCTCGCAGAATCGCAGCAGCGCCTCGCCTTCTTCCTCGAGCTGACCGCGCACTTTCTTCGCGATCTTCACGAACGGCTCGAGCTTCAGCGTCGCCGATTTTTTCTTCCGCTCGATCGACCAGCCGCCGGCGACGACGCCGTCGACGAGGAACGATGACAGGATGCGCAGGTTCGGCGTGAAGATGCGCTTGCGATGCTCGTCGGCGACGATGCGCGAACGGTCGTCGTGTCCGAGGAGGATGTTGTCGTATTCGGGGAGGAAGCGGATGGGAGCGTCGATCGACTCATCGGGACGCGGCGCTTTCGGCAGATCGAAGAGCTCGCGTTTGCGCTCGTCGCGGAACGTGACGAGTTTCGGACGGAGCTCATCGAACACGCTGCGCATCGATGCCAGGCCGGACCAGTTCTGAAAATCGGCGATGGACGCGGGGCCGAGTGCGGCGAGGTAGCGAAGCACGAGCGCGTGCGGTTTCTGATCCGCTGCGATCGGCTCGTCGAGCCATGACTCGGCGATCGCGAACTTCGAGTTTGCGGGCCACGACCATGTCGACTCGTCGGGCACCATGAGCAGCGGCAGATGCATGCGAATGCCGTAGCCCATGGCGCGCTCGTCGAAGTTCGGATGGAGCTGGATGAGGTGCTTGCGCAACTCATCGAACGTGCGCGGCTGGTGGTCGAAGAACTTGCGGGCGTCGCGCAGCACCGTGTCGAGATCGAAGTCGGCGCGACCGCGCAGGACGGCGCTCATCCCTTTCGCGAGCATCGGCTGCAGCGGCGCGCGAAAGGCGATGTAGTCGCGGCGCGACATCAGATGCAGCGTGGCGCGCATCATCGTGCCGCGCACGAGCTCACGTTTGTCGACGGCGCGCTTCACGTCGTCGCGCTTCAGGTTCTCGATGCGCGTCCAGAGTCCGATGAACGGCGGCTTGGGGACCTGCGCCTGCATGCCGGCGAGCCGTTCGACGACGGCGGCCGGTTTCGCTTTCTCGCGCGCGAGCAGCATTTGCCGCGCGAGCGTGGCGCGATTCAGTGCACGTTTGCTGAGCGTGTGCTCCATAACAGCGCGAGATCGTAGACGATCTTCAACGCGCCCGCGGCCACGAAAGGAACCCAGTCGTGCGCGAGGCCGGCGATGAGCGGCATCGCCAGCACCGGCGCGAGCGCGGCGCCGCATGTGCGCGCGACGCCGGTGATTCCGGCGGCGGCGGTGCGCTCCGACTCGTCGACGACGGCCATGACGTACGACTGGCGCGTCGGAACATCCATCTGCGAGATCGAAAAGCGCGCCAGCAGAACGATGATGGCAAGATCGAGCCGCGGCATCAACGGGACGAGGATCAGCAGGATGTTCGACGGCAGATGCGTGAAGACCATCGTGTTCACCAGTCCGATGCGGCGGGCGATGCGCGCGGCGGCGAGCGCGGAGACGCCGGCGAGAACATTCGCGCCGAAGAAGATCGCGCCGATGATCGCCGGACTGAGACCGAAGCGGCGATAGAACCAGTAGGCGACGATCGATTGCACGACGAGACCGCCGGCGAAGGAGTCGAGGGCGAAGAGCAACGACAGCTTGGCGATGATGCCTTTGCTTTTCCGGACAGGCGCAGGCGCCTGCCCTCCACGGGACTCGACGCGCGGCGAGAGACGCGTGAACAGCAACGCCATGAATAAGCCGAGAACGCCGTAGCCGATGACGATGTTGCGGTAGTGCGTGAACAGACCCGCGGCGAGCGCGCCGAGCGCGGTGGCGAACGAGCCGGTGAGGTTGTACCAGGCGAAGACGGACGTGCGCGACTCCGCCGGCGTCGTCTGCGCGAGCGCGGTCTGTTCGACGGCGAGGAACGGCCCGACCTCGTTGCCGCTCGGGCTGATGACGCCGATCGTCGCGGCGATCACGAGCAGCGTGAAGTCGTGTGTCGCCGCGAAGACCAGCGCGGCGACGAGCATCAGGAACGCGCCGATGACGAGCGTGCGGCGGCGGCCGATGCGATCGGCGTGCGTCGTCAGAAACAACGAGATGGCGACGTCGCCGACGAGCGTGAGCGACAGCAGCGTGCCGATGCGGTGCTCGGTGATCCGCAGCGACGACAGATAGAGCACCAGAATGACGGAGAGGAAGCCGTACGCGAAGAGACGAATCCCGCGCGTGGCGAAGAGGATTGCGGCATCGCGCGACGTCGACGTGATCTGCCTCACACTCGTCCCTCGGTCAAAGCATAGACTTCGCGAGTCTGAACATTTTGCAGGTCGGCCGCTACCGCGTACTGCAGCATCTCGGCGGAGGTGGGAGTGCCGAGGTGTATCTCGCCGAAGACTCGCTGCTGCATCGCAAGGTCGCGCTGAAGATTCTGCGGCGCAACGAATCGGACGATCGCCAGACGCGCCACTTCGAGCGGGAGGCGCGCTGCGCCGCTCTGTTGAATCATCCCAACGTCGTCACGATCTACGACGTCGGACACGACGGCGACGTGAGCTACATGGCCACCGAATTCGTCGAAGGGGAGACGCTGCGCCACCGCCTCAATCGCGGACCGATGACGTTCTCGGAAGTCGCCGACGTCGCCACTGCGGTCGCGAACGCGCTCGTCGCCGCGCACGAAGCGTGGCTCGTCCATCGCGACATCAAGCCGGACAACATCGCCATTCGCAGAGACGGTGTCGTCAAGGTGCTCGACTTCGGCGTCTCCGCGCTCAGCGGCGACGGCGACAACACCGATCCGATCCGCCGCCCCGGTGCGCTCGTCGGAACGTTGCACTATCTGTCGCCTGAACAAGTACGCGGCGAACAGATCATCGACTCCCGCTCCGACATCTACTCCCTCGGCGTCGTCCTGTACGAGATGCTCGCCGGCCGCGTCGCGTTCAAAGGAAAGGACGTGGTGGAAGTGCTGGCGATGATCGTCGAAGCGGAGCCCGCGCCGCTCTCCGCGCTCGTGCCGCCGGCGCTGCGCGATCTCGTCACGCGAATGCTCGCGAAGAACATGTACGACCGGCCGCAGAGCGCGGCGGAAGTCGTGGCGACCTTGACGCAGGTGCGAGTGGATCTGTTGTTGGAGCGCCGCGCGGCGAACGCGTAGGCGTTACTTCTTAGCCCCTCGAAAGCGCGATGGCGGCTCGTAGTTGTAATAGATCCGGCCGTGCAGTGCCGGCGCATTCCCTTCGCAGTGCTGCTCGAATTCGGCGGCGAAACGCAGCAGCTTCGGCGGGTTGTTGAAGAAGTCGACGTCCGCTGCGGTCACGCGGAAGAAGCCGCTGACGTTGTCGCACGCGCGGCCAACGGTGGGATTCCGATCATTGCCGCCCACGCTGAAGCCCGAATCGGCGAGCGGTACAGGCTGAGCAAAAAAGCCCGGAAAGAACGAATTGAGCTGTGTGAATCGGAAGTTCCAAAAAGCGGTGGGGCTTTGGTAGTCGAGGCGCACGTAGTTCGTGGCGGAGGGTGGGTTCTCCGTGTTGCTGGACGACACTGCCCAGAACCAGATTCCGTCCGTCGCCGTGTATGTCATCGACCGCCCGCCGCCTACGAAGTCGCCGGGATCGCTCACCAACTCGATCCGCGTCACATTCCGAGAGGACGCATGCACTGTGACGTCGGCTTCGCTCGCCACGCCATTGAAGATCGCGAGGAATCGAACGCGTGTGTCTTGGACCGGTGTGCCGATGATGCTCAGCGGAAATGTCGCGGTCCGCTCGCCGGCGGGAATCGTCATTCGCTCGCTCGTAAGCGAAACGAGATCGGGCTCGCTCGTCAGGAACTCGACCGATGCACCGCCGGCCGGAGCTGGATTGGCCAACGTGACCGTCGCCGTTGCGGTGTCGCCGTAATGCAAGTCGCTGTTCGTGATCGCGAGCGTGCTCGTCGGAACATAGTTCCAGTACACCGATCCGGTCATGCCGTACGGATCGATCGCGCATCGGACGTCGAAGGTGGCCGCGAATCGCGTCACCTTCGGGGGATAAACGGAATAGTCGGCGTGTGCGTCGAGAACCGCGAATGAGCCGTTTTGGTCGCAACCAAACGGTGTGTGCTCGATGTTGACCGACGGCTTCCCGGTGCCATCGTTGAGGCGTTGTACGCGCTTGTAGAAGCCCGGCTTCAAGACTCCGTTGTTGGCGCTGAACTCCAAGTCCCAGTTTTCCGGCGGAGTCTTCACGCCGATATGGACACGCTGGATGAAACCGATGTCGTACTCGTTCGACTGCGTGAACGCCGCAACTTCGAATGGCGCGTCCGGGCCGATGTTGTAGGTGTTTCCATGTTCCAGAATGTCTTTCGGATCGCTGACGACCGTGAGCGCCGTTACCGGCGACTGGGCAAACGCGCTCGTAGCGGCTGCGGCGAGAAACGAGAGAAGAAGGAGACGGCGCATCATTTGGAGCCCATCACCGCCGTACGATCGCTCGGCCCGGTTTTGGTCACTCCGCCGGCGATGAAGATGCTGCTGCCGTCGGAGAGAAGCGTGGCCGTGTGTCCGGCGCGCGCGAAGAAGTCGTTCCTGATGACTTGATTGTCGCCACCGTAATGGATGCAGTAATCGAAGTAGCCGGCGTCGGAAGTACTGAACGGCCAGTAGCCGCCGCAGAAGAACGCAGTGCCATCCTTCAGCGTCGTGGCGGTCAATCCCCATGCGTAGCCGGCGTCGAATGGATTCGCCGTCACTTTTCCGGCGTTCACGTCGATCATGTTCGACCCGGCGTTGTTCCCGCCTTTCAAGTAGACGGTGCCGTCGCTGAGTCTCACGGCCACGTGCTTCGAGCGGATCGCGAACGGCAAGCTGATGAACGTGCGCGAATCGGGCGAATAGACGAGAACTGCGACGTCTCCGACGCCGAGCTGTTTCTGGAACGAGTAGGCGGTTCCGCCGGCGATGACGATGCGTCCGTCTGCGAGCGTCGTTGCCGTGTGATCGAATCGCCCTTCGGGAAGCGAAGCGACGACTCCGAAGTGTTCGGTCGCCGGATCGAAACGTTCGCACGTCTTTCGAAGAACCGCGCCGTCGCGGCCGCCGACGAGCAAAACGGATCCGTCCGGAAGGAGCGATGCCGTGTGCATCGCGCGCGCTTCATTCAGCGGCGAGACACTGTGCATTTCTTTCTTGACCGGATCGTAGATCTCCGCCGACGCCAGCGCGACGTTCGCATCATTGATACCGCCGGCAATGAGCACGCGTCCGTCCGGAAGCAACGTTGCGGTGTGGCGATATCTCGCTGTCCCAAGCGGAATTGTGGCGTCGACGCGATTTTTCGCCGGATTCACGACCTCCGCGGTCGCGATCACGCCGTCGGCGTTGACGCCGCCGGCGATCAACACCGTTCCGTCGGCGAGCGGCGTCGCTGTGTGATACGCACGAGCAACGCCCAGGCGCGGTCCTTCGACGACTTGGTATGTCGTGGCTTGAAGCGCGATGCCAACGAACGCGGAGCAGAGAAATACCGTGATGCGAAACCGTGGGATGAGGGACATTGGCGCAATTCTAATGGGTTGCTGTGATAGTTTCGTGATGTTCCGGTTGCATCGTCGCACACATGGCCCGCCGCATCCTCGTCGTCGAAGACGATCGCGACATCGCGCAGCTCGTGGAGATGCATCTGCGCGATCTCGGCGCGGAAGTCACGCTCGCGCATGACGGTGCCGAGGCGCTGGAGCTGGCGCAGAGCGGAACGTTCGACCTCCTGATTCTCGACATCATGCTGCCGTCGATCGACGGACTCGAGATCGCGAAGCGAGTGCGCAGCGGCGAGCGATACACGCCGATCTTGATGCTCACCGCGCGATCGTCGGAGATCGATCGCATCATCGGACTCGAGCTCGGCGCGGACGACTACCTCACGAAACCGTTCAACATTCGCGAGCTGATCGCGCGCGTGAAAGCGCTGCAGCGCCGCGTCGATGCGCTCTCGAAGCGCGAGGCGCCCGAGGACGCGAAAGTGCTGCACTTCGGCGAGCTGCGCATCGACGTCGAGAAGAGAAAAGTCACGTTGAAGAAAGACGTCGTCGATCTCACGGCGAAAGAGTTCGATCTCCTGCTGCAGTTCGCGCGGCATCCGGGGCGCGTCTACACACGCGCGCAGCTCCTCGATCTCGTCTGGGGCTACGGTCACGACGGCTACGAGCACACCGTGAACTCGCACATCAACCGGCTGCGAAGCAAGATCGAGTCGGACGGCAACAAGCCGGAGTTCATCCTCACGGTCTGGGGCGTCGGCTACAAATTCGCGGAGACGTATGCGTAGGAGCCTCTACGCGAAGCTGGCCGCGGTGCTACTGGCGTTGTGCGCAGCAGTCGGCGCGGTCTACGTCGGCGTCACGCTCGTGGCGACGCGGCTCTACCTCGACGAAGTGAATCAGAAGCTCAATCGCGGATTGGCCGCGACGATCCTCGCGCAGAAGCCGGTGATCAAGGATCGGCAGATCGACTGGCACATGCTCTACAGCGTCTTCGACGCGCTGATGGCGGTGAATCCGTCGATCGAGATCTATCTGCTCGATGACGGCGGCAACATCACCGCGTTCTCCGCACCGAAGGGGAAGGTGAAGCTGACGCGCGTCGACCTCGCGCCGATCCGCCGCTTCCTCGCCGGCGGACGACTGCCGATCAAAGGCGACGATCCGCGCGAGCCGGGACAGCCGAAGATTTTCTCGGCCGTCGCCGCGCCGAACGGCGGATATCTCTACGTGATTCTCGCGGGTGAGCAGTATCGATCGGCGATGCAGCAGCTCCGCACGAGCTGGATCCTGCAGCAGAGTCTCGCCGTGGCAATCGGCGCGGCGATCTTCGCGGTGATTGCGGGACTGCTGCTGTTCAAGGCGATGACGACGCCATTGCGAAAGCTCGCCGGCGAGATGGACGCGTTCCAGTGGAGGATAGGCGCCTCGCCTGTCCGGACAGGCGAGGGCGCCTATCCTCCACTGGACGAAGTCGATCGTCTCTCTCGCGCATTCGCCGACATGACGTCGCGCATCACGCAGTTCGATCTCCTCCGCCGCGAGCTGATCGCCAACGTCTCGCACGATCTCCGAACGCCGCTGGCGTCGCTGCAGGGCTATCTCGACACCCTGTTATTAAAGGAGGGGCAGCTCACTGGCGAAGAGCAGCGCCGCTTCATCGAGATCGCCAGCAAGCACAGCGAGCGTCTCGGCAAGCTCGTCGACGAGCTGTTCGAGCTGGCGAAGCTCGACTCGCAGACGACGCCGGTGAAGTTCGAGCCGTTCTCGATCGCGGAGCTCGTGCAGGACGTCGTCCAGAAGTTCGAGCTGCGCGCGCAGCAGAGCGGCATCACGCTCGAGACGGGAGCGCGCCCCGATCTGCCGCTCGTCAACGGCGACATCGCGTTGATGGAGCGGGTGCTCGAGAATCTCATCGAGAACGCGATTCGACACACTCCCGAGGGTGGACGCGTTGCCGTGATGCTGGCGCCGGAAGGCGATCGCTTCGCCGTCCGTGTCGCCGACACCGGTCATGGCATCAGCGAAGAGCATCTGCCGCACATCTTCGATCGCTTCTATCGCGCCAGCAGCTCGAAAGGGGGCGCGGGACTCGGTCTCGCCATCGCCAAGAGAATCCTGGAGTTGCACGGATCATCGCTCGTCGCGGAAAGCGCGATCGATCGCGGCACGACCTTCACCTTTCAGTTGCCGGTTGCGGCGTAGAATCACGTCACGTGATCAAAAAGTGAGATTTGCGCGAATCCTCCGTGAGAGGACGCGCGTAGATTCCGGACAAGGAGGGTACACACCCATGAATAGTCGTGAGCTCGCTCGTTACCTCGTCCTCGGTGGAGTTCTCACCGGCATCGCGGCCGGATCCCAGGCGCAGTCCTCTCAGCTCGTCTCGCACAACGGTCTCTCGTCGGCCACCGCAGTCGCCGCGGACGCCAACAAAAAGGCGCCCGAAAAACACGCCTGTAAAGGCCTCAACGCATGTAAAGGCCAGGGCAACTGCAAGTCCGGCGATCACGGCTGCGCGACGCTGAACTCGTGCAAGGGCAAAGGCGGCTGCGCGTCGAAAGAATACAAGCACGCGTGCGCCGGTCAGAACGCCTGCAAGGGTCAGGGCCAGGGCGGAAAGAACGACTGCAAAGGCAAAGGCGGCTGCGCGGTTCCTCCGAAGGCGTAGCTCGTAGCGACTCGATTCAATCCATGTTCGGCATCGGCCTCCGCACCGTTCACTTCAACGAGATTCTCCGCGATCTCCCGAAGCTCGATTTCTTCGAAGCGATCTCGGAGAACTTCATGGACAGCGGTGGGAGGCCGAGCCACATCCTCGACAAGATCGCCGAGCACTATCCGATCGTGCTGCACGGCGTGTCGATGAACATCGGCACGAGCGATCCGCTCGACTTCGACTACCTCCGCAAGCTCAAAGCGCTCTCCAACCGCGTCAACGCGCGCTGGATCTCCGATCATCTCTGCTGGACCGGCGTCGGCGGGCGCAACACGCACGACCTGCTCCCGCTCCCGTACAACGAAGAGACGCTGCATCACGTCGCCAATCGCGTGCTGGCCGTCTCCGACTTTCTCGGGCAGCCGCTCGTGCTCGAAAACGCGTCGTCGTACGCGGAGTTCACGACGTCGACGATGACGGAGTGGCAGTTCCTGGCCGGGCTCGTCGAGCTCACCGGATGCAAGCTGCTCCTCGACGTCAACAACATCTACGTCAGCGGCTACAACCACGGCTTCGATCCGAAGACGTACATCGACGCCATTCCGCGCGGCTCGGTGCTGCAGTATCACCTCGCCGGACATACGAACTACGGCACGCACATCATCGACACGCACATCGGTCCGATCATCGACGACGTGTGGTCGCTGTACGCGTACACGATCGAGAAGCTCGGCGACGATCCGTGGACGCTCATCGAATGGGACGCCGAGATTCCGGACCTCGCCACCGTGGTGTCCGAGGCGGAGCGGGCGAGGGACGTTGCGGCGGCTCTCCATGCTTGAGCGCGTCCAGAGTTGGATGTACGGCGTGATCGCGGATCCGCGCGGCGTTTCCATCGCCTCGCGTGAAGCGGATGAGCACATCCTGCCGTCGCGCACGTTGTCCGCCGCCGAGCGCGTTCTCATCTACAACGGGATGTACTTGTCGCGCTTCGTCGAAGCGCTCGGCGTCGATTATCCAGGCCTCAAGTACTACCTCGGCGACGAACAATTCGACGCGCTCTGCGCGCGCTACGTTCAGAAGCATCCGTCCACGAGCTACACGTTGAATCGCCTCGGTGATGCGCTGCCCGATTTTCTGACCGGATTCGAGCGCGACCTCGCGCGGCTCGAGCTGGCGATGACGGCCGTCTTCGACGAAGAAGAAACGCCGTCCGCCGATCTCACACAGCTTCCTCCCGAGCGCGCGGAGATGATGCGGCTCGTCCCGATCAAGGCCTCCCGTCTCCTCACGCTGCGCTACAACTCGAACGAATGCTTCACCGCCTTTCGCGATGAGAAGCCGATGCATCCGCGCAAGCAGAAGACGTACGTGCTCGTGCATCGCAAGGACTTCGCCGTCTATCGCGACGAGATCTCGAAGAAGGCCCACGACTTTCTGCGCGAGCTCTTCGCGGGAAAAACGATCGGCGAAGCGATCCTCGCCGTGCGTCCATCGCAGCACGCGCTCTTCGAATGGTTCCGCGACTGGAGCGCGGCCGGGCTGTTCCGATCCTTTGGAGAATAGCGAATGAAATTCCTTCGGTATTTCGACTACCTGCGTAGTCCTTTGCTGCTCGTGTTGCGTCTCTTCATCGGATGGCAGTTCTTCGTCACCGGCAAGGGGAAGCTCGAGCACCTCGATCGCGTGACGCAGTTCTTCACGTCGCTGCACATTCCGATGCCGCATCTCAATGCGATCTTCGTCGGAACGCTGGAGACGGTGGGCGGACTGCTGTTGCTCGTCGGTCTGGCGTCGCGGCTGATCGCGATTCCGCTGACGATCAACATGCTCGTCGCGTACGCGACGGCCGATCGCGACGCCTTGGTCAACGTGTTTACCAATCCGGATGGATTCACGCAGGCCGAGCCGTTCCTGTTCCTGCTCATCTCCGCGATCGTGCTGGCGTTCGGACCGGGATTCTTCTCGCTCGATGAACTGATCGCGCGCTGGCACGCGAAGTCGGCGGGGCGAGTGGCGGTCGCGGCAACGGCGCTGCTCCTGTTCGGCGCCGCCGCTCCCGCGCCGCCGCGCGCGGTGGCGACGTTCGCGGGCGGATGCTTCTGGTGCGAGGAGTCGGCGTTTCAGGATGTGAAGGGCGTGATCGACGTCGTCTCCGGCTACACCGGCGGCAAGGAACAGAATCCGACGTACGAAGGAGTGTCATCGCACGAGACGGGACATCGCGAGTCGGTCGAAGTCACATATGACCCGCGCGTGATCGGCTATCAGCAGCTCCTCGACATCTTCTGGCACAACGTCGATCCGTTCGACAGCAGCGGCCAGTTCTGCGATCACGGCCCGCAATATCGCGGCGCGATCTTCTACCACGACGCCACGCAGCAGAAGCTCGCCGAGGCATCGAAGGCGGCGGTGGAGAAACGGTTCGGGAAGAAGGTCGCGACGGACGTTCTGCCGGCGTCGACGTTCTGGAAAGCGGAGGAGTACCACCAGGATTACTACAAGAAAAATCCGGTGCGATATCACTTCTATCGCTTCAACTGCGGACGCGACGAAAGGCTGAAGGAGCTCTGGGGCAAGGACGCAGGCGCGGAGCACTGACCGCGATCGATCGACACGACATGCTCGCAGAGCGCGGCGATCTCGTCGCGCTCGTGACTCACGAAGATGATGGGCCGCGGGATCAGCGCGATGAGCTCGCGCTTCTTCGCGTCATCGAGTCCGCCGAGCAGTTCGTCGAGCAACAGCAGTCGCGGATTCGTCGTCATCGCCCGCGCCAGCGCCACGCGTCGCCGCTCACCGCCCGACAACTTCGTCACACCGCGATGCATCAAATCATCCATCCAGTGGAGGATAGGCGCCCCGCCTGTCCCGCCATACAAGACATTCTTCTTCACGCTCATGTGCGGAAACAAAGTGTCATCCTGCGGCACATACCCAATTCGTCGTTCCCGCGTCTTCAGAGAACTGATCTCAACATCGTCGACGAAAATCCGCCCACGATCCGGCGCGCGCAGTCCGGCGATGATCTCGAGCAACGTCGTCTTCCCCGCGCCCGACGGCCCAAAGATGCCGAGCGCGTTCGTCTCCACGTCGAACGAAGCGCGCAACGCGAACTCCGGCAGCGCGAGCGTCACGTCATCGAAGACGAGCCTCATGCCTTCCTCAACAACAGCTCACTGGCGAAGATCGCTCCGAAGGCGATGACGACCGAAACGAGAAGCAGCGACATGGCCGCTCGATCTTCGCCGAGTTGGACGAGCGTGTAGATCGACGTCGCGATCGTCGACGTCTGTCCTTCGATGTTGCCGGCGATAAGGATCGTCGCGCCGAACTCGCCGAGCGCGCGCGCGAACGCGATCACCGCGCCGGCGATGATGCCGCGCGACGCGAGCGGCAGCGTAATGGTGAAGAAGACGCGTATCTCGCCGGCGCCGAGGGTGCGGGCGATGTCTTCGTAGCGCCGGCTCACGTGCTCGAACGCGACGCGCGCGGTGCGCACGAAGAGCGGAAAGGCCATGACCGTCATCGCCAGCACGACCGCGCGCCACGTGAAGACGACGTCGAAGCCGAGACGCGAGCCGATCACGCCGCGGCGGCCGAAGAGCCGGAGGAGGATGAGTCCCGTCGCGACCGGCGGCATCACCAGCGGCAGCATGACGAACGTCTCGACGAGCGCTTTGCCGCGCCACGCCCGCCGCGCCAGCAGCCAGGCGATGAGCGTGCCGGGGATGAGGAGAAGCGCCGTGGCGACGAGCGCCATCTCGATCGTGAAGGCGATCACTTCGGCATGAACCCGTACTTGCGGAAGATCGTTTTCGCTGCGTCGCTCGACAGAAAATCAACGAAGCGCCGCGCCTCTTTCGAATCGCGAATCACCGCAGCGGGGTAGGTGATCGTCGGCCCGTCCGTGATGACGAACGCATGCGCATCATCGGTGCGATAGACGATCGCTGAATCGGCGTTGCCCGCCTTCACCGCCGCCAACGCCGCGCGCACGTTCTCCGTCGGAATGACTTTCTTCTTCAGCGCGCGCCAGAGTCCCTTCCGCTCCAGATACTGGCGCGCATAAACGCCCGCCGGCACCGCGCGCGGATCGGCCAGGGCGATCCGCCTCGCCTTCAGCAGATCGCGCTCGCCGGCGATTGCAAGCTGATTCGAAAGGATGTCCCGCCGCGTTCCTGGCACGACGTACTTTGCAACGCGATCCATCTGCGCCTCGTCGGCGGAGATGAACACGTCTCCCGGCGCGCCGCTCTCGATCTGCCGCGCGATGGTGCTCGACCCGGCGAAATTGAATGCGACCGCGACATGCGTCGCGCGCGTGAAGGCGGTGCCGATTTCGCGGAGGACGTCGGTGAGCGACGCAGCGGCGTGGATTTGAAGGGTGAGGAGGGCAGCGAGCATAGCGATATACACGGCAAAGTATATCGACTCCCTCGGAGGGGCGGACGCCTTCGTCCGCCCAGCGCGGCGTCGAGCCGCGCGTTCCTATCTCAGCTCCCGCGCTACCTGCCGCCACACTGGCGCGATCGCTTTCGCCGCTCGTCTCTCCATCTCCTGATACAGCCCGAGCACCTTCGCGCCCAACGGCGTCAGTGCAGCGCCTCCACCGGCGGACCCTCCGCGCGTCCTTTCCACCAGCGGCGCGCGAAACGATTTGTTCATCAGCCGCACTAATGACCAGGCGCGCATGTACGACATCCCTGTTTCCTCGGCGGCATTGCGGATCGAGCCGGTCGCGGCAATGGCGGCGAGGAGGTCCGCTTTCCCCGGGCCGATAAGGATGACTTCGCCCCGCGTCGCGCGGATTCGCGGACGCACCACAATTTTCTTTCTCTGCATGGGTAGGGAAACGGGCATCGCAGGCACTCCTTAGTTATAACTACCAATCGTTTTTGGAGGGCGTCATGGGACAGAGTCTGCCGTTGAAAGCGATTTTCTTCGATGCGCGCGACACGCTGGGTGAAGTCGACAAACCGGGACACCTCGTCCCCTTCCGTCCGACTACCGAGCGGCTTCTCGAAGCAGTGCAGGCGATCGGTCTCAAGATCGGCGTCATCACCAATCTGCCGCCCGACATCTCCGCCGCGCAAGGGCGGCAGATGGTCACGAGCGCGCAGCTCTCGCAGGATCCGGCCACCGGCACGATCAAGACGATCGGCGACTTCATCCCCGCCGCGAACATCGTCACGAATCACGACGCCGGATTCGACAAGCCCGATCCGCGCATCTACGCCGCTGCCGCCGCGAAGCTCGGCGTAAAAACGAGCGAGGCGCTGTTCGTCGGCGAGAACCTCATCGAGTGTCTCGGCGCGCAGAGCGCCGGCATGCGCACGGAGCTCAAGCCGTATCCGCCGGGACACGAGTTCCTTCCGAGCATCATCACGAAGCTCGGCGCGTCGCCGCTCAATTCCGGCCGCGCATTCGAAGCTCTCTTCGAGCACGAGCACCTCCTCGGCGAGCGGATTTTCGCCTGCGGACGCAAGATCGTCGAAGCGCTCAAGAAGCAGAACGTGAACAAGCCGCCCGCCGAGAACGTGCGGATCTCGATGGGACTCCTCGTCTACCTGATCAACAACTTCGCCGATCAGGCGCACCTGCGCGCGGAAGAAGCGGTGATCCCGATCGCCGTCGCGCGCGGCATGGATCCGAAGAAGGCGGAGTTCGTCTACAACCATCACGAGCAAGCCCGCGCGTACTGGGCGGGGATGACGCTCGCGTACAAACGCATCCTCACCGGGGCGTCGTTCGATCGCGCGCTCGCGTACGAAGACTTCTGGCGGCTGACCGAGGCGTTCGTAATCCTGTTCGATGCACACGCGAAGCTGGAGAACGATCACCTTTATCCGAATGTCGGTGCGTATCTCGACGACGGCGACGACACCCGCATCATGACGCTTCTCGGCGAGTTCGGTTGGAAGGACATCGGACCGTTCGCGGAGATGGTCGGACAGATGGAGCAGCAGCTCGGCATTGCGCCGCCTGCGGTTGCGGCGACGCCGCGCCTTCCGATCAAAGGTGAAGCCCGACCAAAGAAAGCGAAACCAGTCTCGCGTCCGCGCGCGTCGAGGTAATCCGACATGTGGAACCTCGTCAGAACCGGACAACACTTCTTCACGCCCGAGCAGCGCGCGCAATGCGAGGCGCTGTTCGAGGCGATTCTTCCCGGCGGTGAGACGAATCCCGGCGCGCGCGATGCCGACGCGGTCGAGTACATCGACGGTCTGCTCACGATGTCGCACGAGATCTACTTCGACATCCCGACTCTGCAGAAGCTCTATCCCGCGGGACTCGCCGCGATCGACGCGGCCGCGCAGCAGGCGTACGGCGCGAGCGTGACGGAGATCGCCACCGAGCAGGTCGCGACGCTGTTGCAGCAGATGAAAGACGGCAAGCTGCCCGGCTCGATGCCGGCGGCGGATCAGACGAAGTTCTTCACGAACGTTCGCGCCCAATGCATCGAAGGATGCTTCGGCGATCCGCGATGGGGCGGCAACAAGAACGGAGTGATGTGGCGCTGGTACGGCTGGATCGTTCCCGCCGAACGATTCCAGCGCACGACGCTCGCGCCGCAGAAGCTGCCGATCAAACGAAAAGCGAAAGCGAAAGCGCCGGCGCGCAAGTCACGGAGAGCGCGCACATGAGCGACGCAAAGATCGACGCCATCATCGTCGGCAGCGGCGCCGGCGGCGGCACGGCGGCGCGCGTCCTCACCGATCGCGGTTGGAACGTCGTCGTGCTCGAGAAAGGGAAGCCGTGGCACGCGGACGACTTTCTCCCATTCGACGAACTGCACTTCCGCGAGCACAAAGCGCTCATTCCGAAAGTCGACACCGATCCGCAGACCTACGCAGGCCTCGACGACAAACAGTCGGTGCCGAGCGAGAGGTGGTGGGAGATCGAGATGGTCGGCGGCTCGACCATGGTTTGGGACGCGAACTTTCCCCGCTACGCCGACGAAGACATGGCCATGTCGCAATACCTCGACGTCGCCTCGATCCCGAACAACAACGTCATCGACATGCCGGACTGGCCGTGGAGCTACGACGACATGCAGCCGTGGTTCGAGATCGCGGAGCACGAGTGGCTGGTGTCGGGACGCGCGGGACAGACCGTCGGAAAGAAAGGGGCGAAGCCGTGGTCGCAAGAGCGCATGCGTCCCGGCTATGAATATCCGCAGCCGCCGCTGGTCGATCACGCGTCGACGAAGTTTCTGATGTCGACGTTCGAGAAAGCGGGCATGCCTGCGTATCGCGGACCGCGCGCCATCAACTCGCGCACGATCGACGGACGTCCGGCCTGCTCGTTCTGCGGCTACGACCAGTTCTTCGCCTGTCCGGTGAACAGCCGCTCGAACTCGATGAACACGATGCTCGCGCACGCGCTGCACACCGGGCGCTGCGACTTGCGCACGGAGCACTGCGCCACGCGCGTTGGATTCGAGAACGGCAAAGTCACCGGCGTCTACTACATCACTGAGCCCAACGGGAAGGAACAGTTCCTCGCCGCGCCGCGCGTCTTCCTCTCCGCGCAGCCGATCCAGTCCGCGCGGCTGATGCTGCTGTCGAACGTTCCCGATCCGAACAAAGTCGTCGGCCACTGGCTCACGTATCACCCGAAGGCCAACATCGATTTCATCTTCAAGAAGCTGAAGTCGTGGGACACGAAGTCGGAAGGAGCGTCGCGTAACAACATCGGAACGCTGCAGCTCCGCGACCTCTACATCATCAACGACAAGAAGCACAAAAAGCCGTTCGCGCGCGACAAGAAGACGTACCTGACGAAAGGCGGGAAGTTCTCCGTCTACGATCCGTACACGTGCATTCCGCCGCTGCGCAATCTCAAGGGCGCAGCGATGGGGAAGACGAAGACGAGCGTCTGGGGACGCGATCTCGTCGACTACCTCAACGAAGTGCGCAGCAACGCGGCGGTCACGTTCTCGTTCACCGGCGACGCCATGAGCATGTACGACAACCGCGTGGAGCTCGATCCGGCGCGCAAGGACTCGTGGGGCATTCCCGTCGCGCGCACGTTCTACCACCACCATCAGTACGACCGCGATCTGACGCAGTACGCCGTCGATCGCATCAGCAACGTGATGATCAACATCGGCGGCGGCGAATTACGAAAGGCCGAAACGCAGGCCGAAGCGAATCCTGGATACGGCCACGTGCACGGATGTCTGCGCGCGGGCACAGATCCGACGAAATCCGTCCTCGATCCGATGTGCCAGTCGTGGCAAGTGAAGAACCTCTACGTCCTCGACGCCTCGTTCATGCCCACCGCGGGCGCGTCGAATCCCTCCATCACCATGATCGCGAATGCGTATCGCGTCTGCAGGAACGTGCAATGAAAATCATCCACGATCCGGTCCGCTCCCCGCACGCTCCCGAAACCGCGAAGTACGGACTCCTCGGCGCATTCGTCGCCGGCGCCGACGCGCTGCGGCTTCCCGTTCGTCTCACCGCCGACGGCAAGCTGGCCGTGCTCGAAGACGACGACGTCTCGCGGCTCACCGGCGCGCCAGGACTCGTGTCGAAGATGACGTGGCGCGACGTGCGCGCTCTCAACTTCGGTGCGAACTTCAAAGCCGCGAACGGAAACGCGTTCGCCTATCCATCGAGCGCCGACACGTTCCCGATGCTGCTCGACTATCTGCCGTCGGAGCTCACCATCGTCGCCGACCTGAAGACGGGCGACACGAAGCTCGCGCACGACGTCGCACAGTCCGCCGTCAATCGCGGACTCGACGCGAACCTCATCGTCCTCGGCACGCCGGAACAGCGCGACGTCGTGAAGAGCGTGTCGTCGAAGATCAGCACCGACTTCACCGTCGTACCGCTCGATCAACTGAAGAGCGCCGCTGCATCGAACATCATCGTGAAGGCCGACGATGCGAGGCTGTCGCCTGATGACATCGCGTTGATGCACGAGAAAAAAGTCTGGGGAGTGATCACCAACTCCGGACTCGACGCCGTCCATCTCGTTCGCCCCGGCTGGCAGTGGATCGACGAGAAGTGGACGCAGAAAGCAGCGAGTCACGACGACGTCGACGCCAACACCTGGCACCTCGGCTACGCAAAGTACAACCCCGAGAAGTTCTGCCACGTCTATCCCGACGACGGCATTCACATTGATATCAAGCCATTCGACAAGCCGATCGACTACGTTCCGAGCGGCGATCCGATCAAGGACGGCATCGAAGATCTCACCGAACGTTCCTGGGAAGCGCTGCGCAACTGGCCGTTCTATTCAGGCGGCGGCGCCGGATTCGCCCCCGGCATTCGCGGCGATTTCTCCGCCGAAGTCGACATCGAAAGCGTGAAGGCGCAGCAGGCGACGACCGTCGAGATGGCGGCGACGAATGTCGATCCCGCGCCGCATCGCAAGCCGTGGGTTCAGGACGCGAGCGGCAAGTGGACCGCGAATCCGCCGCAGTCGTTCCGCGACAAGCACACGTTCTTCGATCCGCACGGCGGTCCGCCGTATTGCGGCGTCGAGCACGATGAAGACGACGGCTGGCGCATCAACTGGAACCTCGGCATCGACTACGACAGCAATCAGTACGGCAAGGCCGTCGGCGACGGGAAGCAGTTGAAAGGACGCATGCGTCTCGATCGCCGCGGCGCGCACTTCGCCGCGTTCTATCGCCCCGACGGACTCGATCGCGCGTCGGACTGGATCTGCGTCGGCGCCGTACGCAACGAGTCGCTCAATCACGTCGTCTACCTCCGCCTGGCCGGCAAGCGATGGCGCCAGGAGAATCCCGAACATCCGTCGCAGTGGATGGAAGTCATCCCCAATCACTTCACCTTCCGCAACTTCACGCTCAGACGATTCGTGTAGGAGAACGCCATGGATCAAAACGAACTCGCATTTCGCAAAGGACTCGCCCTCGACATTCTGACGTGGCGCGCCTACGAGCCCGAGACGGAGACGGCAACGATGCTCGCGGCCGGCGTCGTCGCCGAGAAACCGACCTACGACTTTCCCGCGAACACGGAGCCGAAGCCGTACGCGCTCGATCCGGCGCCTGCGCCTGACGCCGCACTTCCCAAAGCTGACGTCATCGTCGTGACGTGGACGCGCGACGAGTGGGAAGCGCTCGCCGACGTGCTCACGCCCGGCGTCTCCGTCGCGAAGTACTACACGTATCGCCGCGATTTCGATTCGTACCTGCCGCAGATTCGTCCCGGCGCGCCGGCCCGCATGCTCGATCGGCTCGGCGCGTATTACATGACGAAGATCGGCGACAAGAACGTGCTCTGCCTCAAGTCCGATCTCCATCTCAATCAGGATTCGATTCGCAGCAAAGACAAGCCCGGCACCGCCACGCTGCCGGTGAAGCAGTTCTTCAATCAGATCATCGACGAGACGAATGCCGGCCTTGTCATCACCACCGGAACCGCCGGCGCGGTCTACACGAAGCAGGATCTCGGCGACGTCGTCGTGACGCGCGCCGGCCGCTTCTATCTCCACGACGAGTTCAAGAGCGAGCCGTTCAACAACAAGACGTTCAAATCGGACTGGACGATCCCGAAGAAGTACTTCGACGACGCGAAGAAGTTCATGAACAAGTACGCGTCGAATCTGACGAGCGGTCCGATTCTGCCGCCGACCGTGAACTACAACCCGAACACCGTCGACAAGTGTCCGACGCCGATCTCCAATCCCGATCCGAACATCTGGCTCGACGGCGAAGGTGACATGCCCGCGTTCCATCCGATCCTCACCACCGACTTCTTCGAGTTCGGAACGTCGACGAACGGTCTCGAGAAAATCGGCGCGGCCTGCGAGATGGGCGACGCAGTCCTCGGCCTCGCCATCGACGAGCGCGCCGCAGCAGGAAAGAGCGCGCCGAAGTGGGTGATCGTCCGCAACTGCAGCGATCCGCAGATCAACGGCAATCTCGTCGGCAAGCCGTCGAAGATCAGCCAGCAGGCCATGTGGGCGGTTTACTTTTACAAAGGCTACGGCTACTGGACGACCGTGATGAGCGCGATCGCATGCTGGGCGATCGTGGCGGGATTGTGAGCGACTCTCACATCCCCACCGAAGTCGAGCTCGTGTACGAGCTGATGCCGTGCAACGCGTTACGCGTCGCGCAAAGCCCGATCGAGTCGAAGCATCCCTGCTCGTACTTTCGCGAGTGGGGGACGTATCACAGCTACGACTACGAAGTCCCCGGCGCGCCCGACAACCGCTCCATCGTTCAGAAGAGCCAATACCTCGGACGCGCCGCGCTCGTGCCGGAGATGCTGAGCGGATGCCGCAAGACGCCGATCCTCGCCGTCGGCATCAACCCGAATCTTCCCGGCTGGTGGACGCCGACGCGCAACTCCGTCAATCCGCTCTTCGACGAGTACAAGCAGTACGCGCACTACTTCCGCTATCGCGAAACGGCGAAGCTGCAAATGCCGATTGCCGACTACACGAAGTTCGGCGGCGGCGCGCTCGCCGATCCGTTCAACGGACCTGAGCTCGACGTGCCGCTCGACGCCGACAAGAAGCACACCATCGCCGTCGAGCTCGCGAATCAGAAGATGTACCTCGCGTATCAGTCCATCCTCGACGACTTCGCGAAAGAGATGCAGTGGAACGATGCGAAGCTCGTCGTCGGCGAAGACCTCGCGTACGCGAACATGGTCGCGTGTCCGTCGGCGAAGTGGACGACGAAGCCCGATGACAAGGATCCGAAACTGCCGCCGATGACGCCCGCGCAGCAGGACGGCATCGTCCACGAATGCTTCGCCACGCGGCAGTACTTTCTGCGACAGCTCTTCCAGAGTCTCCCGTCGATCCTCTTCGTCTTCAGCCAAAGCACTGCCACGGCGTTGATCGCCGAGCTGCAGGGCCGCTTCTCGAAAGGCGATCCGAAACCGACCGACAGCATCAATGACCTCCTAGAGCGCGACGTTCGTCTCGACTACGGGAAGGGGCTCGACGCGCTCGTGCTCTTCGCGCCGCATCCCACCGGCACTCCCGAGCTGTGGGCCGCCGCGCGCCCGAAGTTCATGAAACGCCTCGCCGACGCCGCGAAGTCAGGTCGCGTCTCGCTCAATCCGGCTACGAAACACCTGGCGCGATCCATCGGCTCATGCGTCTTCTGCACGATGCTCGAGATCGGCCCGTGCGATTACCTCGAGGAGATCAAACCGCTCCACGCCGCGTTCGCGCTCGAGAAGCTGGGACAGAACGAGATGCTCGCGTCGTTCGTCGCCGATCTGAAGCCGCAGCGCGACGCGTGGAAGGACGTGGAAAGCGGCGGCGACGTCTAACGCCGCTCCTCGTACATCCGCCGCCCCGCGATGACTGACGACTCCGGCAGCGCGACCGGCTCGCCGATCGCCAGCGCCTGCACGTAGACGCGCGCGGCGGCTTCCATCGCCAGCGCGACGTGCAATGCGTGCGCGAGATCTCGGCCGGCGCAGACGTTGCCGTGATTCGCGAGCATCGCGCCGGCGCGGTCGTGCAATGCGCGCACGACGTTCGTCGCGATCTGCTCGGTGCCGCTGAATGCGTACTCCGCGACGTCGACCGGTCCGCCGAAGAGCACGACCATCTCGTCGACGATCGGCGGCAGCGGTTTGCGCAGCACCGACAGCGTGGTGATGTACGGCGCGTGCGTGTGCACGATCGCGTGCACGTCGGCGCGCGAGCGGTAGATCGATTGATGCATCGGCAGCTCGTACGACGGCTTGTGCTTCGATTCGACGGCGGCGCTCGTCTCCATCTCCACGATCACGATGTCGTCGGCGGTCATGGCGTCGTACGTGATCGACGTCGGCGTGATCGCGATCAGCTCGTGATCGATGCGCAGACTCACGTTGCCGGCGGAGCCGACCGCGAGTCCCGACTCCCACATCCTGCGCGCATGCGTCCAGACGTCGCGTCGTGTATCGGCATATCGATCGGCCATGCGACGCAGTTTATGCTCACCGCGTGAACCTCCTCCACCTCCTCGACCACTCCCTCATCGCGCGCCGCGATGAGACCGCGCTGGAGTGGATGGGGGAGACATTCACGTTCGGCGACCTCGACGCCCGCAGCAATCGCGTGGCGAATGCGCTGCGCGCGCGCGGACTGGCGAAAGGCGATCGTCTCTGCGTCTATCTCGCGAATCGCATCGAGCTGATCGATCTCTATCTCGCATGCGTGAAGCTCGGCGTGATCTTCGTGCCGGTCAACATCCTCTACCGCGAGCGCGAGATCGCGCACATCACGAACGACGCCGAGCCGAAGCTGTTCCTCACCGAGCCGATCGAGCCGGGCGATGACGCGACGCGGCCGAACGTGATGCTCGACGGCGACACGCCCGCGGCCATCATCTACACGTCAGGCACCACCGGCGCGTCGAAAGGCGCCGTCCTCACGCACAACAACTTCCTTTCCAATACCGTCAACCTGTTGACGAGTTGGCAGATCACCAATCGCGATCGCTTTCTCCTCGCTCTTCCTCTCTTCCACATCCACGCCCTCGGCAACGGCCTGCACTGCTGGATCGTCAGCGGCTGCCGCATGCGACTGCTCGAACGCTTCGATCACCAGACCGCGATCGATGAATTCACGTCATTCGAGCCGACGCTCTTCTTCGGCGTTCCGACGGTCTACGTGCGGCTACTCGACACGCCGCGCGACGTCGCGCAACGCATCGGCACGAAGATGCGCCTCTTTGTCTCCGGCTCGGCGCCGCTTCCGGCGCATGTGCTGGAGCGGTTTCGCGAGCTCTTCGATCGCACGATTCTCGAGCGCTACGGGATGACCGAGACGTTCATGAACATCAGCAATCCATACGCCGGCGAGCGGCGTGCCGGAACGGTCGGCGTTCCGCTGCCGGGCGTCTCAGTGAGAATCGAAGATGGCGAGCTGCTCGTGCGCGGACCGAACGTCTTCGCCGGCTATTGGCGCCGCGACGATGCCACGCGCGCCGCATTCACGACCGACGGCTTCTTCCGCACCGGCGATCTCGCCACCGTCTCCGGCGATGGCTACTACACGCTCCTCGGACGCAAGAGCGATCTGATCATCAGCGGCGGCTACAACATCTATCCGCGCGAGATCGAAGAGCTGCTGCTCGAGCAGAGCGGAGTGCGCGAAGCCGCAGTCGTCGGCGTGCCGGACGAGTTGCGCGGCGAAGTGCCCGTCGCCTTCATCGTCGGCGACTTCGACGCCGCGGAGCTGGAGCGCGTCTGCCGCGATCAACTGGCGAGCTTCAAAGTGCCGCGCCGATTCGAGCGCGTCGAGTCGATCCCGCGCACGGCATTGGGGAAAGTGCAGAAGCACTTACTGCGGTGAGCGCGTCACATACCCGTTCTGCGAAAGCCGCTTCCCCGACGCCGCGTAGCCTTCCGGCGTCAACCGCTCGACGCCGCATCCGTCCGTCCAGGTGTTGTAGAACTTGAAGAGCGAGCAAACAGTGATGGCGTCATAGATTGCCTCATCGCTGTTCCCCGCGAGTCGTGCCGCCTCGGTGTCTTCCGCCGTCACTTCGTGCGAAGTGAGCGCGACCTTCTCGATCAGCGTGAACAGCGCCTTCAACGAATCACCAATCGGCGCGCTGCGATGGTCGCGCAGCACCGCATCGACCAGCTCACGATCGCCGAGGAATTCCGCCGCGACCGCGGCGTGCGATCCCGTTCAGAAGTCGCAGTTGCGAAGCCGCGACGTGAACGCCGCGATCAATTCGCGCTCGCCCGGCGCGAGCGGCGACTCGCCGCGCATGACGCATTCGGTGAATGCCTCGAGGTGTTTCGTCCAGTGAGGTTTATATTCGAAGAGCTCGCGGATCTGACGGACTCGCATAGGATCGATTATGACTGCCTTGTTGCTGCTCCTGTTGGCTCTTTCAGAGCCATCCGTCTCGCATCTTCCAAAGTGTCCTGCGATCGCCGTTCGCGATACGAAAGAGTGGATCAGCATCGATCGCCCCGCCAGCAATTTCAGCATGCGGATTCCTCCCGACATGAAGGAATTCCAGAACCCTTTGTTGCTGTGCATGCATGGCTGCGAGGAATGGGCGCGTGATTCGTTCCACGTCTTGATCATCTACGGCGTGTGGGACAAGAGCTCATTCGGTCCTGGCGACTGGTCCGTGGCATGCGTCGACAAGCGAGACAACCTCACGGTCGTGCGGATGATTCACGAAAACTCGGCGACCATCTGGGTCGTTCAGGAGGGTTCGACGGCCGACGAGCGAGGCGTGCTGCTCACCATTCGTTGGACGTCGCCGAAAGACGCAGCGGATGCCAATGCCATCATCGCGTCGATCGGGCGCGCTATGCCGCGCGATCGCTCGTAACGCGTCCGTCGTGAATCTCCACGATCCTGCTCGCGCGCTTCGCCAGCGCGAGATCGTGCGTGATGATCACGAGTGTTCGGCCTTGCTGCCAGAGATCGGTGAAGAGCGACATGATGTCGCTGCCGCTCGTCGAGTCGAGATTTCCTGTCGGCTCGTCCGCGAGGACGATGTCGGGATTCATCGACAGCGCGCGTGCGATCGCGACGCGTTGCATCTGTCCGCCCGACAGTTCCGTCGGTTTGTGATCGAGTCGTTCGCCGAGGCCGACGCGGTCGAGGAGCTCGGAGGCGCGCTTGCGGCGCTCGCGCGGAGAGATGCCGCCGAAGAGCATCGGCATCTCGACATTCTCCACTGCACTGATGTGCGGCAGCAGGTTGAAATTCTGGAAGACGAAACCGACGCGGCGATTGCGGATCTCCGCGAGCTGATCGCGCGTGACGCCCGCGACGTTGTCGCCGGCGAGCTCGTATTCCCCGGACGTCGGCGTGTCGAGGCAACCGACGAGATTCATCAGCGTCGATTTGCCGGATCCCGACGGACCGACGATCGCGACCATCTCGCCGGCGTGAATCTCGAGATCGATTCCCTTGAGCGCTTCGACTTTCACCTTGCCGGTGTCGTACACCTTGCGGATGTCCGCCATGTGGATGATGGAGCCGTTCTTGTTCATTCATACCTCAGCGTCGCGGCCGGATCGATCGATGCAGCGCGGCGCGCGGGGAAGTAGCCGGCCAGCAATCCGATCGCGCCGAGGATCAGCGACGTGATGACGCCGATCTGCGGCGAGAGAGTGGGGCGGCCGAGAAACGACAGCACTTTGTTTCCTTCGATGGGGATGAAGCTCGTAGCGGTGACGAGCAGCGTGGCGATGACGATGCCCATCGTTCCGCCGATGAGCGTGTAGAGCACGCCTTCGAGCACGAAAGGCACGATGATCCATCGCCGTTTCGCGCCGAGGGCCATCTTCACGCCGATCTCGCGCGTTCGTTCTTTCACGACGGCGTACATGATGTTCGCGACGCCGACGCCGCCGATGAGCAGAGTCAGCGCGCCGACGATGCCGAGGAAGAGCTGGATGCCGATGAGGATGTTCCGCGTCGTCTTCGCCGACTTCACCATGTCCCACGTTCCGAGCGCGCGCTCGTCGGTCGGGTCGTAGCGGAACTTCGCGCCCCAGATCTCGTTCAGCTTCCTCAATTCGCCTTTCATCTCCTCCGGCTCATTCGTTTCGATGACGAGATTGTTCAATCGCTCGCGTCCGAACTGCGCGCGGAACGTCGTGATCGGAATCGTGGCGTGATTGGCGTCGGGACCGCCATACACGCCCATCTGCGTCTTGTGCTGCATCACACCGATGACGAGATACGGCGAGTTGTTGAGGAGCAGCGTCTTTCCGACCGGATTCTCGGGGCCGAACAGATTCTTCGCCATCTCGTCACCGAGGAAGATGACGCGGCGCATCTGCGCCTGATCTTCCGGGCTGAGGAATCGTCCGCCCGGTTGCGGGAAGTGCTTGCGCGCGTCGCCGTACTCCCAGTTGACGCCGATGACGCGGCCGTTGACGGTCTTGCGTCCGTAAGTGAGTGCCGTCCGCCACGACACGATCTCGCCGAGGACTGCTTTCAATTCCGGCATGCGCCCGCGTAGTTGATCGAGATCGTCGATGCGCGGACGAATCGAGCGGCCGGGCGGCATCCCTCGGTACGGCTTCGTCGTTTCGCCTGGCCACATCACCGCGAGGTTCTCGCCGGTCGAGCGGCGATTGCGATCGAGCTGTCGCTTCAGTCCTTCGCCGAATGCGAGGAGAAGAAGGATGGCCACGGTGCCCCACGCGATCGCGGCGATGGTGAGGTACGCGCGCTTCTTCTGCAGGCGCGAGGAGGCGGCGAAGAGGGAGAAGATGACGTGGAAGTCGCGCTTCATGATTAGTTTATCCCGAGCGAAGCGAGGGATCAGCGGAGGCGCAGACGCGTCCGCGATTCCTGGCGCTGCTGTTCCAATCCACGTTCATCGCATCTTGCTCCACTGATGCCTCGCTTCGCTCGGCATGAACTGAGAGCTTCATAGTTTCATCGCCACTACCGGATCCAATCGCGCCGCATCGCGCGCGGGAAAGTAGCCGGCGACGAGACCCACGATGCCGAGCGCCGCGGCCGTCAACGCGGCGACGAGCGGCGAGACTTCCGGCTTGCCGACATACTCATAAGCCGAGGCGGGGAAGATCGCGCAGATGCCGATCGAGATCAGGAATCCGATCGCGCCGCCGATGAGCGTCACGATCACGGTCTCCAGAAGAAACTGCATCAGGATCCAGCGCTGTTTCGCGCCGAGGGCCATCTTGATTCCGATCTCGCGCGTGCGCTCTTCGACGACGACATTCATGATGTTCGACACGCCGATGCCGCCGACGACGAGCGTGAGCAGACCGATGATGCCGAGGAATCCGTTGAACGCGAGCATGAACGTGTCGAAGAACGCGAACTGTTCGGTCGTGTCCCAGCAGGAGAGCGCTTCTTTGTCGTTCGGATCGAAGCGCACGCGCTTCCCGAATGCGGCGCGCAAGTTGTCGATCAACGCTTTCGTTCCGGCTGCGGTGTTCGCCTGAAAGATGATGTTGTCGATGTACTTGTCGCCGGTGAGCGCGCGGAACGTCGTCGATGGGATGAACATCTTCTCGTTGTCGGGACCGCTGTAGTTCGAGTCCTGGTCTTTCTTCACCAGCGTTCCGATGATGAGGAACGGCGAATGATTCACGAGAATCGTTTTTCCGACCGGCCCGGTGTCGCCGAAGATGTCGGTGGCGAGCTTGTCGCCGAGGAAGGCGACGCGGCGCGACTCTTTCACGTCGATGGCGTCGATGAATCGGCCGCCCTCTTTCGGAATGCAATTGCGCATCACGCCGAATTCGGGAGTGACGCCGGACGTATCGACCGAGAGCGTCTTCGTGCCGTAGTCGACTTTCATGTTGTTCGAGTATTCGGAGGAGATCGCCTTCAGTCCCGGCGTCTCGCGCGCGGCGTTGACGTCGTCGTCGGTGAGCCGGATCTTGCGTCCCTTGCCGAGGCCTTCGTATGGAATCGATGTCAGTCCGGGCCAGGCGATGACGATGCGATCGCCGAGTGCCGCGGTCGTATAGATCAGATGTTTGTGCAGTCCCGTTCCGAACGCGAGCATGAGACTGATCGCGACCGTTCCCCACACGATTCCGAACACGGTGAGGAACGTGCGGAGCTTCTCCGCGCGCAAGTCGCGGAGGAGTTGGCGGAACACATCCTTGAGATTGATCACGAGATCTCTTTCGGCGGCCTCTCCACGAGCTTGTCGCCTTTGCGAACGCCCGAGATCACTTCGATGTTGATTCCGTCGCTGATGCCGGTTTGGACTTCGACCTTCTTCGGCTGTCCTTTCGGCGACGCGGGCGCGAGCTCGACGGTCGCTTTCTTGCCGCCGTCTTCGAACGTCACGAGGCGCTCGGGAACCGTGAGCACGTCTTTCTTCTCGCGGATGATGACGTCGGCGTTTGCGGAGTAGCCGGCGCGCAGCGTGATCTTCTGTCCCGGATCGAGCTCGATCTCGACGTCGAACAGCGTCGCTCCTTCTTTCTGTTGCGCCTGCGGGGCGATGCGCGAGACGCGGCCGGTGACGACGTCGGTTGGCAATGCGCCCACTTTGATTCGCGCCTGCATGCCGGTGCTCAGTTTGCCGACGTCGATCTCGTCGACGGTGCCTTTGAAGATGAGGTCGCGCATGTCTGCGACCGTGGCCATCTCCGTTCCCGGCTGATAGGAAGTGAGCGGAACGATCGGATCGCCCGGATTCACCGGGCGCGTGAGGATCGTGCCGGCCGCCGGCGCGCGAATGATCGACTCGGTTCCGGATTGCGTCAGGCGTCCCTTGCGCGTGAGGTCGCGGTTCTGTTCCGCTTTCGTCAGCGCGACGCGCGCGAGCTCATACGTTTCCTTCTTCGAGTCCGCTTCCGACTTCGGCATCACGCCCGAGCGCGACAGTTCGACGGCGCGTTGATAGTCCGTCTGCGCGCGATTGAACGATGCCTGCGTCGATTCGACCTGGCGATCGACCTCGGTCACTTCCATCGGCGTCGGATCGGGCGCAATCTCGAACAGCGGATCGCCGGTCTTGACCGTGTCGCCGACCTGCACGAGCGCGCGGTGGACGATGCCGGAGATCTTCGACTTCACCTGGAACTTCTGCCGCGGCTGAATCTGTCCGACGGCCACCGCCTTCTCGACGATGTTGCCGCTCGTCACTGCGACTTCCTTCAGCCCGTTCTCGTTCTTTCCGCTGCGCGACCAGGCATAGATGCCCGCAGTGCCGGCGGCGAGAGCGATGAGAACGAAGAGAACTTTCCAAAGCGTCCGCATGTCCGAGTTTTCTCCTCGATGAGACTTTACGAAGAGATAGACGTTCGGTTGCGGCGGTTGGTTAACTGAAGTTCACTGGTCGCGCTCGCCAGCCATCTTTTGCACCCATGGCGGCACGCGCGGATCGCGCTCGAAGCGCGATTGTGCGATGCCGCGCGCGACGCCCCATCGCTCGATCCAGCCGACGCCGCCGGAGGTCCACTTCTCGGGCGTTGCATACGCGTCGTCGAGCGTCGCTTCGTCGATTGTCACGAAGCGATAGCCGCGCGCGCGCATCATTGCGACGAGTCGCGGAAACGTGTCCGCGTTGAGCGCGCTCGCGTGCAGCAGAAGAATCTGCGCGACGTTGCGATGGAAGACGAGATGCGACGACCACTCCGCGAACTCGAAGCGGCGCTGCATGTAGCGGATGTACGAACGGCGCAGCGCGGCGCGCTTCCACCATGGTGCGTGGTCGTACGCCATGTCGTAGATCCATTCGGAGTCGTCGATCGTCACCGGCGCGACGCGATATCCATGGGCTTGGAGAAACGCGTCGATCTCGTTGCGCACCTCGATCGTCTTGCCGGTATCGAGATACGGATGGCGAAACCACTTCAGCGCTTTTCCGCGCGACTCGAGGAGCGGTCGCGTGAGCTCTTCGCCTTTCAGCACATCGTCTTCGTATTGCGCGACGGTCGATTGATCGAGATCGAGATGCGAGTAGGTGTGATTGCCGAGATCCGCGCCGGCGTTGAGCCATTGCTCGAGCGGCGAAGTGTCGTCGTCATCGAGCTTGTCCTCGTTGACGAATCCGATGACGGGGATGTGTGCCGCTTTGATCTGATCGAGAAGCTTCGTCGTGATTGCGCGCTGCGTGTCCGCGGGGAGATTGGAATCGAGATTCGGCAGGTCGTCGAATGTGACGGCGACGACCGACGCCGCGAGCACGAGCGACGCGATCATTTCATTGCGTACCGGTCATTGATCCGTAGAGTGCCACGACGAGCGGCGATCCGTATCCATGCAGCGGCGAAGGAGCGACGGCGATGCCGACGTCGCCGTAGTGCTTGCCGAGGATATTGGCGCGATGACCGGGTGATTGCATCCATCCGTTGACGACCGAGTCCGCCGTCTTGTATCCCACCGCGAGATTTTCTCCTACCTCCCTGTACGCGTAGCCCTCGGCGTCGACCCATTTGAACGGACTCATTCCCTCCGGCGAGACGTGATTGAAGTAGTGCTTCTCGAGCATGTCCTCGGCGCGGTCTTCGGCGGCGCGATTGAGTCGCTCTTCGAGGTGCAGCGGTCGCAGTCCGTACGCAGCGCGCTCGCGGTTCATGGCGTCGACGAGCGCCGTCCTCTCGATCGGTCGCCTTTCATTGAATGCGGACAGCGGACCAGCGAGCGCGACTGCGGCAGCAAGCGCGATAAGTCGTTGAGATCGAACGATCATCGGAGGCTCCTTCGATTTTGGACGCCGCGTCTATCGCTAGAATCGTGCCGCCGTGTGTCTCATCGTCGTCGCGCATCGAGCGTCGGATCGCTTCCCGCTGGTCATCGCCGCGAATCGCGACGAGGAGTATGCGCGGCCGACGCGCGCCGCTCACTGGTGGGACGACGCTCCCGACGTCCTCGGCGGCCGCGATCTGCGGCACGGCGGATCGTGGCTGGCGATCACGCGCGGCGGCCGCGTCGCCGCTGTCACAAATCTACGAGGAGCATCGAAACCGGATGCGCCGTCGCGCGGCATCCTCGTACGTGACTTCGTGACGTCGAACGACGATCCGATCACGTACGCGCGGAGCGTGCGCAAAGAGGACTTCGCCGGATTTCACTTGATCGCAGGGGAGATCGGCGGCACGTTCGTGCATCTCGCGGACGAGTTGCGCGAGTGGACTGCCGGCATTCATGGCGTGAGCAACGGTCCGGCGGATGCGCGATGGGAGAAGATCGATCGGGCCGTCGATCACATGCGCGACGCCCTGCACATCGACGATCCGCTCGCGCTCGCACACGATCTGATCGCGTTCCTTGGCGTCGCCACGAGCAATGAGATCGAGCGGACGGTCTTCGTCGCCACGCCGCATTACGGCACGCGATCGTCGACGGCGATCGTCGCCACGAACGAGGAGGTCGTGTTCGTCGAGCAATCTTATGGTGTGGGGACCTACACCTTTCGCATTAGACGGTTATGAACGTCGACCACGCCTCTGCAATCGTCGGCGATGTCTTCGGCCAGCCGTTTTTCATTGCGATTCGCGACAGTGCCGTTCAATGTGACTTCGCCGTTTTCGACCTGAACTTCAATGTCGGTGGCGTCAATGCGCGGATGATCGGTCAAACGCTCATTGACTTCTTCGCGAATGCGCTCGTCGCTGCGGCGGTAATTCTTGGGGCCGCGTCCGCGAAACGAACGTTCGTCGCGCGTGTAATAGCCTCCGTAGCCATTGCGATAATCGTCGCGCGCCCAATCGCCTTTGAAGTGCTCGGACATTGCTCCTCCTTTATGAAGGACAGGCGTGGGCGCCTATCCTCCACTGGAGAGCGTGCAAATAGCGTTCACGTCCGTTCGCGGGCCAGAAGCTTTTTCTTTCGTGTCGTGCCCCAGCGATAGCCGCCGAGCTCGCCGTCATTGCGGATGACGCGATGACACGGAACGACGACGGCGACGCGGTTCGTGGCGCAAGCGCGCGCGACGGCTCGTGCCGCCGTCGGCTGTCCGATCGATTGTGCGATCTCGCCGTATGTGCGCGTTTCGCCGCGCGGGATTTTGCGCAGCTCGTTCCAGACGCGGATTTGAAATGCCGTCGCGCGGAGGTCGAGCGGAAGTCCTGCGGCCGATGCCGTGCCGTGCTCGACGTCCTCGATCACTGCGCGAATCGCTGCATCGTCGCTGCGCATAATGTCGGCGCGCGGAAACTCATTGCGCAGCGCCTCTTCCAATATCTGCGCGGAATTGCCGAGCGAAACGGCGCAGATTCCGCGCGACGTCGTTGCGACGAGAATGACGCCGAGGGATGTGCGCGACGTCGCGAAGTGAATGGACATCCCTTCGCCGCCGCGGCGATAGGTGGCAGGAGTCATGCCGAGGCGGGCGTCGGATTCGGAGTAGAGACGGCTGGAGGAGCCGTAGCCGGACTCGTAGGTCGCGGAAGTGACGTCGCGTCCGCTGCGCAGCTCGCGCTTGAAATGCTCGGCGCGTTTGGCGGCCAGATATTCGCGCGGCGAGACGCCTGTGCGCGCGCGAAACGTGCGCTGCACATGATGTGGAGTGGAGCCGACGCGATGCGCGAGCGCATTGAGCGTGATGCCGGAGTCGACATGCGCGTCGAGGACGTCTTTCACGCGATCGACGAGTGTGCGTCCGCCGCAGCGGCGGCATTCGCGAAAACCGGAGCGTGCCGCAATCGCAGGATCGTCGAAGAAGCGGACATTTTCGCGGCGCGGCCGGCGAGATGGACACGACGGCCGGCAATAAATGCGCGTTGACGTAACCGCGAAGACGAATTGTCCGTCATAAGTGCGATCCCGTTTGATTACAGCCTGCCACTTGGTTTCATCGGTCACATACCAAGAGTAGGGGAGGACGCTGATGAGTGCCAGTCCGTAATACAATACAAACGTTCCCGCAGGTTCGAGGTTCTCTGTGAGAGACGGAAACTCTTACGAGAGTAAGCAACATTTGCGTCATCACAACAGAGGTAGTGATCGAAGTGTCATCGTCGTCGCATCTGCGGACGTGACGCATCGCATCGAGCGCAGTGTGGGCGACGTCGAGGTGATCTCGTTCCGCACCCTCGACGAGCTCGATCGGTGGCGCAGCGGCAAGAGCGCCCGGCCGGAGACGATCCGGATCGACTTCTTCGCCGCGCTCGAGGAGATCGGAGTCGAGTACCAGGACCTCTCCGACAAGCTGCGGCGAACGCTGGAAGCATTCGCGCATCACCGCACCGTGCCGACCGCGCACGACCTCGTGGCGCGCTGGCCGTCGCGCCGCTCGTTCTACCGCACGTGGAGCGACGAGATCCACGAGCCCCCGAGCAGTTTTCTACGCCGCGTTCGAACGCTCCACGCCGCACGACTGATGGACGAAGGGGCGACGCCGAAGGAAGCCGCGCTACGAGCGGGCTTCGGGTCGACGGATCGGTTGCGGAGACTTCTCGCGCAGCGGAAGAAGGACTGAGGACTGAGGACTGAGGGCAAAGAGGGGGCTTCCCCCTTTCACCTCAGTCCTCAGTCCTCAGTCCTTTCATGATGCGTGGCACACCCTGCCATAACTTGGCACAAACACACATTGCCATCACGATGGACGTACGTTAGCGTGGCCATCCGTTTTTTCCCGGGTCCGTAAAAAAAACAATTCAGGGGAGTTCCTGTGGCCACGCTTCCGTACTCGTGGGCGCGGAGGGGGAGACATCTTCTCGCCGCCGCATTCGTGTTCCTGTTCTGCGCAATCGGAGCGCACGCGAACGAAGTCGCCAGCGCCGACCTGAAAATCGTCGGGCTCTCGCTGGAAGTCGACACCAAGCCGGTCGCCACCGGGGTCGACATTCCCGCGGTCGCGCAGACGATCTTCGGCGGAAAGACCAACGACGACGCTCCCGTCGCCGAAGGGCTCTCCGCGCTCGGCGATCTCACCGGACCGGGCATCGACAATCCCATCACCCTCGCCACGAAGCCGGGACATCAGTTCGTTCTCCCCGCGCTGCACGAGAAAGGTGAATACGTGCTGCAGAACATCCGCCTCGTTGGGGCGGATGGACAATTCCTCCAGCAAGCCGTTCCCTCGTTCGCGGCGATCACCGTCACCGACACGTTGACGAGCAGCGTCAAAGTCACGCAGCTCACGCCCGACCAGCTCCGCGAGCGCGGCATCACCGTCGACTCGCGCAACTTCGACGTCTACGAATACACGTTCATCTTCGCGGTCGAAGGCAAGACCGTCGAGATTCCGTATCCCGTCATCGTCGATCGCCGCACCCACGAGACCATCACGCCGGCCGCGCCGAAGGACTATCCGCTTCCGGCGCTGAACGTCGCGCCGCCGCCGCGATTCACGCCGCCGACGACCGTGCCACTCGCGCTCTTCGAAGACACGAGCGGCGACAACGGCACGCCTCCCGGCGCACCCGACACGGAGAGCAATCGCCAGCGCCGCAAGCCGACCATTCCTGCGGCGATCGTCATTCCGACCGGTTTCGGAGTTCTCCATCAGTTCTTCGCCGTCATTCTTCAAGTGAGCAACGGCGCGCCGGCGGGATCGTCGATCGTCCTCGACTCCGTCAACGCATCGATCGACGCGCCGCTCACATTGCGCGTCGCCAAGACCGCGCCCGCGGTGTCGATCGGGCAGCCCCTTCCGATTTACGACAAAGCGACCGGCGCGACGTTCCTAGTCGCCGCCGCAAGCGGCTCGGGCGAGTGGGACGTCGAAGCGCTGAAGGCCGGCACGCACACCGTCACGATCAATGTGCGCGCGACGTATAAGAATCCGGGACAGCCCGATCTCAATCTCAAGGGCAGCGTCAGCTCGAGCATCGTCGTCAGCGATCCGCGTTTCCACATCACGTTCTCGCATCCCGACACGATCCGCAAAGACGAGCCGTACACCGCGTACGCATTCATCACCAACCTCACCGGCCAATCGCAGACGATTCATCTCGACACGCGCGACATCCTCGCTTGCGGTTCGGGATACACCTCCGGCGTCTGCCGCACCGAAGGCAACGGCATGACCGACCTCACGCTCGCTCCGGGGCAGATGTCGTCGGTGCCGTACAAACTGAAGTCGCAGCTTGACGGCCACATTTACGCGGCCGCGGGAAGCGCGAACGACGAAGCGATCGGCGTCGACGTGAAGCTGACGATGGGCGTGAGCGCGAGCGGCATTCCGCTCTCTCCCGCGACGCTCTTGATGCCGTACTACGCGCGCTACCTCGACCCGACTTTCGTCAACGAGAACATGCAGCTCCTCGGCCTCGGCTACAGCCTGGCCACGGCGCCGCTCAACTCCGCCACGGCGAAGTTCCCGCGCGTCGTCAAAGGCGACGTCTTCGAGCGCGCCCAGGAGATCACCCGCGCCGGCCAGCGCGTCTTCATCACGCGCAAGGACGCCGGCGCGAACGATCCGGTCGAGAATCGCGAGAGCTTCTTCAACCTCTCGCTCGATCTGCTCGACAACGTCGAGCGCATCGACAAGCTCGCCATTGCCCCCGAGCTCGCGGAGTGGGATCAGCTCCGCCGCAGTGAAGAGAGCGGACGCCGCGCCGCCGCCGCGATGGCGAGGCAGCTCGAGACGAACGGACTAGCCGGCGGAAAGACGATCAAGCAGTTCGTCGACGACTTCGCGACTGCGACGAATCATCGCTCGCCGTTCGCGCTCGCGCTCGTGCATGGAACGCCGGTCAACGGCGCAGCGCGCTCGTACGCGCTGACGCTCACCGGATCGTCGACGCACGTCATGGACATCCCCGCGGAAGCGAGCACGGGATGGCATCGCGATCTGCCGTACGGCGAGTTGATGCAGTTCAACGGCGCCGGCGAGAGCGGCGAGCTCGCGCTCGTCGGACGCTGGAAAGAAAACCTGACCGTTTCCGTCGCGCCGCAGAGCGATCACTTCACCCTCGATCTCATTTATCCTGACGCGAACGACGGCGCCTTCTTCCGCGCATCGATCGACGTCAACGGCGCGCGCATCGGATATCCGGTCACGTTCGCCGTCAATCGTGGCAGCAACGACATCGTCGTCACCGGCGCGACTGCAACACGGACCATCACGCCGGTCGCGACGACGCCGCTCAAAGTCGTCGCCGCGGCGCAGGATCTCCACCTCGACGATCCGGGACACATCGTCTCGCTTCTCTTCAATCGTCCGATCACGGTCGCCGATGCCGTGAACTTCCGCGACAAGTTCTCGCTCACCACCGGCGTCGCCAGCGTGAACTACTCGATCACGCGCAAGAACACGGCGACGTCGAAGTTCATCCCCGGCGCCTCGCTGCAGGACGACGGCCGCATCGTGAACGTGAGCTTCGACAAGGCGCTGTCGACGAACGCGCAGTACACGATCGGCATCGATCCGATGACCGACGCCGTCGCCTCATCCAACGTGATGCCGCAGTCGAACGTCGTGCCGCGCGTCGACAACAACCGTCCCGGTGGACTCGTCTACGGCAAAGTGCTTGCCGCCGACAACACCGAGATCCCGAACATTCAGGTGCAGCTTCTCTCCGACTCGTATCAGTACGACACGACGCTCTCGCCTCACGGCGAGTTCCTCTTCGAGTACATCGCCCGCGACATCGACAAAGGCATTCAGGGCAACTACACCCTGAGCGCGTCACTCGCCGACGGCAAGTACACCGAAGTCAAAGGAACGGTGCGTCTCCCCGGACAGGTGCAGATCGTCAACCTCGTCTTCCTCGGGCGCGGCACTGCACAAGGAACGGTCAGCTACAGCGACGGCGTGCTCTTCCCGAATGCGAACGTCGTCGTCACCAGTCCGGTCTTCCACGAGTTCAAAGGGGCGACGACCGACGCGAACGGGCATTACTCGATCAGCGATCTGCCGGTCGGCCCGCTCACGTTCATCGTCAGCGACAGCGCCGGACGCACGACGTACGCGACGAACGCGATCTCGACGCCCGGACAAGTCATCACCCAGGACCTCGTGCTGCAGAAGAAAGACTTCCCCGGAACCGGGACGGTGCGCGTCACCGTGCGCCGCTCCGACTTCCCGCAGGACGATCCGCGCGGACTCGTGTCGAACGCGCACGTCGGTGTCTACACGCAAGGCTACGGACTGACCGACGGCTTCACCGACGCGAATGGCAAGTTCGAGTTCACGAAGATCCCCGCCGGCTTCATCTCCATTCTCGCCGCGGAGTTCGGCATCACGCGCGAGTCGGCCGGCGTCGACATGGATCTCAAGCCCGACACGACGATCGACACCGTGCTCACGCTGCACGTGCCGACCGTCGCGGAGCAGGCCAGCCTCGTCACGATTCAAGGCACGATCACGCGCGACGATCCGACGGCGCCGTCCGATTCGACGAAGGATCGCCCGGTCGCCGGCGCGGTGCTCAATCTCAGCGGACTCGAAGGCGTCGTCGCCGACGCCAGCGGCAACTACGTCTTCCCGAACGTTCCCATCTCCTTCAGCGCCAAAGCGAAGTTGAGCATCTTCGATCCGGCCACGGGACGCCGCGGATCGTTCGTGCTGCCGACGCTCGTCGCGGGAACGAACCAGTTCAGTCCGAAACTGCAGTCGTCGATGCCGCAGGGCATCGGCACGTTCCGCGTGCGTGTCTTCGGTCCGCACGGCGAGCCGGCCAGCGGCATGCGCGTGATCTCGCCGGGTTACCCGGCGACGGAATTCACCGCCACGACGCCGGGCGTCTACGAGTATCCGAACGTTCCCGTGCCGCTGCACTGGGAGATCTACGCGATTCCGTCGAGCGACGCGGCGAAAGCGGCGTACGGCGACGAGCTCGGACACGGAACCGTGCGCGTCGACTTCGACGGACAGATCGGCGTGCTCGATCTCCATCTCGCGGGACAGGGAACGATCCTCACCACGATCGAGATCCCGGTGCCGTGCGGCAATCCGCCGTGCTACTCGCGTGCGTTCGGTCGCGTCGATGCCCTCTATCCGGTTTGGGATGAAGCGGAGCAGGGACCGACGCCGCTCGATCACCTGATCGACATGAATCAGGAGACGAACGTCGCCACGATCAAAGTGCCGGCGAATGTTCCGGTGATGGTCGAGACGGTCGACCATCCGGCCGGTTATGCATCCGCCAATGCCAGCGTCGGATTCGAAGGCGACGTTCGCAACGTCACGCTGCGACTCAGCTCCCTCGGCGACGTCACCGGCCGCGTGTTGATGTTCGATGGACAGACGCCGGTCGCCGGCGCCTCCGTGCGCTTCTTCGGAAGCGCGGCCAATCTTCTTCCGGTGACGACGCTGCCCGACGGCAGCTTCAAGTTCAGCGGAGTGGCCGGCAATCAGAGCTTCCGCATTCAGGCCGAAGTCACGCAGGACGGCATCTATCGCATCGGCTACGTCGATGGACGCACGCCAAGTGGTGGCGGTCCGGTGAGCAATCTCGTGCTCGTGTTGCGCGAGCAGTCATCGATCGAAGGAACGGTCAAAGACACTTCGGGTACCGCGGTGCCGCTCGCGAAATACTGGGTGCGCGAGCTGTGGTGGCCATATCGCACGTTCGGATCGCAAACCGATCCGCTCATCGCCGACAAGAACGGCCACTTCATCGTCGGCAATCTCTTCACCGGTCCGTTCCGCATCAGCGCGGTGTCGCCCGACGTGCAGGAAGTGCGCGGCGATTACCAGGGACAGATCAACTTCGAGAGCGACAACTCCCAGCGCAATATCACGCTGACGGTGACGGGACTCGGCGGCGGCGGCGGATCGATCACCGTCGTCGTGCAGAACCCGCAGGACAACTTCGCGCGCGTCGCCAATGCCGAAGTAAGCCTGCTGCGCAACGGCAGCGGATTCGACTTCGGCACGACCGATGCGAACGGCGTCGTCACCTTCGATCAGATTCCGATCAGCGGCAACTACGCGGTGAGCGCGTATTCGAAAGCGCTCGGCCGCGCCGGCGGCAGCGGCACGTTCGGCGTCGCGCTGAACCAGACGACGAACGTCAGCGTCATGCTCGAGTTCCGCGGAACGGTCACCGGAACGTTGACCGATCCCGAGAGCGAGCCGGTCGCGAATGCGCCGG
>Ga0075425_100000064_pt1 | contig 96070 bp, 79 predicted proteins | sample SoiMethybrSBSTD4_FD_75300 | JGI IMG/M metagenome (GOLD analysis project Ga0075425, IMG submission 75300) | Bulk soil microbial communities from a Populus tree surrounding site in Tennessee, USA - Soil MetaG P. TD hybrid SBSTD4 | ecosystem: Environmental > Terrestrial > Soil > Tree plantation...
CTGCAGAATCTGTTTGACCGCTTGCGTCGTGTTGTAGTGATCTTCGCCCACGATACGCGGGTCGAGAATGCGCGACGAAGACGCTAGCGGATCGACGGCCGGATAAATTCCGAGTTCGACGATCTGTCGCGACAACGCGGTAACCGCGTCAAGGTGCGCGAACGTCGTGGCCGGCGCCGGATCTGTGTAGTCGTCCGCCGGAACGTACACAGCTTGAATCGAAGTGATCGATCCGGTCTTGGTTGAAGTGATGCGCTCCTGCATCTCGCCCATCTCGGTCGCGAGATTCGGCTGATAACCTACGGCCGAAGGCATGCGGCCGAGCAACGCCGATACTTCCGAACCAGCCTGCGTAAATCGGAAAATGTTGTCGATGAAGAGCAGCACGTCCATGCCTTGATCGCGGAAATATTCGGCAACCGTAAGTCCGGACAGCGCCACACGCAGGCGAGCGCCCGGCGGCTCAGTCATCTGGCCGTAGATCAAAGCTACTTTTGATTTCTCGATCGCTTTCATGTCGACCTTGGTCATGTCGAAAGCGCCGGTCTCTTCCATGTTGTGATAGAAGGACTCGCCAAAGTCGATAACTTTCGATTCGACCATTTCGCGCAGCAGGTCATTGCCTTCGCGCGTGCGCTCGCCGACGCCGGCGAACACGGAAAACCCGGAACGCGCTTTCGCGATGTTATTGATCAACTCCATCACGATGACGGTCTTGCCGACGCCCGCGCCGCCGAACAAACCAATCTTGCCGCCGCGCAGAAACGGTTGAATCAAGTCGATGACTTTGATTCCCGTTTCGAACATCTGCAGTTCAGTCGATTGCTCGTCAAAAGTTGGCGCGTGGCGGTGAATTGGGTAGCGCTGCTGATGCGGAATCTCTCCGAGGTTGTCGACCGGATCACCGATCACATTCATGACGCGACCGAGGGTTCCTTCGCCGACGGGGACACTGATTGGACCACCGGTGTCCGTGGCTTTCATGCCGCGCACCATGCCGTCGGTCGGCAACATCGAAACCGCGCGAACGCGACCTTCGCCGAGGTGCTGCTGCACTTCGGCAATGACGTTGATTGGTTCGGGGACATCGAATCCGTCAGACGTGATTCGCAGGGCCTGGTAAATCGGCGGCAGGTAAGTCTCTCCGAACTCAACGTCGACCACCGGGCCGATGATTTGCACGACTTTTCCGACCTGTCCATTCGTGCCGGTTCCGTTAGGCGTAGCCATATCTATTCAATCAACTCCTGATATTTAATGCCGAATCCCGATACATCGGGAGAAAATTCGGAAGGATTTTAAAGACGGAGAAGATAACATACGGATTCCTGCGTCACAAAGCGCGGGTTACCTGAAGTGAGTACTGAAGAGAGTAGGCCAGAAGGGCTTCGGTCCGGAGCGAAGGTCTGCGAAGGTGACAACGGGCAAGCCTTGATGACCGTTTTAGAGTCGCCGTGGTCGTAAAAGAGAATCAATTGTTCGGCCGAGTGAAAGCACTTGTAGGAATAGGACGATTCGGTTTAAGCAGGATTTTGACGTTGATTTTCTGTTTTCCCATAATCGAATTCACGGTATTCTCGAGATCAGTAGTTTCTGGCCCGGTTTTCTCTGCTGATGCTGATGGTAGATAAGTTAGAGTGATGAGCTTGGTCGAGGTGGAGTCATTCTCCACGCTCAAAACCTCAACTTCCTCGAATGCTAATCGAATCGCTTCAACCTTTTGTAGCTCGCTTGGTTCAGAACCAGGATCAATGTCTTTTTTTTTCATGACCCGGCCAACCGCAGATAAGACCTCTGCGATCGACTTTGTATCAGGTGTTTGGCTTAATTCTGTAATTGGTTTGGTCTGACTGCCCTGACTTGCCATCAAGTTCTCGCGCAAGGGCGTCAACTTACTATGATAATTCACCAGCAGGGCGCTGAATTGCCCACGCTGATCATTCTGAATCGTATGTTCATTGTAGAGACTGTTTACTTTCTTCGTGCTTTCATTCGCTTGGAGAATGTTGGCATTGAGTTCGTCAGCTTGCTCACGCTTGTTACGCGATGAGCTGATCGATGAAGGCAAGCTGTCGATCGCATGCTGTAAGTCCGCCAACGCATACGCATAGTCGTCTCTTTGCAGATAGGCAATTTCGGCCGGTTGCTGTTTGAGCTTAACCTCTCGATAACTGAAATAACCAAAAAGCCCGAGAATCATCACCAGCGTTGCCATTGTACCCACGCTCCACTTCGGTTGATTGAGCCAGAAGAGAGTACGCAAGTAGCCGAAAACCGACTTCGATCGATTGGATGAAACCGTGTCTGCGGCAATCTTCTTCTCAGAAGCGAATCTGTCCATTACACTCAGGTGATTGAGCGATTCGTCGCCGAGGATGTGCAGAATCTCGGTGCATGTTCTACACGACTGAAGATGCTGGGTCCATTCAGGCTTCTTGACGCCCTTGGACATTTCTTCCAAAACATCTTGTGAAAGACAATCCTCATCGCCGCATGGGAGATCTTTCCACTTCGACAAGAATTTATCGATAGAATTGGGGTTCATGGCTTGGATCCTTAAGCTTTGTAATCATGGTTTTAGTCTGGCACAGGGAGCTTTGTCAGCTCAGGCACGAGTCTGCCCGAACCTAGTCTGAGGCTTGTTTAGCATCCTGTTCATTTGTAGGACGGTTGAGCCCGGATTTTTTGGTCAACAAAATTTCTTTGGTTTTTTGAATGCAACGGCGCCATCTAGAGTAAAACTTTGCAGGTGAAGCATTTAGACGGTCTGCAATTTCGGCGGGACTGAGGTCTTCTTTTACATATTGGTTGAATAACGTGGCACACTCTTCAGGCAGCATCGCTATTATCTCTCTAATGAAAATGGACCGATAGAGGTCACTTTCATTCTCGAAGGCCGAGTCAAACTTAAGTGATAGGAAATCTACCAGATCATCGCCGTGTCGTTCATGACGGTATTTGTCAATTAGTAAATTACGGCAACTTGTTCGGAGATAAGCCTGCAAGGATGACTCGGTTTTGAACTCGATCTTGCTCGCCGGCCATCGCACAAAAAAACTCAGCAACACATCATGGACAATATCGCGTGCGGTTTCACCCGGCGCAACACGAAAAGTTAGCAAGAGAGAAGCCACATACGCGAGCAAGTGGTCATAAACCGCCAGAATCAAAACTTGCCGGGCGGCGGTGTCTTGGGGGTTTTCCCGTAAAGTCCTTAGGGCTTCCTCGGTAGTTATGGAAGACGTATCCATTGCTCGAGCTGTGTATTGGTAAACAGGTTAAGAGCACTTTCGGTTTTGAATTCTTTCTCCTCACTAATAGCACAAATTCTGATGAAGTCGAATATCTCTTCCGGCGAGTGTGGCAAATCGGTACCCTTGAATCTATTCCATAAGCGTCGATATTCTCGAAAGATATCAAACTTGTATCTTTGAGATGCCAACTCCCAATGACTTGGATCGTTTGTTCTAATAGCAAGATTAAAAATGGCGAAGGTCGGCAGCAATGAAGGGGGCCTAATTACTGGCCACGCCAATCGAATACAAATCAAAATCAAAGCGATCCAAAAGACCGTCCGGAACGGATAGTAGCGGGCAAAGACCCACGGTGAGGTGGCGAAAAGATCTGCTTCCTTCGTGACCGTTGTTATTTCTCTTTTGGGATTCGAAGTAATCAAGGGCTCAGGAAACGGCAGACTGTTCGGACCGAAACGGATTCGCAGAAATCCGGATTCATCCGGCCCCAGCGTGAACGCAAAATAAATCCACCCATTCGGAGAAAACCTACGCGTAGGCGACCAGACATCGATGCCGGCGGTTTCATGCCATTGTTTGAAGGCGGCCATTTGAACGGTCCGTTTGTTGGACTCCCAAGCTTCCATCGTGCTGTTAATTCTTGGACAGGCAGGATTTCGTACGCGGCCAAAATTACAATTCTGCAGCCAAACCTGATGCCAATCATCGGGACTTCGGGTTGATTTGCGGAGATCATTCAGCGCTGTGTTGAGCCCGTCCTTCTCGCTGTTTAGTTTGGCAATCAGCAAAGAATCAAAGGCAGAGTCCAGGTCGTACAGCGTCCTACTGCTTGAGTGATCGTCAGCGATCGGCGATATCTTCTTCTGATCGTCCAATGAGAGGTGACTCCATCCATCAGAATGCGCCAGCGCTTCTACAAAGGACGAGAGGGGCACCGACTCGTTGGACGCGAAGTAAAAATCGGCGATGGGCCTGTCTATCTGATCAGGGATTTTTAACCCTAGAAAGACCTTCGATAGACCTGCCTCCCCCGCGTTGTGGATTGCAAACGTCTGGCTTCTTGCTGTTAGGTCATTCCTCGCGAACAGGCGCAGATCCGAACGGTTAAGGGCCCGTCTTTTGATTGGATCAAGAAAGGGTGAAAACAAAACCGCCAGGAGCGGAAGAACAACGAAAACGGACTTGAGGATTTTCCATCGGAGCATCTCGTTTCTCCTCTCGAACTCAGCCAAAAAACTGTCTGAGGCCAGTGACAGTTAACTGGGCTGTCCCGATCATCGTATTTTTGCTGGTTATTCAGGCTGTATCGGGCGAGTGTGCGGATCGCAGGCTCGTGGGAATCCAGCCTCCAATGTGTAACGGAAAATAGATCGCCGATCAGAAAAAGTCAAAGGTTTTTATTCTAAGAGTTCTGATTGCTAGCAATCAGTTCCCCGAACTGATCAGCACGACGTCGCTGCTGTCGTGCCCACGAGCGAGTGCCAATCGGCCGTCAGCCGAGATCGCAAAGTTGAAAATCAAGTTTGAATCAAAGTTGGTTATTTGCTTCGGCTCTCCGCCATTCAGCGGCAGCAACCACAGATTCGAGACCGGTTCCTGGGGCTTGATGTAAACGAGTGATTTTCCGTCTCTGGTCCAAAGAAAAATCTGTCGCTGCGGAGCGTCCTTCGGTGGATCAATTTAGCGGGTGTCCCGTCCCAGGGCACGAGCGCGATCTTCACTTTTTCGAGCGCCACCGGACGCTCGATGCACCCGATCGTTTTGCCGTCAGGCGAAATCGCGGGAGCGCCAGAAATGACTTCAGTCAAGCGACTCGGCGCGCCGCCGTTAACTGGAATCTTGAAGATATTTGGATTGCCGCTGACATATGATCGATAAACGATCCATTGACCGTCCGGCGTAAAGACAGGGTTCAGATCCTGCTCGCCGCCGGTCAACCTCTGAACATGACTGCCGTCGGCATCCATGCGCCACAGATGTTGTTTGCCGTCACGCGTCGAGACGAAAACGATCGTTCGCCCGTCAGGCGAGATCGCCGGCGAAGTATTATTGGCGGCGTTTTCCGTTAACTGGAGCTTCTGCTTTCCCTGCGCGTCGGCGATCCAAATGTCGTTCGCCGCGTTGCGGGCCGACGAGTAAAGCAGACGTCCATCAGGCGTCCACGTCAATCCGTTCAGGCCGTCATAGTTATTCGATGTGACCTGCGCTGCGTTGCGACCATCGACAGTCGTTGAGATCCAAATGTTTGATTGCCGATCCGTCTGCACGACCGCAGCCGTCTGTGAGTCGGAGGTTAACGTTAATCCAATATACTCGTTCAGGTCGTTCGTAATTCTTCGCGGCTCGCCGGACGGATACGCAACTTCCCAAACTTGCGGCAGCGTTGTGTCCGAATCGGTCGCACTCATCATCAGTCCGCTGCCGTCGCGCAACCATGACATGCGATAGACGCGTCGCCATTTACGGTTTGTTACCGGCTTCGTTTCTCCGTTCAGCGTATCGATCTGGTAAACCTCCTGGTATTGACCCTGCTGGTCTGCCACCGCAACCGCTAGAGTGATGATCTTTCCGTCCGGCGACCAGCTCGGCGCCGGACCCAGCGCAAAGGCGAAGTGCGGTGATTTGAGCGTGCTCAATCTCTTCTCACCGGAACCGTCGACTCCAGCAACCATCACCACGCTCTCGTTCGCGTCGGGATAACCACGCGCGTAGGCCATGCGTTTTCCGTCGGGCGAAAACGTCGGCGGACTGTCCACATCTTCGACCAATCCAGTTGGCTTTCCACCCAATGACGGCACTCGATAAAGAGTGCTGGGCGAATTCAAAGGCGCGGCGATGTAATAGATGTAATCGCTATCAGGCGAGAAAGTCAGACCGATGTATTTCAGGTTCGAAGGACCAACCACGACGACCCCCGTGTTGGATGTCGCAACTTGTCTGAGCCAAAGTGTCTCTTGCGCCCCGTCCGACTCCGCATAAGCTACCTGCCTGCCGTTCGGCGAGATCGCAGCGCACTCAACTTTGCCGTCCGTGGTAAATCTCGAAAGTCGAACATTGGTGAAAGGCGCAATCGTCGGATGGCGAAAGATCCTGATTAAGAGGAAGGCCAGGGCGCCGACGAATATGATCGCCACACCGATCCTGATCGCCCACTTCGTCCGCGAACGACTTTGTTCAGACGCGGCCGGCAGTACTCGATGAGCGGACTGAATGATTTGATCCTGTTCGCTGGACTGACCCACGTCGCCGATGCGGATGCGCGATCTCACGCGCTCTTGAACGGTCACGATCGCGTCATCGTCCCAACTCTTTACCGGCATGACGAAGCGATATCCGCGCCCCGGCACCGTCAGGATGTAACGTTGCTGGCTCGCATCCTGGCCGAGTTTTTTCCTTAACGTCGATATGTGCTGAGTCAGGTTTGATTCTTCGACAAAGCTGTCCGGCCAGACGCTCTCCATCAACTCTTTCTTTTCCACGACACGCCCGCCGCTTTCGACCAACTCGAGCAGAATGTCGAAGACTTTGGGAGTCAACTCCAGCGGCTGCCCATCGCGAAACAGCAAACGCTGCTGCGTATCCAGCAGGAAATTATCGAACTCGAAAAAGCGCTGCGACTCAACATTCATGAGGTTTTTTAGATCATTTGAGAAATTTTTAGCCCAACTTCAGGACTCTTTGGAAGCTCTTGAGTAAAGCTGCGCGCCTGGAATGAATCAGCCGATTTCAAGCAATGGTCAAAACGGCGCTCATTCTAAATCAGGTGTGAATTCGTCAACAACTCGGCAACGAACATACGCCGATTCGATTTTGAAAGGAGCTTCAATGATTAGAAAATTCTCGCTCGTATTATTTCTGATTGCGGTTACCGCGCCCGCGGCGCTGGCTCAAGCCGACTACCATCGTTGGGACGCGACGGGCAGCTTTGTTTATGCGAAGCAGGAAGCCAACTCGGGTGCCCAGACAGTCGTCGAGGGGCCCGACACATTCACCTTCCAACCGTGTACGCCCGACGGAGCCGACATTTTGGGCCACGATCTGCAGAGAATCTTTTGCAGCAGACGTGGGTTCAAAGGCTTCGACGCCTCAGTTGCGTATAACTTCAGAAAGCACTTCGGAGTCGTCGCGGACATAACGTATCTGTTCAAGAACGACAAGACCGTCGATAACTTCGGCACGCACGTCGATACCAATCGATTTAAGGATCGCAACTGGGAGGTGCTGGGCGGCATGCAAATCAAGAACAACGACAAAGCGCGCCGCTTCAAACCCTTCTTTCATGTGCTGGCAGGATTTGCGCGGCAGACCTCGAATGACGTCCAAACGTCAACCGGTCCGTTCGACTTCACGCTTAACGATAGCGTGACGAGTTTCGCGATGAAGATTGGCGGAGGTGCGGACATTCGCATGGGGAAGAGAATCGACCTGCGGGTATTCGAGGTCAACTACAATCCGATCTTCGCGCGTGGCCGGCACGTGCCGGGCAACGCGGATTTCAATCTGTCGCTGGCCGGTAAGCGCGCCGACAATATTACGTTAGGCGTAGGCATTGTGATTCATTAACGGGATAACGCGCTGAAATCGTGAGTGAGCGCAAAGAAATAACGGTCGAGACTGAGCGCCTCCTGGTAATCAGGAGGCGCTATCAGGCCGTTGAAGACTGGTGTCCCGAATGCCAGGCTCTCGCGCTGATGATTAGACCCGATCAGGCCGCGGCGGTTTCGGGCCGAACGCTCCGCGCGATTTTCGCCGACATCGAGGCCGGCGCGCTGCATTATCACGAACTGCCGGACGGCCTGCTTTTGATTTGCCTTAACACTCTCCTGAAAATCTAGCCTTCACTTTCCTTCCAGTAATGCCCCGAATTTCGGTTTTCTCTGCGTGTTCTCCGACCCCCGCGTCTCAGCGGTGAATTGGATTTGAAAACACTCACCGAAGAGACGCAGAGAACGCGGAAGGAGCGCAGAGGGAATCCAAACTGGAGCACTAGTCATTCTTCCCGAAACTTTACTTGTTCCATTGTCGTAGTACAATGGTGCAACACAATGTTTCAGGTAGATTCACAACATCCAACGCCGATTTATCATCAGCTCGAGCGCTCGATTCGTTTCGCGATCGCGGTAGGAAAGCTCGGCATCGGCGACCAGCTGCCGACCGTGCGGCAGTTAGCGGTTGATTTGCGCATCAACGCGAATACCGTGGCGAAGGTTTATACGGAGCTAGAGCGCAGCGGAGTAGTCGAAACGCGCCGGGGCGTCGGAACGTTTGTGACCGCGCGGCCCAACGAAGCTGCGAATCGACGCGATCGCGAACGGCGCTTGCGCGAGATGTCCGATCACTTCGTCGCAGAAATTCACAACCACGGGTTTTCAATCGACGACGTGATCGAACACCTCGAAAAGAGGCGGAGGAAGTAGCGCAAGTTGTTAACTTGCGAGCAAGTTTCCCAAGCAGTCGCAAATTAACAATTTGCGCCACACGAAACGCAATTTGCGGTACAAAGGAGAAATCACATGGCTAACATTCAGCAGGGTTTGATTGAAGCGCGCAGTAGCTTTCCGACGCCAAACGCGCCGCGAGTCAATGTTGTCGCAGCCGGCGCATTCATCGCGCCCGTGCTACTCGGCGCTTTCGCGACGCTGATGACTTTGAACCCGGCCGGCGCAATTCTTGGCGTGCTACTCGGGTTGCTGCTGGCGCAATCTCCAAAGGTTGCGCGGCAGTGGGAACGCGCGGTCGTGCTTCGCTTAGGTAGGTACGTCGGGCTGCGCGGGCCCGGATTGTTTTGGATCATCCCGTTCGTCGATAGCGTATCAGCCTGGATCGATCAGCGCGTGATCACAACCGGCTTTGCCGCCGAAGAAACGCTGACCAGCGACACCGTTCCGGTAAACGTCGACGCGGTGCTGTTCTGGGTTGTGTACGATCCTGAGAAAGCTGCGCTGGAAGTTCAGAACTATCCGCAGGCGGTGAGCTGGGCGGCGCAGACCGCTCTGCGAGACATCATCGGGCGAACTTCTTTGAGCGATCTGCTGCGTGGACGAGAACGCATCGAAGACGAATTGCAGAAGTTGATCGACGAGCGATCGAACCCCTGGGGCGTGACCGTGCAATCGGTCGAGATGCGCGACGTGATCATTCCCGCCGCGCTGCAGGATGCGATGTCGCGCGAAGCGCAAGCTGCTCGCGAAAAAGCGGCGCGTGTAATCCTCGCAGAAGCCGAGGTCGAGATCGCCGCGCGCTTTGCCCATGCGGCCGAGTCTTATCGCGACAATCCCACGGCGTTGCATCTGCGCGCGATGAACATGCTGTACGAAGGCTTGAAAGAGAAAGGCGCGCTCATGCTGGTGCCGAGCAGCGCAGTCGAATCGATGGGCATGGGTGGATTGATCGGCGCCGCGGCGTTGAGGCAGCAATCGCTCACCGGCAGTAAGGAGACGCCCGAATAGTAGTCCCTTGATAACGTCTTCGTGTCCTTAGACACGAGATGTTTACCGTCTGATTGAAAAGTTAGAGCCCGCGAAATCGAAAAGAGGTTCGAGTTCGCGGGCTTTTCTTTTTTGCTCAAAATGGATTCTAGAAACATCTCGCGCCGACGGCGCGCAAACAGCGCGCAAGTTAATAACTTGCGTTACTCTTCCGGATCGATCTTGATCTTCATCGATCGCAGGATTCGCAAATCGTCTTCAGTTAATTCGAACGAACCATCGCTGGGCTGATCGTCTTCGCCATCGCCGTGCGGACGCAATCCAATCTCGAGCTTCAACGTCAGCTCCATTTCGAATCCGGCTTCGCGCAGGCGTTCGATCGCGGCAGCAACTGCCGGCGAGTCGCGCACCGATTCATTAATCGCAGTGCCGACGTCTTCGGCCAGCCGTTTTGTCTCGTCATCCATTTCCACAGGCGTGATGCTAAGACAACCATCGAGCGAGTTCAAGCTTGTGTCAGAAGCGCGCGCGTCAACAAGGGCTCGCTTTGTTTAGCGGCCCTCCCTCACGGTCGGGCTTCCGACTCCAACAAAAGGTTGAACTCTGAACCTTCGCTCTGATAGCCTCGCTGCGCGTTACGCCAATGACCACCAAGCTCAAAAAAGAACGCCGCGAGCATTTCAAGACATCGTCGGGCATGCAACTGCCTATCGATTTCAATCCGTCGAATACTGAAGTGCTCGAATACGATCGAGACCTCGGCGATCCCGGCGAGTTTCCATACACGCGCGGCATCCGGCGCAACCTGTATCGCGGCCGGCTCTGGACCATGCGGCAGTACGCCGGCTATGCAACCGCCGAAGAGTCGAACGCGCGTTACAAGTATCTGCTGTCGCAAGGAACCACCGGGTTGTCCGTCGCGTTCGATCTGCCGACCCAGATTGGTTTGGATTCTGACGATCCGCTCGCCGCCGGCGAAGTCGGCAAAGTCGGCGTGGCCATCGATTCGTTGGAAGACATGATGCGGCTCTTTGAGGGAATTCCTCTCGGCCAGGTGTCAACTTCGATGACGATCAATGCGACGGCGGCGATTCTGCTGTGCCTGTATCTCGCCGTCGCGCGCAAGCAGGGCGTGACGTTCGACAAGGTCAACGGCACACTCCAGAACGACATTCTGAAAGAATATATCGCGCGCGGCACTTATATTTTTCCGCCTGAGCCAAGCTTGCGTCTCATCACCGATACGTTCGCGTTTTGCGCGCGCGAAGTTCCGAACTGGAACACGATTTCAATCAGCGGCTATCACATTCGCGAAGCCGGCTCGACTGCCGTTCAGGAAGTCGCGTTCACCTTTGCCGACGCCATTGCTTACGTCGAAGCCGCCATCAAAGCAGGTTTGGGGATTGACGAATTCGCGCCGCGCATCTCGTTCTTCTTCAACGCGCACAACAATCTTTTAGAAGAGATTGCGAAGTTCCGCGCCGCGAGGCGACTCTGGGCGCGGCTGATGCGCGAACGTTTTCACGCGCGCGATCCACGATCGTTGATGATGCGGTTTCACACGCAGACCGCCGGCTCGACTCTGACCGCGCAACAGCCTGAGGTGAACATCGTGCGCACCGCGATGCAGGCGCTCGCAGCGGTCCTCGGGGGCACGCAATCGCTGCACACGAATGCGATGGACGAGGCACTCGCGTTGCCGACTGAAGATGCCGCGCGCATTGCTTTACGCACGCAACAGGTGATCGCGTTTGAGTCGGGCGTCGCCGACACGGTCGATCCGCTGGCGGGATCGTATGCGATCGAAGAATTGACGAACGAGATCGAGCAGCGCGTTGTAGATTATCTCGACAAAATCGACGCGCTTGGTGGGACGCTGCACGCGATCGAAACGGGATACATCCAGCGCGAGATCCAAAACTCGGCTTATGAATATCAGCGCGCCGTCGAAACGAAAGACGCGATCGTGGTCGGCGTAAATCAATTCCAAAGCGACGAAGAATCGAAAGTAAAAACCCTGCGGGTCGATCCGTCAATCGAGCAGGCCCAGATCGAACGCGTGCGTGCCGTGCGTGAACGTCGCGACACGGAGGCAACCGACCTCGCCCTAACCAATCTCGAACAAGCCGCGCGCGGAACCGAAAACGTCTTGCCGCGAATCCTTGATTGCGTTGACGCCTTTGCAACTGTCGGCGAGATCAGCAACCGTTTGCGCGCGGTTTGGGGCGAGTATCGCGAAGCCGTGACCCTGTAAATCCATGGCATTGATGCTCTTCTCAATCTCACCTTTGGTTCCTTCCTTTCTTGCGCCGCGTCAGGACCCAGCCGAGTTCGCCAGAATCCTTTTGCCGTTCGCTGCGGTTTTGCTCGTAGTGATTATCGTGACGCTTATTCGCCGAAAGAAAGCGAAGGAGCGAATGATGATCATGCAAAGCGCGGCGGCGCAACTTGGTTGGACGTTCAGCGCCGAAGTCCCATGGAACTACATTCCCGGACTCGATCGCTTCACGCTGTTCACCCAGGGTCACAGCAAACAAATCAAGAACATGATGTATGGCGAAGCCGAGGGAGTTAAGGCCGCCGTGTTCGATTACAATTACACCACCGGCTCTGGCAAGAACAGTGCGACATTTTATCAATCAGTCGTATATCTCGAGCCGGCAGATCTCGCTCTGCCAAATTTTTCTTTGCGGCATGAAAACATCATGTCGAAATTCCTGTCGGCGTTTGGTTATCAGGACATCGATTTTGGTCAACGGCCTGAGTTTTCGCGCCAGTACCTGCTGCGCGGCCAGGACGAGCCCGCGATTCGTCAGGCCTTCAACGATCGCGTGCTGGCCTTTTATGAAAATTATCCGGGCACCTGCACCGACGGCGGAGGCAATCAACTTTTTCTGTATCGCGCCAATTACCGATTTCAGCCGCAAGAGATCCGGGGTTACGTCGGTCTGGCTCTGGAGCTTATGAAATTGCTGAAACAGTATTGATCTGAACCTCATGAAACGACTTCGATGGAAGAGGAGAGAACAAATCCCATGAATATCAAACGCTCTGTCCAATTATGCTCATTGGGGCTGATCATCTTGCTGGGATGTGCTAACAGCTTCTCAAACGCTCCGCATGTCCGCGATGGCTCCAAAACACTGCCTGATAATGATTGGAGTCGCTACAAGGTGAGTGACGCAGAGTTCTCGGTGATGCTACCCATCGTGCCCGCGATGAGCAGTTACTCTGTTCGCATGCTGAATGTTACGCAGAGTCCGCTGCGGCATCAGATTGGAGCTTACGAAGATGGTGTGGTGTATGCGATTTATGTTTATAGGCGAAAGCAATCGCTCGAAGATTTCATGAGCACGTTTCGCCAATCGGCCGCCTCTGATTTCAAGCGCGACTTGAAGATTGATGGCGTCTCGGGCAAGGAATACACATTTGCAAACGAGGATCGCCGAGCGGTCACACAGTATTTTGCTACCGAACAAAATATCTATGTCTTCCAGGCTTGTGGTTCGCTGCTCGCGCAACCCGACGCGCGGATAGCGAAATTTTTAGAGTCGGTTAGATTTTCTGAAGCTGGATCAGCACAGCTGTTAGTTGACGGGCCGGGAAATCTCTGGGCGCCGCCTTCCGGATATCAGGATGGCGCGGCGGCACAGGTGCTGAGCGGAAAGGATGTGACCAAAAAGGCGTTAGTTCTCGCGAAGCCTGAACCTACTTACACTCAAGAAGCACGACAAAACCAGGTAACAGGCGCTGTCGTGCTTCGTTGTATTTTTAGCTCCGCCGGTAGCGTTGGCAACATCAAGGTCGTCTCGGGCTTAGAGCACGGTCTGACTGACCAGGCAATCTTCGCCGCGAGCCAAATCAAGTTCATCCCGGCCATGAAAGACGGCCGGTTTGTTTCGATGTGGATGCAGCTTGAATACCACTTCAATCTGTATTAGAAAACGCGCCGTCCATTTCGCAGCAGAAATCCGAGAAACAAGCCGGCCGCGGCGGAAATCAGAATCGCGTGGCCGGGCTTGCGGCGCGCGTAATCCTTGGCCTCGTCGGCAATCTCACTGAAGTTCTTGCCTTGCAGATTCTTGATCTTCTCGCCGACCACTCCGGCTTTTTCTTCGATATAATCGCCGGCGTGCGAGGCGGCGTCCGCGATTTTCCGACCCATTTCACGTGCGTCATCTGAAAATTCTGACATGCTGGTTTTGCCCCCGAGAATCATTGATTGATTTGAATTGTCCTGCCCGTTTCCGGTAGCTGTGTCCATTGGTTTGCTCCTTTGTAAGCGAACAAATCTTCCATACGACGAAACTCAGAGCAGAGTTGCGAAAAAGATGGCGCGGCCCTTTTCGCGAACCTTGCCCTCTTGACTTCATTTGGGAAGCGATGGTAAGTAAGCACTTACTTTCAACGACAGGAAATCCTTTTGGAAGCTCAAAAAAGAATAAACACGAACGGAACTGCGGCGCGCATGGCTGGCGGTGAGCGGCGCCTCCAAATCCTTCGCGTGGCCATGCGGCTGTTTTCGCAGCGCGGCTTTCGCGGTACCACCACGAAAGAGATTGCGCTGGCGGCTGGTGTGTCAGAGGCGATGGTGTTTCGCCACTTCGCGACGAAGGAAGAACTTTACAGCGCGATCCTGGATCACAAAGCATGCCTGCAAGACGATCTCGATCCGCTGCAAAAAGTTGCCGACGCGATCCAACGCAAAGATGATCGCGCAGTCTTCGAAGGCATCGCGCTCGATGCCTTAAATCAGCATGATTGCGATCCCGAATTTCAAAGGCTGTTGCTTCATTCGGCTTTGGAAGGGCACGAACTGGCGCACATGTTCTGGGAGAAATTTGTGCGCCGCGTTTATCGCTCGCTAGGTAGCTATATCCGGCAGCGCCAACGCGACGGTGCGATGAGACGCGTCGAGCCACTGGTCATCGTACGGGCGTTTATCGGCATGATCATTCACCATTCGCTCAACAACAATCTCTGGGATCGCAAGCGGCAGTTGCTGAAGATTTCGAATCAAGCGGCAGCGCGCGCATTCACGGAAATACTCCTGAACGGAGTCACAACCACGCCCCCGTCACGAAGTTCAAATGGGCGCTCACGCTCACGAGTTGCGATGCCAAAAAGAAAGCGATCGAAAAAATGAATTCCCCCAAACCCCTCAAAATTCTGGTTTTGGTTTTGCTGGCGTCTGGCGCCGGCGGAGGCATCGTCGCGTGCAAGCGATCGAATGGTCAGACGAACGCGACTGCTGCGGCGAGTCCGACACCGGCGGTCGTTTCAATCAGCACGACTGCGGCGATCGTGCGTCAGTTGCCGCGGTACTTCGAAGCGTCGGGCGCGCTGGCTGCGAACCAGCAGACTGACGTGGCGCCGGAAACCTCGGGCAAAGTCGCCGCGGTCGGCGTAGACATTGGCAGTGCAGTTCGTCGTGGTCAGATGATCGTTAGATTAGAGAACGCCGACTTCAAAGACCGCGTCGATCAGGCGCAGGCGCAACTCGATCAGGCGAAAGCAACGCTCGACCAGAATCGCGCGAAGATCGGTTTGCGGCCCAACCAAAAATTCACGCCGGAAAACGTGTCGGAAGTTCGCGCCGCCGGCGCCGCGCTGGATTTAGCGGAAAAGAATTTACGCCGTTACGAAAAGTTGGTTGAGAGCGGTGACGTCTCGCGCGCGATTTACGATCAGCAAAAATCACAACGTGATCAGATGGCCGAGCAGTATCAGGCCCTGATTCATCAGGCGCAGCAGAACTATGCCACGGTCGCGAACTCGCAGGCTGCCGTCGACGCGGCGCAGACAAATCTGTCACTCGCGAAACGTAGTCTGACTTACACCGTCGTGACTGCGCCGATGGCTGGTTACGTTTCCGATCGTCCGGCGGATATTGGCGAATACATTTCGCCACAGCAGAAAGTCGCAACCATCGTCAATCTAAACCCGCTGCGGGTGCGGATAGACATTCCCGAGCAAGCGATTTCCCAGATCCGTGTCGGCGAAAGCGTTTCGGTCAGCGTCGCTGCTTATCCCGATCGAAATTACTCGGGACGTGTGGCGCGCGTTTCTCCGAGCGTCAGCACCAGTTCGCGCACGCTCACGATCGAAGCCGACGTCGAGAATCCCAAGGCTGAACTGAAGCCGGGACAATTCGCGACGGTGCGAATTCTTTTGCCACAGAGCGCGCCCGCGGTGATGGTGCCGCAACGCGCACTGCGAACGATTTCCGGATCGACTTATGTGTTTGTGATCAAGAACGGATTCGCGCAACAGCGCGTGGTGCAGACCGGCCAGACGGAAAGCGACCTGGTGGAAATAAAAAGCGGGGTGGCCGGCGATGAGCTCGTCGCGACCAGTAACGTCGATCAGCTTAGCGACGGGGCGGCAGTGAGGCAATAGATTCGGGTTTGCTCCCTCTCCCTTTGGGAGAGGGCAGGGGTGAGGGAGCGAAGCTTTAGCGACGAAGAAGCAAAAAAATGTTTTGGTCGCCGTAAGCCCTCACCCTAACCCTCTCCCACAGGGAGAGGGAACTTAATTGAAGTCTATTTAGCCATGCAAAAACTTGCTGAAATTTGTGTTCGTCGTCCGGTGTTCGCGACCATGCTCATTCTGAGCATCACGGTCGTAGGCCTCTTCTCGTTTCGATCGCTCGGTGTCGATCTTTTTCCCAAGATCGATCTACCGACGATCACGGTGACGGTAGTAAATCCTGGCGCGTCACCGCAGGAAGTCGAGACTGAGATCACTGATAAGGTCGAAGGCGCCGTCAATACGATCAGCGGCATTGATGAGCTGCGCTCGACATCGGTCGAAGGTGTATCGCAGGTCTTTATCAACTTCGTGCTCGAGAAAAACGCCGATGTCGCAGCCGAAGAAGTTCGCAACAAGGTCGATCTGATCGTCAACGATCTGCCTGAGACTGCGGAAGTTCCGATCGTGCAGAAGCTCGACACCGACGCGACGCCGGTTTTACGTATCGCCGTCTCGGCGCCGCGATCCTTACGTGAAGTCACGGACATCGCCGACAAACAAATCAAGCGCTTGATCGAACCGATCAGCGGCGTCGGCAACGTTGAAATTGTTGGCGGCCGGCAGCGCGAAATTGAAGTCTGGGTCGATCCCGACAAGATGCGCGCCTACAACGTCTCGGCTGCGGACGTGGCGAATTCGGTGAAGTTGCAGAACATGGAATTGCCGGGCGGGCGGGTCGAGCAAGGTCAGAAAGAAATGACCGTGCGCACGATGGGCCGCATTCCCGATCCGGCGCAATTCAACAATCTGGTGGTCGCGAATCGCGGCCCCTATGCGGTGAAAGTCAGCGACATCGGTTACGTCGAAGACGGCGCCGAAGAGCAACGCACGGAAGCTCGTTTGAATGGTCAGCCCGCAGTCACGCTCGTCATTTCAAAGCAATCAGGACAGAACACTGTCGCGGTTGCCGATGCGGTGAAGGAGCGCCTCGAGGAATTAAAGTCGACGCTGCCGCCTGACGTGAAGACGCAGATCGTCGGCGATCAAACAATCTTTATCAAAGCAGCGCTGCACTCGATCAATCTACACCTTGTAGAGGGTTCGATACTCGCGGCGATCGTAGTTTTTGTTTTTCTCTGGAACTTCCGCGCAACGTTCATTGCGGCGATCGCGATTCCGACTTCAATCATCGCGACCTTTGGCCTGATGGCCGCAATGGGCTTCACCTTAAATCAGATCACGATGCTCGCGCTGACGCTGATGGTCGGCATTGTCATCGACGACGCGGTCGTGGTCCTCGAAAACATTTTCCGTTTTATTGAAGAGAAGGGCGTGCCGCCGTTTCAAGCGGCAATCGACGGCACGAAAGAAATCGGCATGGCCGTGACAGCGACGACACTGTCGCTGCTCGCGGTGTTTTTGCCGGTGGGTTTCATGGCGGGGATCGTGGGCCGCTTCATGTCTTCGTTTGGATTTACTTCGGCGTTTGCCATTGCCGTTTCGCTGATCGTTTCGTTCACGCTGACGCCGATGCTGGCGGCGCGGATGATCAAGCGAAAAAAATCCGGTGTCAGTACCGGGAGCGGTAGCGACCGGGTAAAGACAGCCCATCCAACAGAGCCACGCACTTCGCTCGCAGAGTTCAAAGACAAATACGAACAGGCCAGTTCCAAAGCCTCGCGCTTCTATCGTCCGATCGATAGCACTTACACCTGGATGCTCAAGTGGTCCATGGCCCATCGCTGGGTGATCGTGGCGTTGTCGCTGCTGGTGATCATCAGCACCGTGCCGCTGTTCATGTTCGTCGGCAAGAACTTTTTGCCGGTGGACGATCAAGCTCAATTCGAACTCAATGTTCGTCTGCCTGAAGGCGCGACGCTTTCAGCGACATCGGCGCTGGCCGAACGGATGGCCGCGGACATTCGCCAGCTACCCGGCGTCACCGATACGCTGGTGACGATTGGGAGTGGCCAACAACAGATCGTCAATCTCGCAAACATCTACATCAAGATGTCGCCGGTCGAAGAACGTTCAATCAGCCAGTCGGATCTTATGCTGCGCACGCGTTCCGAAATCGTTGGAAAGTACTTAAAGGAAGAGCCTCAGTTGCGCACCAGTGTCAATCCAGTAGCCGCGATTTCGGGCGGTGGACAGCGCAACGCAGACATCAACTTCGTCATTAGCGGGCCCGACCTCGACCAGCTGACAACTTATTCGGATCACTTGCTGGCGAAACTCAAATCTTTACCTGACGTCGTCGATGTTGATTCGACGCTTGTCACCGGAAAACCGGAACTGCGCGTGGTAATCGATCGCGCGCGGGCGGCTGATCTCGGCGTGCGCATCGGTGATGTAGCACAGTCGCTCAACACGCTGGTGGCCGGTCAGAAAGTCTCCACCTTCAACGCGGGTACGGATCAATACGACGTGCGCGTACGCGCGATTGGAGAGTTCCGCACCAGCGCCGAAGGTTTGCAGCGCATGTTGGTCGCCTCGCAAAAAACTGGTTGGGTCAGTTTGGATAATTTGGTGCGCGTCGAACCCGGTACTGGTCCATCTTCGATCGATCGATACAACCGGCAACGTATGGTCATGCTCGTGGCGAACACGAAACCAGGAGGTTCTCAGACGGCGGTAATGGCCAAATTAACCGAGTTCGCGCACGCCGAAAACATGGGCAGCTCCTATCGCACATTTCTGGCGGGACGGACGCGGGAACTGGCGCGCACGGGACAATATTTTCTGTTGGCGATAGTTCTTTCGTTCGTCTTCATGTACATGGTGCTCGCGGCGCAGTTCGAATCGTTCATTCACCCGATCACGATCTTGCTGACGCTGCCGCTGGCAATTCCGTTCGGCATCGTTTCGCTGCTGGCAACTGGTCAGACTGTGAACATCTTTTCCGGCCTCGGGCTGCTGCTTCTGTTCGGCGTGGTGAAGAAGAACGCGATCTTACAGATTGATCACACGAACGGTTTGCGACGGCACGGCATGGAGCGCTCTGAAGCGATCATTCAAGCGAATCGCGATCGCCTCCGGCCAATATTAATGACGACGATAGCGCTGGTCGCTGGCATGACACCGTTGACGTTGTCGAGCGGCCCAGGCGCGGGCACAAATCGATCGATCGGCGTCTTAGTCGTCGGCGGACAATCGCTCTGTTTGCTGCTGACTTTGTTAGCAGTTCCTGTCTTCTATTCACTGTTCGACGATCTCGGACGCAGTCGCGTCTGGGCACGAATCGGCGCCGCGTTCTCGTCAGTTTTCGGACGCGCGCGGCGACGTGCTGCGGCTACGGCGGCGTCTCTGTTAGGAATAATTACAAAACAATAGCCTTGAGGAATTTTTTCATGCGAGAAATCGATTGGTTCTTGCGGCTTTGCCGCCGCCCAGTGCGGAAAGGCTTCGCCTTTCCGACGGCAGTTCAAAGTACTTTGCGCGAGGCTATGCCTCGCTACAGTCGAGGCGCAGCCTCGGAGAAAGAGAAGCAAGTCACGGAAAGCCAGAGGCTTTCCGCACTGGGCGGCGGCAAAGCCGCAGCATCACTGGTCCTTCTCCTTATGACGTATCTTGCGTCGAGCGCACTCGGGCAGAATCCGACTCCGACGTCCGGCGTTTCCGCCGAATCTACTCTGAAGGTTCCGACGATCGCGACCGACTATCGCGCGAATGCGAATCAGCCTCTGCCGCCATTAACGCGCATCGGCGTGGACACGAATGAGCAGCAACCGCTGACTTTGCGTGAGGCGATAGCGATGGCTTTGCAAAACAACAAGGACATTGAAGTGGCGCGCGATAACGTGAAGATTGCCGAGTACGATCTGCTGACTGCGCATGGCGCCTACGATCCGAGGTTCAGCGCGCAAAGCTACTTCGAGAAAATCAATGCGGCGCCGACCAGTTTTCTCAGCGGCGCGACACGCGTGGAAACATCGGACCTGACCGCAACGAGTCGCTTCGAAGGTTTGACCCCGAAATACGGTGGGAACTATCGCGTGGACTTCACCTCGATTCGGCAAACCAGCAACAGCCAGTTCGCGGTTTTGAATCCGCAGTATCCGACCGCGCTGACGTTTACTTATTCGCAGCCGTTAATCCGCGGGCTGCGATTTGATTTGCCGCGCCGGCAGATCGAAGTCGCGAAGAAAAATCTTTCGTTGACTGATGCGCAATTTCGCCAGCGCGCCATCGAAGTGATCACCAGCGTGCAGCGTTCGTACTGGGATTTGGTGTTCGCGCTGCGGAACCTGCAAATTCAGCGTGACTCGCTGACCGACGCGCGTGCGCAGCTCGAACACAATCGAAGAATGGTTGCGGAAGGCGCCCTCGCTCCGATCGATGTGGTCGCGGCGGAAACTCAGGTCGCTAATTTCGAGCAGACAGAATTTGCCGCGCTGGAAGATGTCACGCGCACCGAAAACAATCTGAAGAACCTGATCGCCGAAGACAAGAACGCTAAGCTTTGGAGCGTTTCGATCATACCGAGTGATCAAGTTGATCTTACTGTGCCGCAAGTTTCGTTGCCCGATGCGATGGGCGCAGCGATGCAGAACCGGCAGGAGCTGAAGCAATCGGATTTGGCTCGTGAAATCAACCTGCTGGATCAAAAACTTTATCGCGATCAAACCAAACCTGAAGTCGATCTGGTTGGCAGCTACGGCGTAACAGGTAACGCCGGAAACCTGACTTCAACCACAAATCCGATCACGGCCAGCACCGATGCGCTTCGCGCGCGGGTTAATCAACTTTCCGTGATTCAGGGCCTGCAACCGTTGCCCGCGCCGCAGGTGACCACGATCGATCCGAATCTTATCGGCGCTTATCCGCAATCGCTGTTGAACCTGGCAGCGAATCGCTACAACAATTTTCGCGCCGGCGTCTCGATCAGTTTGCCGCTACGAAATCGCACCGCGGAAGGACAGCTCGGTCATTCGCTCGTCGAAGGAAAGCGGATCGCGACGCAGCGCGAACAGCTCGAACAAATGATCCAGGTCGAAGTGCGCAACGCACTGCAGTCTCTGACGACCGCCGAAGCGCGTCTGCGATCCGCCGCGGTGGCGCGTTCGACGGCTGAGCAGCAATACGAAAGCGAGAAGCGAAAGCTCGACGCCGGTCAATCGACTGTTTTTCTTGTGCTCGAGCGTCAGACCGCGTTGGCGACTGCGCGCGGCAACGAATTGCGCGCTCAGACTGACGTCAACAAAGCCATCGCGGAATTGCAGCGTGTGACGGGAAATTCTTTGACGGCGAACAACGTGACCGTGACGGTGAGGTAGATGGACGACAGACTTCAGTTTGTCGACTTGCGTTTCACAATTGAGCCCTTTCAGGAACTGATCAGAGACAAACTTAAGTTTGTCGTACATTCATAAAAAGATGCCACGGAACAAACTTTCCAAAGCGGTTCTAATCATCGCGATCCTGGTAATCGCCATTGCGGCCATTTTTTTCGGCTGGTGGTTTCTGATTCGCCAGCCGCCGATTCCGCACAACATCATCGTCTTGAGCGGCCGAATCGAAGGTGACGATTCGACGGTGGCGACCAAAGTCTCCGGCCGCATTCGCGAGATTCGCGTGCGGGAAGGCGACATCGTGAAAGCCGGCGACGTGATTGCGCTGCTGGATGAAGAACAAGCCGCGGCGCGCGAACAACAGGCACGTTCGTTAGCGCAGGAAGCGGATACGCGCGTCGCCCGGTCGCAGGATCAAATCGGCGTCCTGCGCGAGCAACTCAAGCAGGCAGACATCACTGTCGATCAAGCAAAACAAGACGCCGAAGGCCGTGTGCATCAGGCCGAAGCGCAAGTCGCAACGGCCGAAGCGAATCTGTCTCAGGCGCAGGCCGCTTATGAACAAGCGCGGTACGACGTCGATCGATTTACCCGGCTGGCGCGCACTGGCGATGTTTCTGATCGACAGCGCGAACAGGCGAAGACCGCGGCCGAGAGCCAGGCTGCTGTCGTTGAATCAATGAAGAAGCAAGTCGCGGCTGCGCATGGTGCGTTGACTACGGCGCGAGCAAATCTAAAGAATCCATCGATACGATCTTCGCAGGCTGCGGGAATTCAAAAGCAGATCAATCAGGCGCAGACCGACGTCGCGGCGGCGCAAGCCGACGCGGATCGCGCCCGGGCGCAGGTCAAAGAAGTCGAGGCAAATCGCGCCGACTTAACCGTTGTCGCGCCATTCGACGGAACGATTGCTACGCGCGTAGCTGAGCCCGGCGAAGTTGTCGCGCCCGGCGCGGCGATCGTTACCATGATCGATCTAAACAAAATTTATTTGCGGGGATTTGTGCCGGAGGGCGACATCGGCCGCGTGAAACTCGATCAACCCGCGCGCGTCTACCTCGATTCAAATCCCAAAACTCCGATCGATGCGGTGGTGTCGAGGATCGATCCCGAAGCTTCGTTCACTCCTGAAAATACTTACTTTCGCGACGAGCGTGTTAAGCAAGTCGTGGGCGTTAAGTTGCTGATCAGAAATCCGAATGGTTCGGCCAAGCCCGGCATGCCCGCGGACGGCGAGATTCTGGTTGAAGGAACTACTTGGCCGAAAGATACCGGCCGGCGATGATCTGAAGTCGAATCCGGCGTGCGATTTCGGAGAATAGTGTTAGAGCCCGCAAATGAGCCATCTTCAGATGGCTTTTGGTTGGGTTGCTAGCCCAGCGCTTTTTAGCGCTGGGTTAAGTGAGGGGTTTAACGAAAAGCGCGCTTCAGCGCGCTTTGATCTTCAGCTCGGTAAGTCCGTTGAAACGGGTTGGATGAATTTGCGTCGCGTCGTGACGCAACCGTAAAACGGTTGGGCTGGCAAAACCAAAAGTGCAAGCCGCCTTGAAGGCGGCTTATAAGCATTCAACTGAGCCACCTAAAGTTGCTGGATAAAGGTACCAATAAGCAATTTGAGAGGCGGCGTCAAACATGAATTCACTCGAAGCCGCAATAGATTCAGTTTCACATCCCAATGACGCCGCCAAAGGGATGAAGGGCGAAGCAGACGCAGCTATTCAAGTTCGCAGTCTGCGCAAGGTGTACGGCGAGATTGAGGCTGTGCGCGGCATCGATCTCGACGTTCAGCGCGGCGAGATTTTCGGATTGATTGGGCCGGACGGCGCCGGTAAGACTTCCACCTTTCAAATTCTCGGCGGAGTGATGGCAGCGACGAGCGGGGAGGCCATCATGCTGGGCCATTCCGCGCGCGATGCGCGTTCTTACGTCGGCTATCTCACACAGGTTTTCAGTCTCTATCACGATCTAACGGTGGCCGAGAATCTTCGCTACGTCGGCGAGTTGCGGCGGCTCTCCGGTCGAAAGATCGAGGAACGCGGGCGACGTTATCTAGAAAAGTTCGGCATGGATCGATTCACCGATCGGCTGGCCGGAAAGCTCAGTGGCGGAATGAAGCAGAAGCTTTCGCTCGCGTGTGCGCTGATTATCGAGCCGAAGATTCTTTTGCTGGACGAGCCGACGACAGGCGTCGATCCGGTTTCGCGTCGCGAGTTTTGGGACGCGCTCGCAGATCTTTCCAGCCAGGGAATAACGATCGTGATCGCCACGCCTTATCTGGATGAAGCCGAGCGCTGCACGCGCGTCGCGTTGATGCACGAAGGCCTGATTCATCAGACCGGAACGCCGCGCGAGCTGCGCGATCATCTCGGGCTACAGAGATTGATTGTGCGCGCGCAGGATTTGAGCCGCGCTGAGGATCTGCTGGATGAAACCAAGGGCATCGACGATGCGCAACGATTCGGCGATCACCTCGACGTGATGATCACTGATGCAACGGCAGGTGAAAAGTTAACGCGCGAGACCCTGCAAGCGGCCGGAATCGCAGTCGAAGAAATCAAGGTCGCTTCGCCAACGCTGGAAAATTCTTTCGTCGCGATGTTGCGCCATCTGGAAGATGAGATTCGCGCGAGTCCGTTTCCCGTCAAACGAAAATTTCAGGAGCGGCCCGAGGACGCAATTGCAATCGGCGCGCGCGACTTGACCAAAACTTTTGGCGATTTCGAAGCCGTCAAACAGATCAACCTCGAAGTTAAGTACGGCGAGATCTATGGCTTGCTGGGAGCTAATGGCGCCGGCAAGACAACGACCATCAAGATGCTGTGCGGTTTGCTCGAGCCGACTGCTGGCGAAGCGGAGCTGGCCGGCGAAACGGGCTCGCTGCGATCGAGCGATGTGCGCCAACGCGTCGGTTACATGTCGCAGAAGTTTTCGCTTTACGACGATCTGACGATTGACGAGAACCTCGATTTTTTCGCGGGCGTTTATCGCGTGCCGCTCGCGGAACGTGCCGAAAAAAAGCGCTGGGTTCTTTCATTCTCAGGATTGCAGGGTCGCGGCAAACAAATGACCGGCAGTCTTCCCGGCGGTTGGAAACAACGCGTCGCGTTTGGCGCGGCCGTGATGCACGAACCGAGCGTCTTGTTTCTCGATGAGCCAACGTCGGGCGTCGATCCATTGGCGCGGCGCGCGTTTTGGAAAATGATCAATAGCTTCGCCGATCGGGGGATGGGAATTCTGGTCACCACGCACTATCTCGAGGAAGCCGAGCAATGCAATCGACTTGGCCTGATGGTCGCGGGCGAATTGGTGGCGCAAGGCGCACCCTCAGATTTGAAAGCTCAGCAGCAGGGTCACGTAATCGAATTCGTGACTGATGCGCCGCAGCGCGCAAATAATTTGCTGAAGACTGAAATGGAAAGTTGGCGCGTGTCCTTGTTTGGTGATCGTCTACACGTCGTGGTTGATGAAGATACCGAGAGCGCAATGAAACGCATCTCCGAACGATTGGCGCGCGAGAACATTAGCGTGACGCGTGCTACTAAGGGGCCTTATTCGCTCGAAGATGTTTTTATCGCGGTGGTCGAAAAGATGAAAGCGGAAGGTAAGTCAGCGGAGGAATGAGCTGCCGCCCGCACGCTAAAACTTGCTGATTTGACGAGGCTGCCCTACGATTGAGTCATGCAAATCCTTATCAGGTTTCCAGATTCTGAGACCGAGCGTCGTGCGTTGGGAAAACTGATTCCCCGCTTTTCCGGCAAGAGTTGGACCGGCGGTGAGACCGCCGTGCCCGCACAAGCCCTGGCCTTTCTGGCAGAGGAGGGGATTCAATTTACCGTCATAGGTCCGGCTCCTTATGAGTACGTTACGCCGTTACGAGATTCTGGTACCGTTGCTGTTCAATAACGGCGCTCCGGTACCTGAAGAACTCTTGTCAGAAACCTTCGCGGAACTTCGCGACAAATTCGGCGCAGCCTCTTGGGAAACTCAGGTAGTCAGAGGCTCATGGGAGCATCAGGGGGCAATTTACCAGGATAATCTTACCCGCTTCTTCGTAGATGTTCCGGACCTTCCCGAACATCGACAATTCTTCATCGAATTCAAAGATAGGTTGAAGGCTCGCTTTGACCAGCTGGATGTTTGGATCACGTCCCATCCGATGGATGTGATTTGACCTGAGTTGCTGCGTGAGTCGATTTCCAAATGAAACGCATCCTGGCCCAGGTCAAAAAAGAACTCACCCAACTTTGGCGTGATCGGCTGACGCTGGCCTTGGCCCTCGTGTTGCCGGTCTTGCTGCTGCTGTTGTTGAGCAAAGCAACTTCGCTTTCGGTGAGAGACATTCCGGTCGTCGTCCAGGATTTGGACAAGACGCCGATGTCGCGCCAGTACCTGGAAACGGTCGGCGCGTCGCTTTCATTTAAGTTGAGCGCGCTGCCCACGAACGTTTCGCCTGAGCACTTGCTGTTGCAGAACCAGGCCCGGGCCGCGTTGATTATTCCGCCGAACTTTGAACGTGATCTGCGTCGCGGTCAGAACACGGAGGTGCAGTGGCTGATAGACGGCACCGATGCGAACACCGCGAACGTGATGCGAGGCAAAGCCGCCGCCGTAACACAGAGCTTCACCGCACAAATTCAACCGGACGAAGTACAGCCCGCGATCAAACCGGAGATTCGCTATTGGTTTAATCCCGGGCGCGAAGACTTGAAGTACTTTGGCCCAGGCGTGCTGGCGTTTGGCATGGCGATGTTTCCGCCGTTGCTGGCGGCGCTCGCGTTGTCGCGCGAAGGCGAGCTGAAAACGATTCTGCAAGTTTATGTTTCCAGCATCACGGCGTTCGAATACTTGCTCGGAAAAATAATCGCGTACACGATTGTCGCCTGGGGCGAATGGATCTGTGGGATGATGGTTTTGTTTTTTGTTTTTGGCCTCAGTCTGGTGGGCGATCCTACTCCGCTGCTCGTGACGACGTTCTTCTATCTGTTCTGCAACACCTGTTTTGGCGCGATGTTGGGGGCGGCGATTCCGAATCAGGCGGCGGCGATTCAGGCGACTCAGCTCGGCGGATTTCTGACTTCGTTTCTGCTCTCCGGTTACCTCTTTCCGGTCCAGAACATTCCGCAGCCGTTGCGCTCTCTCTCTTACATTGTGCCGATGCGTTACTACCTGGAAGTAATTCGCGACGCGTTCTTGCGCGGCGGCGGCTGGCCGGCAGTTTGGACCGCGCCGATCGCGCTGGCGCTGCTGGGCGCGTTCTTTTTCTGGCGCGCCTGGGCAGTGATGAAGGATATGCAGGTGAAGGCGTGAATCACTCGACTGGAGATGGAGTCAGTACCATCCGCGTGAGCGGATGGGTCAAGGGAGGAGTCACGCTTTAACCCACCTGCTCACGCAGGTGGTACTGACCTCGTACATGTGAAGAGATGAAGACTTCCCCTTTCCATCGCCTCTTCAATTTGCGTCTCTGGTCGCTCTTCGTCAAAGAGTTTCACCAGATTCGGCGCAACCGGCGTCTCGTGGTGCTGCTCATCATTCCACCGACGCTGAACATCATCCTGTTTGGGCTGGCCCTGAATCCGACATTCGAGAATCTACAGCTCGGTGTGGTTGATTACAGCCGCACGCAGGACAGCCGGGAACTGATCTCTGCTTTCACTGAAGGTTTGGTCTTCAAAACCAAGGGCTACTATGCGTCAACCGAGGAATTGGGTCAGGCGATCAGCCGTGGAGAACTAGACGCGGGTCTGGTCGTGCCGCACGACTTTGCCGACAAGCGCGCGCGTCATGAAACGGTTGAGTTGCAGTTGCTCGTCGATGCGGTCAATGCGAACACCGCGACGATCGCCGGAGGTTACGCCGCGCGCATCATCGCGAGTTTCAATCAGAAGATCGCGATGTCTCAACCGCCGCGAAGACAGGCGACCGACGCCGCCGCGAGCGCTGGCGGTTTGGCGGTCGTAACCAAACCGGCAGGACGCGCCTCGGTCACGCCGCGTCTGACGCTGCTCTACAATCCCGGATTGAAGAGCAGTTGGTTCATCACGACGGGAATGATCGGATTGCTGCTCGTGTTGCAGGGTTCGGTTGTTTCTTCGGCGTCGCTCGTCCGTGAAAAAGAGATCGGCACGATCGAGCAACTCTTGATGACTCCGGCTGGAAATTCTGAAATCATCATCGCCAAGGTCGCGCCGATATTTCTCTTGCTGTCCCTGGACATTGGCCTGGCGCTGGGCGTGGCCAGAATTGTTTTTGGCGTGCCGGTGCGCGGCAGCTTGCTCTTGTTCTTCCTCTCGGCTTCACTGTGCGTTTTGTGCGGCATCGGGCTAGGGATGATGATTGCGACCTTCACGCGCACACAACAACAGGCGCAGTTGATGGGCTTCTTCACCAATCCGCCGCTCGCTTTGCTTTCGGGCGCGACCACGCCGATCGAAGCGATGCCCGCGTGGCTGCAACCAATCACCGCAATCAATCCGGTCAAACACTTCGCAATCATTTCGCGCGGGATCTTATTGAAAGGGAGTGGCGTCGATGTGCTCTATCCGCAGCTGTTCGCGCTGGCCTTGATTGCGTTTGTGATGGTTTCGCTGAGCGCATGGCAGTTTAGAAAGCAACTCCGATAGATCGTTTCTGGCTTGCCGCTCCCCCGATTGGTAGCGTTCGGGGGTCTTGATGGGCACGGAAAAAACTTAGTTCTAACGAGAGAGCGGGCAGCTTTTTGGCCCGCTCTGCTCATCTCAGTCGCGGCCCTCCCGACGTGCGAAGAAATAGTTTGAAGAAAAGGTTGTTTAGCACGTAGAATTCGGAAGGTCGGCGCTGCCTCAATTCCTTACGCATAGTGCCTTAGTTCCAGGTCAGTATTTTCGATAGAGCGAACATCATGAAAACCAAAAAGAAAAATGAGAAGCGCAAGCTCTCCATCCGTCAAACGCGTCTGTTTCGCGTGGCGATCTTTGCGAGTGTCTTGCTTGTTTTAGGCGCTGTTACGGTCATCGCCCGGTACGGGTCGCGCAAGCCGGCGCCCAATTCATCAGCAGAGGCAGAGAAGAACTTCGTCACTGTTGAAGTCGGTGGCAAGAAGCTACGGGTCAATGCCGCCACCTTGCAGCAGGGACCACTGACACAGGATCAGTCGCAGCAGATCGCCGACGCGCTGAAAAACAACAAGTCGACAGATGGCCTGGTGCAGGTGCAACACGCCGACGGCACGGTCGAGATGGATTTGCAGGGCCGATTCCAGAACGTGATGATCGCGAAGAAGAACGATGACGGCAGCGTCTCGCAAGCCTGCGTCGATACTCCCGAAGCCGCGAACGCGTTTCTGCAGAACAAGGACACCGGCACCGGCGCCGATACCGGCAGAGAAACGAAAAAGGGGGCGCTGCAATGAAGCGACGAACCTTTTTCACCAAGCTCGCGCTTGCTGTCGTCTCAGTCGCGGTACTGTTGACCGCGTCTTCGAAGTCATTCGCCTCGGCGACGATCGTAATTCAGAACGGCGATGCGGCTGGAGTTGGATTCAACGATACGACCGCGGTAGCGCCGGTTGGAAATAACACGGGCACAACGCTTGGCCAGCAACGGCTCAACGCATTTCAATTTGCGGCGAACATCTGGGGCGCGACATTGAACAGCAGCGTGACGATCACGATTCGCGCCACGTGGGAAGCGTTGTCGTGTTCGACAAGCTCAGCAACGCTGGGCTCGGCGGGAGCGTCCGGGATCTTCGCGAACTTTCCCAATGCGCCTCAAACCGGAACCTGGTATCCGGCGGCGTTGGCTAACTCGCTGGCCGGGAGCGATCTAGACACTACTACTCAAGAGATTCGCGCACGGTTCAATATCAACCTCGGCACGCCAGGCTGTCTCGACAATTCTCCATTCTATCTCGGACTTGATAACAACCACGGCAGCGGCGTCGATCTGGTTACGGTTTTGCTCCACGAATTCAGTCACGGTCTTGGATTCCAGACTTTTACAAGTACGAGCACCGGACAATTCAGTGGCAGCTTTCCTTCGATCTACGACAAGTTCCTGATGGATGACACCGCGGGCAAGACGTGGGATGCGATGACCGCGACTGAGCGGCAGACCTCGGCAACCAACAATGGCAATCTGTCCTGGAGCGGACCGCTGGTGACGGGTTTTGTTCACAACGTATTGGGAACGCCGAGACTCAAAGTAAATTCACCGCCGGCTGTGGCGGGTAACTACACGGTGGGCACCGCGGATTTTGGCGCCCCTTTGAATTCCGGCGGCGTCAACGGAATAGTCGTTCAAGCGCTCGCGACGGACGGTTGCTCAGCACTGACTAACGGTTCAGCTGTGGCCGGTAAGATTGCGCTCATCGATCGAGGGACCTGCACCTTTGTGACAAAGGTCAAGAATGCTCAGAACGCCGGTGCGATTGGCGTCATCATTGGGAACAACACAACGGGTGTGATTGAAATGGGTGGATCGGATCCAACCATCACAATTACTTCCCTCATGATTAGCCAGTCCGATGCTTCAAACATCAGAGCGCAATCAAACGTGAATGCGACGCTCCTGATCGACACGACCGTGCCTGCGGGCGCCGACACTGCGGGACGCGCATTACTGTACGCACCGACGACACTTGCTGCGGGTTCGTCAGTCTCGCACTGGGACATTTCAGAGTTTCCGAATCAACTGATGGAACCAAACATCAGCGGCGACCTTACACACAGCGTCGCTCAACCATTGGACTTGACGGTGGCGCAACTTCGCGACGTGGGCTGGTCAGCCAATCCGATTGGAGACGTTCCCTTCTTTGTGCGCCAGCACTATCTCGATTTCCTTGGTCGACAGCCAGACTCGAGCGGCTTCGCTTTCTGGACCAACGACATTTTCAACTGCGGCATCGATAGTCCATGCAACGAAGTGCATCGCATCAACGTGTCGGCGTCTTTCTTCCTCTCAATCGAATTTCAGGGAACTGGAAACCTGGTTTACAAGATGTGGAAAGCAGGGTTCGGCAACGTGCCGGGCACACCCGTCGCCGTGCGCCGGGCCAACTTCACGGCCGACAGGCAGACGGTCCAGACCACGCCCAACCAGGTTATCGTGGGCCAGGGAGATTGGGCGAACCAGTTGGAAGCAAACAAGCAGGCGTTCGCGCTCTCGTTCGTGCAACGTGCGGGATTCCCGAGCAGCACTGATCCAACAACTTTCGTTAACACGCTGTTTGCGAATGCGGGAGTCACGCCGACCTCGGCCGAACGCACGGCGGCAATCAATGCCTTCAACACTGCCGGAGGCGGCAACGCCGGCCGCGCGGCGGCGCTGCGCAGCGTGGTCGATAGCACTTCGGTATCAAGTGCCCTCTTCAACGAGTCGTTTGTCTTGATGGAGTATTTCGGATACTTGCAGAGGGATCCCGATGCGGCGCCAGAGTTGACTCGCGACTATCAGGGTTTCCAATTCTGGCTGAATAAGCTGAATGCTTTCGGCGGCAATTACATCAACGCGGAAATGGTGAAGGCGTTCATCACTTCGACGGAGTATCGCGCACGCTTCGGAGCAGGTTGAGCATTGGCGTGTCGCAAGTTACCACTCTTAATTAAAACCGCGTTTCGGCTGGCCGCTTCACGGGCAAAGGCAAAGCTCTGGCGATCAGCGATAGCGGTTTGGACCGAATTAATCCGCGGTCTTTGTTAGCACAAAGACAAAACTCGATCCGGCGCGAGGCTTCCAGGCAACGCGCCGGATTTGCCTTAAGACAAACGATCTTCGAGCCACCGGCGAATGTCTGCGCGCATCGCGGCAGAGATTTCGTGGGCAGCATCATAGCTGCGGAACTCGACGTCGTCTGCTCTCATCCTCAATTGATTCGTGTAATTGGCGACGCGTTCCGGCCCATAGAACTCATCGCGCGTGCCCGCCAGGTGAAATACCGACGCGTTCGTTTCTTTGTAGACGTTCGTTTCCCAATCTCCGGGAAGTCCGCCCGCAATTCCAATCACACCGCGCAAAATATCCGAGTGAGTAAAAGCGAACCGGTAATTCAGCGCGCAAGATTGTGAAAAGCCCAGCAGGAAGATCTTGTCTCGATCCGCGATCTCTTCATCAATCAGCTCCGCGATCATTTCGAGCAACGCTTGATGATGGACCGCAACCGATTCTTCCGGTCGAAAATTCGTTAGCCATCCAAATCCGAAACGCAGCGGCCCACCTTTCTCCTTTGGCTCGCGCAGATGCTGATGTGGACCCTGCAGCGAGGCGAGCGCAAATCCCTCGGGAGCGATCAACTTTGCTTCGCGCATCGCATGCCACTTGCTCGCGCCATAACCATGCAGCGCGATCAGCAACGGCGCCGGCTTGGCGGTTGGCACAACCACGTCGTAGTAAAGACTGGTTTGCGCGTTAAGTTTGCGCTCTGTGGGCTGAATCAAGTTTGCTTCGTTCATTCCAGCGAATGCTTATAGCATGAAATGAGGTGTGTCAGTACCGGGAGCGGTAGCGACCGGATCATGTGATGAGTAATATGAAAATCGAGAGAGCAGACGCCCACGTTCTAAAATAGCCAACTGATCCGGTCGCTACCGCTCCCGGTACTAACACGTCTTTGCATTCGACTTCATTGAAAGTTACGATGCTTCATCGCACGATTCGGAATCGATAATAACCAAAGCGAGGAACACGACGATGAAATTCCCAGGCGGACTAAACATTCAGTCAATGATGAAACAGGCGCAGCAGATGCAGGAAAAAATGGCGCAGGAAATGGAAGAGATGCGCGTCGAAGCATCCGCCGGCGGAGGCGTCGTCAATGTCACCATGAAAGGCGATCACGAAATCCTCTCGCTTAAAATCGATCCGGAAATTGTGAAAGAAAACGACCTCGAGATGCTTCAGGACATGATCGTCGCCGCTATCAATGAAGGCAATCGCAAGGTCAACGAGGCGATGAAGAGCAAGCTCGGATCGATGTTGCCGCCTGGGCTTGGGAACCTGTTTTAGTCTTGGCCTGATGACTCTGTACTTGGCGCTTAGTGCTTTGTACTTTGATCTCTTTCGCCAATAGCCACTCAAAAGCCGCTTGCCACTCTTGCCAAACGACTAAGAACCAAGCACAAAGTACATTTAAGACGATGTTGGATTACGCAGAGCCAGTTACGAAGTTGATCGACGAATTCAAACGCCTGCCGAGCATCGGACAAAAGTCTGCGCAGCGTTTGGCGTTTTACATTCTGCGCGCGCCGGACGTTGACGTCGAACGGTTGATTCAAGCTTTGCACGAAGTAAAACAGAAGATCACTGAGTGCTCAGTCTGCAACAATCTCACGGACGTAAATCCCTGCCGCTTCTGCTCGCTGCCATCGCGCGATCGTTCGCAGCTGTGCGTCGTCGAACAACCGTACGACCTGGTTGCCGTCGAGAAAACGCGCAGCTACAAAGGCCTCTATCACGTGCTGCACGGATCGCTTTCGCCGATCCGCGGAGTTCGGCCGAGCGATTTGCGTCTCGACAATCTACTGACCCGCTTAAAGCCGGAGAATAACGAAGGCGTTGAAATGCGCGAGGTTATTCTCGCGACGAATCCCAACACGGAAGGCGAGGCGACCGCAAATTACATCAGCCGTTTGCTGAAACCGCTGGGCGTGCGTGTGACCCGACTGGCGATGGGCATGCCGGTCGGCAGCGATCTCGAATACGTGGATGAAGTGACAATGGACAAGGCGCTCACGAATCGCCACGAGATGTAATCCCCCCGCAGAGAATCCTTCGCTGTACTTTTGATTTTGCCCTGGATTTACTTGCTGAATGAATACTCATTCAGTATTATCTACCGGCCATGATACAGGTAAAAAAAGCTGCTGTTCTCGGCGCGGGCACCATGGGCGCGCAAATCGCTGCGCACCTGGCGAACGCGGGCGTCCCGACGCTGCTGCTCGACATCGTTCCGAAGGACGTGTCAGAAGCCCGACCGTCAGGGAGGGCAACCTCCGAATCGGTCGATCGCAATCAGATTGCCCGCGCCGGTTTCGAAGCAGCGAAGAAATCAAAACCCGCGGCTTTCTTCACAAAGGATCTGGCTTCGCTCGTAACCATCGGAAACTTTGAAGACGATCTCGCGAAGCTGAAAGACTGCGATCTGATTATCGAAGCCGTGGTGGAGAATCTCGAAATCAAACGCAGCCTTTACGAGAAGCTTGAACAGCATCGCCGGCCCGGCTCGGTCGTCGCTTCGAACACGAGCGGCATTCCGCTCAAACAACTTGCCGAAGGACGCTCGGAAGATTTTCGCGCGCACTTCCTGGGGCTTCATTTTTTCAACCCGCCGCGTTACATGCATCTGGTGGAAATCATCAGAACGGAATGGACCAAACCCGAAGTCTCCTGTGCGATGTTTGGCTTTCTCGACGAGCGTTTAGGCAAGGGCGTCGTCGTCGCCAAGGATCGACCGAACTTCATCGCCAATCGCATCGGCACGTACGGCGCACTGGTGACGATGCGCACGATGCTCGAAGACGGTTACTCGATCGAAGAAGTCGATCGTGTCACTGGGCCGGCGGCGGGCCGTCCGAAGACGGCGACGTTTCGAACGTTCGACCTGGTCGGTCTCGACGTGTTTGCGCACGTCGTCAAAAATCTGCACGAAAATCTTCCTGACGATCCTGAGCGCGAAGTTTTTGTCATGCCTGAGTTCGTCACAAAGATGATCGAACGCGGCTTGCTCGGCAACAAAACCAAAGCCGGTTTCTATCAGCGCAAGAAAGGCGAAGGCGACAAACGCGAGATCTGGGCCATTGATATACAAACCCTCGATTACAGACCCGCGCAGAAAGTGAAACTGCCGTCGCTGGAGATGGCGAAGAATATCGAAGACACGCGCGAGCGTTTGAAGGCGCTCACGTGGTCGAAGGATCGGGTGGGCGCGTTTCTTTGGAAGACGCTGGCGCGCACGCTTTGTTACACGGCTGAGCGCATTCCGGAAATTGCCGACACGATTGTGGAAGTCGATCGCGCGATGCGCTGGGGATTCAATTGGGAACTCGGACCATTTGAAGTTTGGGACGCAATCGGCGTTGAGAAATCCGTCGCGAAACTAAAAGAGGAAGGCCGCGCCGTTCCCGTGAACGTGCAAGCCATGCTCGACGCGGGCGCTAAATCTTTCTACAAACAGAAGGATGGCCAGCGCTTCTATTACGATTTCGCTTCCGAAGAATACCGGCCGCTCGCTGATCCGCCGGGCACGATCATTCTTAAGTCGCTGAAAGATCGCAGCGGCGTGATCAAGAAGAACTCCGGCGCTTCCATGATCGATCTCGGCGACGGCGTCGCTTGTCTGGAATTTCATTCCAAGATGAATTCGATTGGCGGCGACACGCTCGAGATGCTGAAGTTTGCGATCGGCGAGACGGAAAAGAATTTCGTCGGGCTCGTCGTTGGCAATCAAGGCGTGAACTTTTCAGTCGGCGCGAACCTGATGCTGATGCTGATGGAAGCGCAGGACGAAAACTGGGAAGAGCTGGACATGATCGGCCGGTACTTTCAGTCGTCCGTCATGAGCCTGCGTTACTCAGCGAAGCCGGTCGTCGTCGCGCCGTTCCAGATGGTTTTTGGCGGCGGCTGCGAAATGGTCCTGCACGCAGATCGAGTGCGCGCGTCGGCTGAGACCTATATCGGTCTGGTTGAAGTTGGCGTCGGAATAATTCCCGCCGGGTGCGGCACGAAAGAGATGTTAGTGCGCGCGATGGATTCAATTCCGGCCGACATGAAAGACGCTGATCCATTTCCATTTGTGAAGCGCGCCTTCGAAACAATAGCGTTAGCCAAAGTTGCAACCTCTGCCGAAGAGGCGCGTGATTTCGGTTTCCTCCGTGAAGAGGATTCGATCTCGATGAATGCCGACCGCCTAATCGCTGATGCGAAGAAGCAGGTGCTGGCGTTGGCGGCCAGTGGTTACGTGCAAGCGCAGCAGCGCACGGACATTCTGGCGTTAGGCGCGCCGGCGTTGGCGACTTTGAAACTCGGCGTGCATCTAATGAAGCGTGCCGGATATATTTCCGATCACGATGCGCTGATTGGCGAGAAGCTGGCTCGCATTTTGACGGGCGGCGATTTGAATCACGCGACACGAGTCAGCGAGCAGTACTTGCTCGATCTCGAACGCGAAGCTTTTCTCTCTTTGATCGGAACGCGCAAGACGCAGGATCGCATCGCGCATATGTTGAAGACAGGGAAGCCGCTAAGAAATTAGTCTGGAGTGCGGAGTCCGGAGTTAAACCACTTTCGAACTGTTTAGAGGCGGGCGTTGCCCGCCGACCCAACAATGAAGCTATTCAAATCAGATGAGCCGAATACCTTCCATTATGTAACTGCCGTAACCTTCAAACGAGTTCCGGTCTTTCGCAACGATTACGCTTGTCAGTTGTTCGTCGATAGCCTAGCCAAGACAAAGAGCCACTGCGCCTTCAAACTGATCGCTTACGTCATCATGCCGGATCACGTCCATATGATTTTGAACCCGCTGGAAAGGAGTATCAGCGAAGTGATGCGTAGGCTGAAGAGTTCGTCGGCCCGGTTGATTCTCGATTGGTTGCGGCAGGATGGAGACGAAGTTTCGCTCAAGAAGCTCGCATTAGATGTTCCCCAAACACGTTCGCACACTCATGCTCTCTGGCAGAAAGGTTCTCGGCGATCGATTTATGGAGTCCCAAGTTCATCCTGCAAAAACTTAGTTATGTTCATCTCAATCCAATAAGGGCGGGGCTGTGCGATCACCCGTCCAAGTGGAAATGGTCAAGCTATAGCGCATACTCACCGCATGAAGTCGGCGCGGTGCCAACGGAGATCGACGGGCGTGGTTATTGGAGTCAAGCGGAATTGGCAAAAGCGGCGGGCAACGCCCGCCTCTAAACAGGGAGAGGATCTTTTTGAAGAGATGGCGGGCAGTAGCCCGCCTCTAAACGAATAGTTTTGGGGTAACTATGAAAGAAGCAGTAATCGTATCCGCCGTTCGCACCGCGGTTGGCAAAGCGCCCAAGGGAACTTTGCGCGACACGCGGCCCGATGACATGGGCGCCGCCGCTATCAAAGAAGCGATCGCGCGTGTGCCGGGATTGGAAGCGTCTGAAATCGATGACGTGATCATGGGCTGCGCAATGCCCGAAGCCGAGCAAGGAATGAATGTCGCGCGCGCCGCGGCAATTCGCGCTGGTTTGCCCGTGGAGACGAGCGCGATGACCATCAATCGTTTCTGCTCTTCCGGATTGCAGACGATCGCAATGGCGAGCGATCGTATTCGCACTAACGGTGCGCAGGTTATTGTCGCCGGCGGATTGGAATCGATGTCGATGATTCCGATGGGCGGTCACATCATTCGTCCAAATCCGACATTGATGGATACGTATCCTGATTTCTATCTCAGCATGGGTCTCGCGACTGAGAATGTCGCGCGCAAGTACGAAGTCACACGCGAACAGCAGGACGAGTTTGCTTTGCGTTCGCATCAACGTGCTGTTGCCGCTCTGGACGCAGACAAATTCAAAGATGAGACAGTGCCGCTGACTGTCGCAGTTGAAGAGTTGGGCGCGAAAGGCAAAAAACAACATCGCGAGATCACATTCGACAAAGACGAAGGGCCGCGTCGCGATTCGACACCCGAAGCGTTGGCGAAATTGAAGCCGGCGTTTCAGTTGAACGGCACGATCACCGCCGGCAATTCTTCACAGATGTCTGACGGCGCCGCCGCCACGATCGTTATGTCGGAAGAGCGCGCTAAGCAGTTGGGCGCAAAACCGGTCGCACGTCTCGTTGCATACGCAACCGCCGGTTGCCCACCGGAAGAGATGGGCATTGGTCCGGTGTATGCGATTCCGAAGGTTCTGAAGCTCGCCGGGTTGACCCTGGATCAAATAGATCTTATCGAACTCAACGAAGCATTTGCTGCTCAGTCTCTTGCCGTAATCAAAATGCTCGAACTGAACCCCGGCAAGGTAAACGTGAACGGCGGGGCGATTGCGCTGGGTCATCCACTCGGATGCACTGGCGCAAAACTGACCGCCTCGATTCTGCGCGAGTTGGAGAGACGCGACGCGCGGTATGGCATGGTGACGATGTGCGTCGGTGGCGGCATGGGCGCCGCGGGAATTTTTGAGAGGCTGTAGCGCAAGTTGTTAACTTGCGTCTCAACGCTTTTTTCGTTTAGACGGCGGACTTGTCCGCCGAGTTTGTCGCCGGACAAGTCCGGCTTCTAAACGAGTCTTAGATTCGATGATCGAAAGGAAAACGCTATGGCAGCCGTAATGGACAAAAAAGAAATCATCCGGGGTGGAAGTTTCTTAATCGAAGATCGCACGCCTTCCGAAATTTTCACGCCCGAAGATTTCAACGAAGAGCACCGCATGATTGCCGACACGACGCGCCAGTTCATGGACGCGGAAGTTTTGCCGCGCATCGACGAACTTGAAGCGAAAGATTGGAAGCTCGCGCGTGAACTTGTGAAGCAGGCCGCGGAGCTTGGTCTCGTCGGCGCGGGAATTCCGGAAGAGTACGGCGGCCTGGCGTTGGATCAAACCAGCAGCGCTCTTATCGCTGAGAACCTGGGACGTTCGGCTTCGTTTGCCACGACGCTCGGCGCGCAGAGCGGCATTGGATTGCTGCCGATTGTTTATTTCGGCACTGAAGCGGCAAAACAAAACTACTTGCCGAAGATTGCGGCGGGTGAATTAATCACCGCGTACGCTTTGACTGAAGCTGGGTCAGGTTCAGATGCAATGGCTGCGAAGGCAACTGCGAAACTAAGCGCCGACGGCAAGGAATATGTTCTCAACGGCGAGAAGATGTTCATCACCAACGGCGGCTTCGCGGACATCTACGTGGTGTTTGCGAAAGTCGACGGCGATAAGTTCACCGCGTTCATCGTCGAGCGGCAGGACGGCTGCCAGCCGGGCGCGGAAGAGCACAAGATGGGGATCAAAGGCTCGAGCACGACGCCTCTGATTCTCGCCGACGCAAAGTGTCCAGTTGAAAATCTGCTGGGTGAAGTCGGCAAAGGTCACAAGATCGCTTTCAATATTCTCAACATCGGCCGATTCAAACTGGGCGCGATGTGTCTGGGAGGAATGAAACTCGCCGTCACTGAATCGGTGAAGTACGCCAACGAGCGGCATCAGTTCGGCAAATCGATTTCTTCGTTCGGCGCGATCAAGTCAAAGCTCGGCGAGATGGCGATTCGCACCTGGGTCGGCGAAGCGATGACGTATCGCACACTCGGGATGATCGAAGAAGGCCTGGCTGCGATCGCGGATTCGAAAGACATGGACGCGCGTCTGAAAGCGATCGAAGAGTACGCGGCCGAATGTTCGATCATCAAAGTTGCACTGTCCGAATACTGCAACTACATCACCGATGAGATGGTGCAGATTTTCGGCGGCTATGGTTACTCGGCTGATTATCCGGCTGAACGCGCATATCGCGACACGCGCATCAATCGCATCTTCGAAGGCACGAACGAAATTAATCGCATGCTGATTCCGGGCCGTCTGATGAAGGCCGCGATGAGTGGCCGGCTGGCCCTACTGCCGGCGGCGCAGGGATTGATGGATGAGATTTTGAATCCTTCAATGCCGTCGTTCGATACAGACGAGACGGTCTTGGCAACTGAAATCAAGTTGGCCCAGAACGCGAAGAAGGTTGCGCTGATGACTCTCGGCACCGCGGCGCAGAAGTACATGATGGGACTTGGCGATCAGCAGGAAATCCTGATGGGCGTAGCCGACATTATTATGGATGCCTTTGCGATGGAATCGGCGATTCTGCGCACACAGAAAATCGCCGCGTCACAAGGCGAGAAGGCAGCGACCAGCTTTGTCGATATCACTCGCGTCTTTTGCAACGACGCGGTCGAGCGGATCGAAGCGCACGCGAAGAACACACTCGCGGCAATGTCTGAGGGCGATGAGTTACGCACGCTGCTGGCGGCACTGCGTCGCTTCACCAAGATGACGCCGATCAATACAGTGGCTGCAAGGCAGACCATCGCAAATGCGATGATCGAAGCCAACAAGTATATCTACTAAGTCATTGCAAAGTTAGTTAAGTTATTTCATCGAAGCGGGGTACTTAATTGACGCCGCCGATCTTCCTCGGCTGCTTACAATCCTACGCGAGCTGACGAATTTCTTTCGAGTAGGAGACTTCGATGAAATATAAGCGTTTCGAAGAATTACCAGTTTGGAGAGATGCAATCGAGTTAGCTGTTCGCACGTTTTCCTTGACTGCAAAGCCGTGCTTTCGTGGGCATTCTGGAACTCGGAATCAATTAGAGAATGCCGTTGTGTCGATCTCGAACAACATCGCTGAGGGATTCGAGCGAGGCACGACGAACGAGTTACTGAATTTCATTTACATCTCGCGTGGATCAGCCGGCGAATCAAGATCGATGTTCTGTTTGTTGGAGCGACTGCCTGAGTTCGGTGATTTCAGATTTGAGATCTCAGATTTGAGATCGCGGGCGGAGAGTATCTCGCGGCAATTGCGTGCCTGGGCCGACTCGCTACAGAACACTGACATTCGTGGGACAAGATATCTTAACAACAGATCACGACGAGTTGACGAACAGCGTCGCGAGCGAGAAGAATTTCTGGCGGAACTTGAACAGATTCGCAATCGCAAACCGTGAATTCAGAAATCTCAGATCTCAGATCTAAGGATCTCAGATATCCTGGGATCTAAGATCTAAGATCTAAGATCTAAGATCTAAGATCTCAGATCTCAGATTTGAGATCTGAAATTTGCCAATGAAAATCATCCCCATCTCGCTGCCAACTCCGTTCTACATCGGTGCGGTCAACGTCTACCTCGTCAAAGAAGATCCGCTCACGATCATCGACACCGGTCCCAAAACCAAAGAAGCAATCGATGCTCTGCGGGCCGGATTGCGACAAGCGGGAGTGACGGTTGGTGATATTCGCCGCATCGTGCTCACGCACGCGCATGAAGACCACTGTGGCCTGGCGCGTTCACTGCGCGATGAGGCGCAAGATGCCGAAGTGTTCGTGCATGACTGGGAGACCGGTCATCGCGCCGCGCGTTTAGAACATGAAGAGAATTTGAAGCTCCTGCAACGCGCTGGTGTTCCCGAAGACGAGATTCAATCGATGCGCCGTTTGTATGAGGACGTTAGGCGGTACGCTGATTCGCTCGATGATGACCACTGTCGCGAGCTGGTTGATGGTGATGAATTGGAATTCGACGCCGGCGCGCTGCGGGTGATTCATACGCCCGGACACACACCGGGCTCATGTTCATTTCTGCGCGAAGCGGACCGCACGGTGATCGCCGGCGACTGCGTGTTGAAGCGCATCACTCCGAATCCGGTGATCTCTCCGGATCCAATCGATCCATCGCGGCGTTTCAGATCGTTGGCTGAATATCTGGTGAGCCTTGCGCGCGTGCGTAGCTTTGCGCCGACGCTCGTTTACGGCGGACACGGCGAGCCGATTCACGACTTCGAAGAGCTGTTCAATCGATATCTCCGTGCGGTTCGCGAGCGCCAGGAAACCGTGCTCGAGTCGGTGCCGAAGAATGGGGCGACTGCCTGGGAAGTCTCGCGCAAGATGTTTCCCGACGCCGATGACGTCCATCGTTTCCTCGCCGTTTCTGAAGCCGCCGCTCATCTCGATTACGCGGAGTCGGAGGGAAAGATCGCGGTCGAGATCAGCGACGGCCGCGAGGTCTATCGAAAGCTGTCGGCTGATTAGCTGTCCATAAGAGAAATAAGAATCCACAATCTTGGATCGTTTAGAGGCCGGACTTGTCCGGCCTGCTCATTGGCGCAACAAGTGCGCCATCTAAAGGATGGTTTCGAATGCGGGCAAGGATGCCACGAACCGCCGACAAGGATGTCTGCGCTCCTCCATCGCGGCGTTCCAGTAAATAATTTGGAACTCGCCGAACTCTCGCGCGTGGAATTCAGCAAAATCTTTCCGGAGGACTAGGAATGTCTCGCAAAAAATTGACTTTAATAATCCCCCTGGCTTTGATTGCAGCGGTCGCGATTGTCGGCGGCATCGTCTATGCGCAAGAACCTGGACCGATGGTGCTTCCGGACGAACTGGTACAGGGCCGATCATTTTCGTTTTTTGTCGACGGCGGAGCGTTTCTCGGCGTCGGCACCGAAGACATCAGTAAGGAAAACATGGCCCGCTACGGCATGCGCGAAGTGCGTGGCGTCGGTGTGACCGAAGTTGTCAAAGACAGCCCGGCGGAAAAAGCGGGACTGCGCAAAGACGACGTCATCCTGCGTTTCGACGGCGAATCAGTCACGAGCGTACGCAAGTTGACGCGGTTGGTAAACGAGTCTGCGCCGGATCAAGCGGTGCGTCTGACGGTCAGTCGCGGCGGAGCAGAGCAGGAACTCACGGCGACGCTGACCAAGCACAAGATGGACGATGTCTTCAGTGGTTCGATGCCGCGAATTCTCCGCGGTGGCAACGAAAATGGTGTGCAGGTTTTTCCGGCTCCGAGTTGGCCGCCCTCAATCACCGGTGGAGACGAACCGTTTATCTTCTCGGTGGGGGGCGCAAACCGCCGCATCGGCGTCAGCACGCAGACACTGACGAAACAACTGGCAGACTATTTTGGCGTGAGCGCCGGCGTCCTGGTTACTTCCGTCACTGAAAACAGCCCGGCGGCGAAAGCGGGATTGAAAGCCGGCGATGTAATCACCGCAATCGACGGCGAGAAAGTTTCGTCACCCGGCGATCTCGTTCGCGGTATAGGCAAAAAAGAAAACGGCGACGTTTCGTTAACAGTTGTGCGCGATCGAAACACACGCACAGTTACGATCACGCCAGAGAAAAATCCGCAGCCGGGCGTCCTTCGCCCTGGCACGATGGGCACGCGCCGAATCGTGATTCCGTCAGTTGAAATTCCGGACGTGCCGGAAATGAACATCAGGATTCCGCGCATCGTCGTACCGGCAACTCCGCCGATCGACGTCACGTTGCCGGCTCGCGCGCCGCAGGTGCAACGGTCGCGCGTCATTATCTGAGCCTGATCGCCTCAGGCTTTTCGCAAAGCAATAACGCGAATGAAGAGGGCAGTCGGTTCGCCGGCTGCCCCTTTTTGTTCTTGAGGCGCAACGCGTATAATCCCTCGCCACAGCAACTCAACGACCAAATTTCTTGAAGACTGTGCTGGAGCAGACTTGGCGACTCAACCAAACTCCTCTGACCGGCGCTCGCGTTTGATCATTCATGATTTGGCGCGGCGGAACGGTCATGCAGATTTCGCGCGAGACATCCAACGCGGTCTCACCTCGAATCCCAAACATCTGTTTCCGAAATATCTTTACGACGAGCTGGGCTCGCGTCTGTTCGAGGCGATTTGTCAGGTCGATGAGTATTACCTGACGCGGGCTGAGGACGAGATTCTGACAAATCATGCTGACGAGATCGTCGCGTCGTCTCCGGATTGTGAAACTCTGATCGAACTCGGCAGCGGCAGCGCAGAGAAAACGCGGAAGATCATCGAAGCTCTGATTCGGCGGTGTGGCGAGTTGCTATTCATGCCCGTCGACATTTCAGCCTCTGCGCTCGAAGAAAGTTCGCACGCGCTGTTGGATTCCTACTCGAGTCTGCGAATCGATGCGTACGCGGCGGACTACTTCCAGGCATTGGAGGCGTTTCCACCACGCGACGCGTCGCCTGCTTTGGTCCTGTTCCTGGGGTCGAACATTGGAAACTTCGAACAGGAGGAGGCCATCGAGTTTTTGCGCGCGATTCGCCGCGTGCTGCGCAAAGGCGACGCGCTGCTGCTGGGCGCTGATCTGAAGAAGGATCGCGCTACGCTGGAAGCCGCTTACAACGACTCGCTCGGTGTGACGCGATCCTTCATTGTCAACGAGTTGGAGCGCATCAATCGCGAGCTGGATGCGAACTTCGATCTCTGGGCTTTTGGTTTGCGATCCGTTTACAACGAATCACTCGGGCGCGTAGAAGTCTATCTGGAAAGTTTGCGCCAACAATCAGTCACCATTCGCAGTTTGAATCTCACCGTTGAATTCAAAGCCGGCGAGAGAATTCATGTCGAGAACGCGTACAAGTTTGATCTGGACGATTTGCGGAAAGTCGGCGAGCAGACGGGATTTCGGTTGGAACGAACCTGGTTGGATCAGGAAAGACGCTTCAGCAGCAATCTATTTCGCGTTGAGTAACGCAAGTTGTTAACTTGCGGATCGCAAATTAGCAATTTGCGCTACAGCTAGCGGGACGCGCTCGCAGTCTCGGCGGTTACTGTTTCGGGCTTGTGGTCAGGCAATTCCAAACGCACTCGCAACAGCCGGCGGCGTTCGACCTTTTCGATCACAAACCTGAGAGCGTCGTGTTCTATTACTTCTCCCGGTTGTAGTACGTGGCCGGCGACGCTCATCAGGAATCCACCAATGGTCGTATAGGCTTCGGATTCGGGCAGCGAAGTCTTAAGTCGTCGATTCAGATCACGCACCGCCAGGGCGCCGTCCAAAACATAGACGCGGTCACTCACCGGCATGATTTGCTCGTTTACTTCCTCATCGTGCTCGTCGGAAATATCGCCGACGATCTCTTCGAGCAAGTCTTCCAGCGTTATGATCCCTTCAACGCCACCGTGTTCGTCAACGACGAAACCGAAGTGACTCTTTGCCTTTTGCATCTGCCGCAGAACATCTTCCAGCCGCGCCGTGTCGACGACGTACATCGGTGGTTGCAGCACGTATTCGACTTTGAATTCCTCGGGCCGCAACAGATACGGAATCAAATCCTTGCTGTGAATAAACCCGATCACGTTGTCGAGCGATTCGCGATAGACGGGCAGGCGCGAATATCGATGCTGCTGAAAAGCCTTGTTGATATCCTCGAGCGTGCATGCATCCGAGAGCGCAGCGATCGCCGGCCGCGGCACCATGGCGTCGCGCACCAGCGTGTCTGAAAATTCGAACACGCGATGAATCAACCGGCGTTCTTCAGCGCGCAGGTGGCCGCTCTCGCGCGAGATGTCGATCAATTGCCGCAACTCGGTTTCACTGTAAACGGCGGTGTGTTGGAGGGAAGCTTTCAATCCAAGCAGATGGCCGAGGACGGCGCCGGTGCGATTAAAAGCCCAAATCGGCGCGCGAAAAACTTTCGCGAAAAGTTCCAGCGGTCGCGCTACGAACAGCGCCAGGCCTTCAGCGCGTTCCAGCGCGAACATCTTGGGCATCAACTCGCCAAGCACGATATGCAGGAAAGTGATCGCGCTAAAAGCGATCACGATCGCCAGAATGTGAGCGACATACGCAGCTCTGCCTGGCGAAGCAATCGCTACGCCAATCGGCTCGAGCAAAGCAGCAAGTGTAGGCTCGCCGATCCAACCTAACGCCAGGGACGAAAGTGTTACGCCTAACTGCGTCGCCGAAATAAAAAAAGCAGGATCATTTATCAAGCGCAGCGCGGCGCGCGCGCGTTGACTGCTGGCGCGAGTCTCCAGGCGCGTTCGACGCACTGACACTAAAGCGAACTCAGCGCCGACAAAGAAGCCGTTAGCGATGACGAAGAACAGAACGGCAAACAGCTTTATCAGCACGCTTGTTGCAGTTATTGAATGTTGGCCAACGTCAGCCAAAAGGGTAAGCGCGAAACTAGCAGGATCATCCATCGCGAAGCTAAACGAAAGCGGGAGCAACGTGGGCATTATCTTAGCATGGCTGAAGCACAGGCCTCACCGGGCAGCCGATGAACCAGAGCCTCAAGCCGCACTAATTGGTTTTGAATTATTGGTTTAGTGCGCGCCGGCGGCAGCCACGCGAACGCGGACAGGGCTGCTGGATCGCCGGTCGTGCCGCGAACAAGCTTGCGTCAGTGCGGCATCGACCCGGGGTTCGATGTTGCATTCGGGCTGGCGACAAACTGCGGCGAGTTCGGAAACAACCAGATAGCGAGAGCGCTCGAGCATCCGCTGTTCGCGGAATGAAAGCGGCTTAATCTGGCTTAGATAACTGAGATGTTTGAGCACCTCAGCGACTTCAAAAATATTTCCCGTGCGCATCTTGTCGGAAAAATCTTTGAAGCGGTCCTTCCAATCGCTTGGAGGCGTGGCAAAATCTGTTGCCAGCGACTTGAAGAGGATATCGCATTCGACCGAGGTGATCGGACGACGCAAACCGACTTCGAGAGCATTGGAGACGGGAACCAGAACGAGGGAATTGGTTGCGGCGAGTCGGAGCGTATAAAACGGAAGCGCTACAGCTCCAATTTGCTTCTGCTCGATCTGTTCGATTGTACCGATACCGTGATTGGGGTAAACAACTTTCTGGCCGACCTTGAAGCCCACCTTAACACCTCCGACTATTTTTACGAGCACCAGGCAAGTCGCAACTTGCGGTTTATTGACAAAAAGCTTTCTCGCGAAGATTGGTGTTCGGGTTTGTCCTTGAACTGCTCCGAGTCTAGCAAGCAGGATCACGAAGCGTCAAGCTTTTGCGAACGGATGGACCAAGTGAAAAATTGAACCAGCAATCGGTGGGCCAAAGAACAGACTATTTTCATTTGTCATTGGGCATTTGAGATTTGTTATTTCAGAGCACGCGATTGCCCGCATTTTACGAGACAGAGCAAATGACCAGATGACAAATCGGAGATGACAAATGACAGATAATTGGCTGCGTTCCTTTGAAGAGATGGCAGTTTATCCCGTGTAGCTCTCGTCCTGCTCGATCTTCGAAAGCACCCAGTCAAACTCCCCGGAAGTGATTTTTCCTCCGCAAAATTCACAAATGCCGACCGCATTTACTTTCAAAGGCGCGCCGCAATTCGGGCAATTCAGATCGGCACGCGCGGCGGCAGGCTTCGCTTTGCAGTAGCGAACGAAGGTCCAATACTCGCTCCATTTTCGCAAGTTTCGATTTGAGCCGGCCACGACGCGGCCGTTTTGATCGACGGTGTAATCGTAGCCCTGTGCGTAAATCCGCAGCGTAATCGCGTTGTAGAAAGCATCGACTTTGATTCGCGCCGGCTGCATCGCGGTGATTTGGCATTGATCGAGAGCGTTGCGCAAATGCTGTCGCTGGTAGGCGTCGATCCAATAGCGATGCATCTGAAAGATGTTGTCGGTTTCAAATGGCCGTGCTTTTTCCCACTGCAATGTCGACCAGGCTGTTTGAAGTTCATTAAAGATTGTTCGTGCCCGGGCCTGAAAATCGGACCACGAAAAGTCAGGATTATTTTGCTCGAAAGCCGCGCGCACAGCCGGGAAATTCGGCTGCATGATCGTCGGGTTCAGCGTGCCGACCTCCGGCACGTCGGACGTCAACAACGGCCCCCGGGCTTCGCGACTGAGCGTCTGAATACTGCGAACGTACCATTGAAATTCGCCGCTCTCGATCTTCGTGGCGCAAAACGCGCACGCGCCGTTGGTGTCTTTCTGCAGCGGCGCGCCGCAGCGGGGGCAATGCAGAGCGGTCGCCTGGTCCGGCGTCGGCGACAACACGTCGCGTTTTCGATCGAGCACCCAACGTTCGCGCACGTAGTAACTCATCTCTCCGCGCGGATCGCCTTCGCGCGGCGTGAATTCCGTGTAGTTGGATTCGAACTCGACCGTGATGTTCACAATAGGCGAGTCGAGTCCGCGTACGTTTGCGACGTTCATCGCGCCCACGATGATGCCTTGCACGGCTTTCAAATTCGGCGAATTGAGTTGTACCAGCGAATTGCGCGCGGCGTCACTCAAGTAAGGCGACAGTTCGTCAAGCGCTTTCGCGCCGCGACCACGAGCGTCATGCGCTCGTCCGTACAATGCGTAGCAGAAGTCGACGAAAATTATTTCCGAGAAATTCGGATCGAAGCGCCGCAGTTGATTGAACGCGCGCTGCACGGACTGCTGCTGTTGCATCACGGTCGCGACGGCGTCCGGAGCAGCGGCAATCGATGTCGAGGTAATCGAGACGCTCTTCTTTGACGGCTTTGCAAACCAGTAGATCACCACCGCGATCACGATGATGTCGACCGGAATTCCAATGACCGGATGTTCGATCGTCAACCACAGCAGGAAACGAATGAGTAGATAGACCAGCGCGCCCGCGCCGCCACCACCGCCACCTCCGCCGCCACCCCCGCCGCCGTAGGAGCCGCCACCACCGACACGAGCAAAAACTTCAGTTGTGCCTAACGCAACGGCAAACCATGCGACGAACGCGAACAACGCAAGCGTCATCAATCGACCTAATTTCAAATTCCAGATTGCAGATTTCAGACGCTTCATTACAGTTCGATACGTGGTCCGTCGGCGAGTTCGTTCGGATTCTCGCCCGTCGCCGGTAAATGTTCGGCGAGTAATTTCCCCAGACTACGAAGCCCTTCAACGAGCTTTCCCGGCTCGGCATCTTTGGCCAATTCCTTTAGTTCGAAAACCGCGTGATTCCACTTCAGCGGCGGCACTGCTTTAAGAACGCCGCGGTCGGCAATCACTTCCATCTGCCGCTCGAACAGCGACAAGTAGATCAGCAGGCCGTTCTCCGCAGAAGTGTTTGCGATTCCTGCTTCGTAGAACATCGCCGCAGCGCCGGTGCGCGCGGCTTTCTGCTGAAACTTCTTGCTTGTGAAAAGCCGCCTCAGCCAGTCGCCGCGCGATGAAACGAACGCACCCGCGACAAAGAGCGCTATCACATCGAATGGAATCCAGTAGGTGTGAAATTCCCAGGGCGAGAAGAGAACAAAAATTAATCCGATCAGAGCGACTATCGCACCCACAAGATAATCAGCGTGGCGGTAAGAGCCGGAGCGGCCGCGCACAACGACGACGATTTCGGCGTTCGTATTCTTTTCGATTTCGCTGATGGCTTGGGCGAGCGCATCGCCGGCGGCCTGATCGAATTTTGCGCGGCTCATTTTCGGGCGCTAAGTCTAACATAAGCCACTGAAACGGAGAGACACTGAGCAGCAAAAATAACCGCAGATGAACACAGATGAACCCAGATTGAGAGATGTTTACTATCGGTGTCTATCCGCGTTCATCTGTGGTTATTGCATTCTTAGGCTGGCACTCTTCGACGAAAAGCAAACGGCCCAGCCGGATCTGACTGGGCCGCAAAGCGAATTCGGTTAAGCAATACGCTTATTTGAAACTGCTCAGTGCTTCTGCCTCGTTGTCGTAAACATCGAACACGGTGAGCAGCTTGGTGATCACGAGCAAGTCCTGAACCTTCTTCGTCAGGTTCAAAAGTTTCAATTGCCCTTCCCGACCGACGGTGGTGTAATTCGCGATCAATTCGCCGATGCCGCTTGAATCGATGTATTTGACTCCGGCGAGATTCAACAAAATCTTCGTGCTGCCACTCGCAACCAGACCGCGGATCGCACTGCGCAAAACCCCAGCGCTTTCGCCCATGCGAACTTCGCCATCCAGATCGAGAATCGCGACGTCGCCGGCCTGTCTTTGTTTAATATTCAATCCTGCCATTCGTGAGACCTCCTGGGAACGTTTTACGAAAGTAAATTTGAAAAGTTCAGCGCCGCCTTATTTGAATTTGCTGAGCGCCTCCGCTTCGGTGTCATAAGCGTCAAAGACCGTCAACAGTTTGGTGATCGTGAGCAGGTCCTGAAGCTTTTTCGTCAGGCTGAGCAATTTGAGCTGTCCGTCTTGGTTGTTAATTGCGGTGTAGCTCGAAACCAACTCGCCGATGCCGCTCGAATCGATGTAGCCGACGCCTGCCAGATTCAAAAGAATCTTTTTCTTTCCTTCTTCCAGCAAGCGACGCACAGCGCTGCGCAGGGCGACGCTGCCTTCGCCGATGGTGATGCGGCCATCCATGTCCAAAACAGTTATGTCGCCGGCTTGTCGCTCGCGAATGTTTAGCTCTGCCATGATTACGGTTTCTCCTCGAGAGAATTTTTGATTTTTGATTGCCGATTTTCGAAGAGGTTCAACTCAAAAATCGCGAATCAAGAATCTAAAATCGTTTCGTCATGCGCACCGCCGTGCCGCCTTCGGGGCGCGCTATCCATTGAACATCGTCCATAAACGTTCGCATCAGAAAGATGCCGCGACCGGAGGTCTTCATCAAGTTCGACGGATCGGTCGGATCGGGCACGCCTGCAGGATCGAATCCTTCGCCCTGGTCTTTGACTTCAACCTCCAGCTCGTTTCCGTGGCAGTTGAAGATCACCTCAACCGATTTCGCTTCGTCTTCCTGATTCCCGTGCACTATCGCGTTAGTGATTGCTTCGCGCACGGCCATCTCGATCCCGAAGGCGGCCTCTTCCGTGACGCCGCAATTCTTGACGAAGTCCGTCACGGCGGCAGCCGCATCAGCAACCGCCTCGATGTGGCTGGGCAAAACGAGTCGAGTCGTTTGATCGGTCACAAAAGGGCGCGGCCTTTCTCGCCGGGATTCGCGGTTCGGCTGCTGCTAAATATAGCGAACGAGGACGTTCGTGTAACACGCGCGCCGGGCGCATGTCAAGAAACGCATATTCGCGATCCGTCAGTCGGCGAGCATTAGAGTACCAACTTCAGTTGGGCGTTCATTGCCAACAAAAAAGAGCCCGACTAAAGTCGGTACTCTAACACCCGAAGCGAAAACGAGGTTAACATTTGGTTGTGATCATACAACCGGCCAAAAGAATTCGCGGGCGCATCGTCGTGCCCGGCGACAAATCGATCTCGCATCGCGCGGCGATGATTGCCGCGTTGACCGATAGCGTTTCACACATTAGGAATTATTCGACGAGCGACGATTGCGCAGCGACGCTCGCTTGTCTGCAACAGCTCGGCGTCCAGGTTGATAAAAATGGCAGCGACATCACGATTCATGGCGTTGGCAGCAATGGATTGCGAGTGTCCGATGCGCCGCTGGATTGCCACAACAGCGGCACGACCATGCGTCTGCTCGCGGGGATTTTGGCGGGCCAGGATTTTGTTTCGACTCTAACGGGCGATGAATCGCTGCGTTCGCGGCCCATGCAACGCATTATCGAGCCTCTCGAGATGATGGGCGCGCAGATTTCATCAAGCAATGGCTGCGCGCCTTTACAGATTCAAGGTCGCAAAGATTTGAAAGCGATCGACTACGAATTGCTCGTGGCCAGCGCGCAGGTTAAGTCCTGCATTCTGCTCGCTGGGTTACACGCTAAAGGTAGAACGACGGTAATCGAGAACGAACTCACGCGCGATCATACGGAGCGAATGCTGCAACTCTTTGGGGCGAAGGTTGAAACAGGCAAAGCTGATCGCGAGCCAGCGAACACGCGCTTCGCTTCAGTCGAGGGATCAGCGAGCTTGAGGGCTCGGGACATTTCGGTCCCCGGTGATGTTTCTTCAGCCGCGTACTTCATCGCCGCGGCAGCTTTGTTGCCTGGATCATCTTTGGAAGTTGTCGATGTAGGATTGAATCCAACGCGCGTCGCTTTTGTAGAAACGCTACAAGAGCTTAGTTGCGACGTCACGATCGAAGAGGTGCGCGAAGACAGTAACGAGCCTGCCGGTGTTATTCGCGTGAGCGGCAAAGACGCCCAAGCATTTCAGTCTGCCGATGAGTCTTTCATGGTAAATGGCCTTGCGATTCCAAAATTGATTGATGAGCTACCGCTGCTCGCAGTTGTCGGTTCGCAACTCCGCGGCGGAATTGAAATTCGCGATGCGAAAGAATTGCGAGTGAAAGAATCGGATCGCATCTCAGCCACGGTCGAGAATTTGCGCGCGATGGGCGCGGAGGTTGAGGAATTCGAAGATGGATTGCGCGTTTCTGGTTCGAAGAGACTTCACGGTGCGAAGATCAAACCGCGCGGCGATCATCGCATTGCGATGGCCTTTACGGTTGCGGCTTTGTTGGCCGAGGGTGAAACCGAGATCGAAGACGCTGATTGCGTGGCCGTTTCATTCCCGGAATTTTTCGAGTTGTTGGAATCGGTAGTTAAGAGATGAAATAGTGTCAGAAGCCCGACCGTGAGGGAGGGCACTGTTCCTGAGAGGCCCTCCCTCACGGTCGGGCTTCTGACACGCGCTCCCCAAATGAGACGCATCGTCATTCTTGGTTTTATGGGTTGCGGCAAGACAACTGTCGCAAAGGAACTCGCGCGCCAACTCGACTGTTCGGCCGTCGATCTGGACTCATTCATCAACGAACTTCACGGCCGCTCGCCCGCAGAAATCATTCAACAGGATGGCGAAGTTTCGTTTCGAAAGATCGAAACGCTGGCGCTGCGCGATGTTCTGGAAGACAAGCGCGCCCGAGTGATCGCTCTTGGCGGCGGCACCTGGACGATTCCCGCGAACCGCACCTTGATTGCACTCCACGATTGCCTGAGCATCTGGCTCGACGCGTCATTCGATCTGTGTTGGAAACGAATTAGCGCTGGACAGACAATTCGGCCGCTGGCTCCCGATCGCGAAACGGCCTCCGCGCGTTACGAGTCACGACGCGCAGACTACGCTACGGCGGAAAAACCAATCGCAGTAGACGAATTCGATCCGGCCGAAGCGCTTGCCGCGCAAATTCTGCGAGAAGCATGACGCGACTTACCGGTCACTCGCCGCGCATCAAGTAAACCTCGCTCAATTCGTCTGTCGCCACGAGTAATGCGTGGCAACTGCCACTTCACGATTCATTGGTTTTCCTTTAATCTCCTTATGTGGAAAAGTTTCGCATTCGCGGCGGCAATCCCTTGAAAGGTCGCGTCACGATTAGCGGCGCAAAGAACTCTGCGTTGCCGTGCATGACCGCGGCGATACTCACGCCGGAAACGATCACGCTTCACAACATCCCGTACGTGCGCGACATTATCACGATGCGCCGTCTGTTGGAAGATATCGGCGCGCACGTGCTGACGCCTGAGCTGCGCACGCACAAGATTTCTGCCGCCAACATCGAGTTAATGGCCGCGCCGTACGAGTTAGTGAAGACCATGCGGGCTTCGGTGCTGGCGCTGGGGCCATTGCTGGCGCGATTTGGTAAAGCGCGAGTTTCTTTACCCGGCGGATGCGCGATTGGCGCGCGCCCGATCGATTTGCATCTGGCCGGATTGACCAGGATGGGCGCGGAGGTTTTTCTCGAAGCCGGTGACGTCGTCGCGCGTGCACCGGACGGTTTGAAAGGCGCTGAAATAAGTTTCGAAAAAATTTCGGTGACCGGCACCGAGAACTTAATGATGGCCGCGACGCTGGCGCGGGGGCAGACAACTATCAATAACGCCGCGCGCGAACCGGAAGTGCGCGATCTCGCCGAGCTTCTGAACAAGATGGGCGCGCGCGTGCGCGGCGCGGGCACGCCGACGATCCAGATTGATGGAGTTGAAGCTCTCGGCGGCGCGCAACACACGATCATTCCGGATCGAATCGAGACCGGGACCTTCATCGTGGCGGCGGCAATCACCAAAGGCGAGTTGGAAATCAAAGACTGCAATCCCGAACACTGCAATCGAGTCATCGGCAAGCTGCGGGAAGTCGGCGTCGAAATCGAAGAAATTAATCAGAGCACCCTGTATGTTCGCTCCGGGCCAAGGGGATTGCACGCCGACGATTTGTCGACCGAAGCATATCCGCAATTTCCCACAGACATGCAGGCGCAGTACATGACTTTGATGACGCAGGCAACCGGCCGATCGATAATAACGGAAACGATCTTTGAGAATCGATTTATGCATGCGTCGGAATTACAGCGCATGGGCGCGCGCATTCAGATCAGTCACGACAAGGCGGTGGTCGACGGTCCCGGCCAACTAATAGGCGCACGGGTGCAGGCTTCCGACTTGCGTGCTTCAGCTTCGTTGGTGCTTGCAGGATTGGTCGCCCAGGGCGAGACGATCATCGATCGTGTCTATCACATCGATCGGGGCTACGAAAAAATCGAGACTAAGTTGAAGGCGGTGGGCGCCGACATCGAGCGAGTTCGCGAATCAGTAACCGCGCCGTTATCATCGACTCACGATGATGCCGCCGCGGCGTGACGAACACGCTGTCTGTGTTATTATTCCGGCATGAGCGACACAGATTGCTTATTTTGCAGAATTTTAGCGGGAACTGCGGCCGCCGATGTCGTTTATCAGGACAGCCGTTGCGTCGTCATTCGCGATACCAACCCGCAGGCGCCAACGCACGTACTCATAATTCCCCGCGAGCACATGGACTCGCTCGATGATGCTTCGCAAAAAGACGAATCACTGCTGGGCCATCTATTAAGAATCTCGGCGCGGGTCGCCAACGATCATGGTCTTTCCGACAGTGGTGGCTATCGAACAGTTATCAACACCGGCAGCGGCGCCGGCCAATCAGTCTTTCATCTGCACGTGCATGTGCTGGGTGGAAGAGAGCTGACCTGGCCGCCGGGGTGACCGTGTCAGTACCGGGAGCGGTAGCGACCGGGTCGACTTTCATCGCGCCGGATTTGAACTAGTAACAGGAAAAAACGCGCGCCGCTAATTACGACGCGCGTTTGTTGTGTCTTTCCTGAAATACTCTTATTCGCCGTAACCTCTCCGTCTGTTCGCAGGCGCTTCGGTTAGTCGAACCGGCACCGTCATCCTGCGGCCCCGACGAACTATCTCAACGTTCACCGTATCGCCGATCTGATGTTTGTCGAGAATCTTGTACAACGCATCGTTGTCGCCGACTTTCTCGCCATCGATCGCAACGATGATGTCGCCGAGTTCGATGTCACCCTCTTCAGTCTGAACCAGACCACGCAAACCGGCATTTGCCGCCGGGCCGCCCTGTTGCACTGACCAAATCAACACGCCATCGTTCACCGGTAGATCAACCTGGCGTCCAAGTGATTCAACGTCGCGCGGCGTGATGCCGAGCTTGGGACGCTGCACCGCCCCGTTGCGCACCAGCTCCGGTACAATGCGTTTCGCGATGTTGACCGGAATCGCAAAGCCCACTCCGGCGGATGCGCCCGAAGGCGATTCGATTTGCGAATTAATTCCAATCATGCGGCCGTGCGAATCAAGCAACGGACCGCCCGAGTTTCCCGGATTGATCGAAGCATCGGTTTGAATCGCGCCTTCGATTTGTCTTCCGTTCTCAGCGCGAATCGGTCGCTGCAATCCGCTGATGACTCCAGTCGTCAAGGTGCGATCGAGTCCGAACGGATTTCCGATCGCCAGGACCTTCTGGCCCACAATCAGTTTGTCCGAATCGCCGAGCGGCACGATCGTCAGCGCCTCTTTCGGTGTTTGCAGCAGTCGCACCACCGCCAGATCGGTGTCAGGGTCGCTGCCGACCACCCGAGCCGGATAGTTTTTCCCGTTGCCGAAACTGACGGTCAGCTTCTCTGAATTCGCGATCACGTGATAGTTGGTAAGGATGTCGCCCTGCTCATCAATCACGGAACCCGAGCCCGCGCCTTCACGCTCGGACGAAAACATTCCAAAGAAATCGCGCACCGTGGTTGTCGATTGAATGTAAACCACGCCCGGCGCAGAAGCTTTGTAAACTTCGATGTTGTTTTGTTCATCGGTGGCGAGCGACGGATCGGCAATGTTCGCAGGTGTCGCGACCAAAGAGGCCGAGCCAAAAGGCTGCCAATGACCGGACAACTGCTGCATTCCCAAAACCGATACCGCCGCCATCACTGCCGCGGCAAACGCAATCAGCAAAATCTGGCGAGCTGTAAGTCTATACATAATTGAAAAACTCCTGATCTAAATACCAAGTCTGAGATGCGGCCGAACTAGTTTACGGTTGCGCAACGCGCATTTGCAAAACGCGCAAACAGACTTTTAGTTCCGAAAATTTAGATAAAAAACAGGCGGTTGAATTGCGGAGGTGAAATCACGAAAAAATCGTCATCAATGCGTAAGGAACGTTGCTGACGTAAGTGACTACTGCGAGCGGAGTTGACCAGCCAATCGCGGACATTCCGGTGGCCACGTGAACGAGCATAAGCAAACCATAAATCGTGAGCACGAACTGCATTCCGTGACGGGCGAGCGCCAGATGCGAACACCTGTAGAGCGTGTAAGCAGCAAAGGCGCCGACTGCGATCTTCGCGAACATGAACGAGCCGTCGCCCATTCGCAAAAGCGCGCACATCAATCCGTTCCCTTCACTTGCGACTCTGGTGTGAATCCAAAACAGGGTAAGTTGCGCATCGAGCCAATTCAGCGCGAAGAGGAGAAGGCTTTTTGCCAGGGCGCCCATGTTTTGGAGTGATCTCCCTTTTGGCCAAAAAAGTTTTACAACTCGCCTCTAGAACTGCGAAACCCCCAGGCGCAGGACCCAGAGGTTTCGCCGTCCGTACGGGAAGAAACGAGACTCGCTTCGTACTACCGAAAGTAAAGTTACAATCCTGTCACAGTTCCGGCGAAGCCGTGACTCAAATTGACAGTCTGCGCCACTGGCCGCTGCGCTGCTTGAACGATTCAAGCCAAGCCTAATATAGAATCACCGGACGGGGCAAGATCGTCTCTAGAACCAGAATCAATTTAGAAGATGAGTTCAATCAATAGCGTGATGGCGGAAGGCGCGAGGACGCTCAGCGCGGCAAGTGTAGATCAGCCGCGAATGGAGGCGAGTACGCTGCTCGCAGATCTGCTGGGTCGCGATCGGGCATTTCTGATCGCGCACTCCGCGGACGAGCTGTCAGCGGCTCAATATGAGGAATTCAAGTCTCGGCTTGCGCGTCGTGCCGCGGGCGAGCCGCTGCAATACATCACGGGTCACCAGGACTTTTTCAGACTCGATTTCGAAGTCACGCCTGATGTTCTGATCCCGCGCCCGGAAACTGAATTGATTGTCGAAGCCGCGTTGGAATTCGTGACGCGCGAGCCTCGTTACTTTGCAGAGATCGGAACCGGGTCGGGATGCATTGCGGTCTCGCTGCTGAACGAGTTGCCGGCGGCGAGAGCCGTGGCCGTTGACATCTCGCCCGCCGCGTTGGAAGTCGCACGCAGGAATGCGGAGCGTTATGCAGTGATCGATCGATTGCAGCTGGTTGAATCAGACGGCTTTGCGGCGCTCGATCAGGGTGAGATATTTGATTTCATCGTTTCAAATCCGCCGTATGTCTCCGATGAAGAAATGAAAAACTTGACGCGTGAGGTTCGGCGCGAACCGTCCAGCGCGCTTGCTGGTGGGTCAGACGGATTTCACGTGATTCGTCGCTTGTTGAATGAGGCGCCGCGCTTTCTTCGCGCCGGCGGCCACTTCATTTTTGAAATTGGATTTGGTCAGGGAGAGACCGTGCAAGACTTGATCGATCAAAACACATGGGAGTTGATCGATATCCGGAACGACCTCGCGAACATTCCGCGAACGGTCATCCTGCGAAGGAAATAAGACTTGGTCTAAGCGGAATTCGTCGCGGTCTCGATCGGCGCAGTCCGTTTGTATTCACGATACTTTCCGTACCCGCCCTTGATTAATTGAAACAGCGGTTTGCGATTTTGGGCGACGAGCTTGGTCCAGACGCGCGCATTGCGCTGCGGAAAATAGATGCCGCGGAAGAACATGCGCATGACAAAGTGCATGATCTGATCATTAATGTCGCGGCCCGCGAACCAATCAATCGCCTTCTGATTATTTTCCGGACTGTAAGAAGTTCTCCACGCCTTGTCGAGTTCGCGTTGCACTTCCTCGCTGGTGATCTTGAGAGGCGTGTGGGCCATCTTGTTGTGGGCGAAGTTCAGCCAGTGCTTGGGCCGCGTCAAACGACCTTCGGCTCCCAATTTCTTGTAAGTCGGTGTCCCGGGTAGCGGAACCAGTGGACTGAAAAGCGGCATGCCCGGAGGCCACGACTCGATGTGCTTCAAGGTACGATCCGCCACTCCGGGCGTATCATTATCGAGGCCGAAGATAAACGAGGTCATCGCATAGATACCTCGCTGCGCCAAATTATTCAGGACCGTGGCGTATTCTTCCGGCTTATTAAAACTCTTGTTGACGCCGGCCAGACTCCCCGCGTCGATCGACTCCATGCCGATGAAGACCCATTTGCACCCGGCTTCCTGCATCAGGTCGAGCAGTTCTTCATCGCGCAACAGGTTCGCGCTGATTTGCGCAATCCACGGTAATTGGGCGTTCGCCGCGATGACGTCGCGCAACAAAGACTTGGTGCGGTTCTTGTTGATGGCAAAATTATCATCGATGAAAAAGATCGTTATCTTTCCGCGGTCTCTTTCGGCACGTTGCTTCAGCAGCAGCAACTCGTTGACGACACTCTCGTTGGTGCGAAAACGAATTACATCGCCAAAGAAACCGGTGACCGTGCAGAATTCGCAGCCGTAAGGACAGCCGCGCCCGGACTCCATCGGGATAGTGTTGAAATAGCTGACACCCGATCCGTATCTCTCCGTCAGGCGCCGAACGAACTTCGGAACGAAATTAAACTGATCCAGATCGATGGTGTCCCAGGGAATCACCGGATATGGTTGCAGGCTGGGTTTTTTGTCTTTGCCCCCTTCATCGATCGGCGCGTAAGTCTCTTTCAATTCTCCGCGCGCTGCGTCTTCGATAATCAGCGGCCAGGTTTCGTCTGCCTCTCCCAACGCAACAGCATCTACGTGGCGCGGTCCACCGTCCCGGCCCAAAGCTTCATCGGGTTCTTCGGTCACGTGCGGGCCGCCCATGACCACGGGAATTCCAGCGGCGCGAACGGCGTCCGCCACCCGATAGGCTTTCTGGATCATGCGAGTCATGGCGCCGATGCCCACCAAACCGATGTTCTCCTGCTTGATGAATTCGACGAGCTCCTGATCGTTAAGTGGCTTCGCATTTCCATCGATCAGGATGACCTCGTGTTCTGGCGGTGTCAGCGCCTTCAGCAGAAACATCCACAGGTGAGGCATGAAATTCCGGGTCACGCCGTTGTCCGGATTGTACAAAAGTATTTTCATTTGCTGTTTTCCTGATAAAGAGCTGAAGCATCTCCCGCTGGAGAATTATGCCGCTGCTAGATGACGGGAATTAATGTATGCAGCAATAACGTGATTCAAAAATCGAGTCGGCGCTTATCAGGTGGAGCGGACTATATCACATAAAGTCTGACAGCGTACATAGCGGAAATCCTCCCCACCAAACGGGGCGCGGAGCTTTTGGCGATTCTAATCCACGCCGATATCACGCAGATATTAAGCTTGGCACGACACGTGACAGATGCTAGAATCCGCCCGGTTAACAAGCTAATTGCCCTTATTGAAGGGCTTCTGGAGGCTCGGCTTGGGTTCACCGAAAATCGTTCTGACTGCGTCGGCAAGCGAGGCGAGCGAGTGGCGCCACAGCATTTGGCAGCAGATGCTCTCCGCGACAATTCCGGCAAAACACGCCCATAGGTGGCGCACTCCGGAATTGTTGATTAACGAATCCTGGCCCGACGGGCGCGCCAAGTATGTGCCCAACGGGCTGCGCATGGTCGAGACGTTACTGCTGCGCGAGTACTCGGAAGATGACGTCGTTGTTTGTTACCTGGAGAATCTGGAAAAGTTTATTGGGCCGGAAACCAAGGTCGTCGCGATCCATGCGCACAATCCGCTGGGCATTTCTTACGCGACGGATGTCTATTCAAAGATTGCCGGCAAAAACCTGATTCCGGTCAACGCGGCTGAGTTTCTCAAGATCGTCAAGCACCCGGTTATCGAGAAGTACCGGCCAAAGATCGTTATTGGAGGGCCCGGCGCATGGCAACTGGAACGCGCGGACCGGCTGGACGAATTCAATGTCGATTATCTGATCGACGGCGAGATCGAGAGAGTCTTCAGCGATCTTTTCAAGCGAATGATGGCGGGCGATCCCACGCTCGAGCGAATTATCAAACTTCCCAAGAGCACGCAACCGACCGTGGAAGAGATCCCGGTGGTTCGTCATCGGTCAACTTTCGGCGTCGTTGAGATCACGCGTGGCTGCGGCCGTGGCTGTCAGTTCTGCGGCCCGGCGACAAAGGTCGGCCGCTCGTTCCCGCTCGAACACATCATGGAGAGCGCGCGCGTCAACGCGCGCGAAGGCGCCACCGAAATCATGCTTGCTACTGAGGACATGTTCCTTTACGAGCAGGAAGCGAACTTTGAAACAAATATCCCGGCGCTGGAAACGATGCTGCGCAGCGTCAAGAGCGTCCCCGGAATCGAAACCATGCAAATGTCGCACATCACGATGGCGCCGGTCGTTAAGGACCCGACCATCGTCGAGCGACTGACTCCGCTGATTGTTCCTTTCTCGCATGTGCAGCACAAAGAATCGACCGATCCGGATCATCGCATGACCGATCCGATCATCGGTCTGGAAACAGGCAGCTCGCGCCTCTTCGATATTTTCATGAAGGGCAAAGCTTATCCTTACAAGGCACATCAATGGCGCGACGTGGTGCTCAAGGGAATGGAGACTCTCAACAAGCACAACTGGTTCCCCTTCTGTACGTTCATCATCGGCTTGCCTGGCGAGACCGACGCCGATACCAAAGAATCTTTGAACCTGCTCTACGATCTGCGCGACGCGAAGGGAACCTTCGTGCCGACTTTCTTTGTGCCGCTTGAAGACACGCGGATGCAAAAGAAAGAGAGCGCCAAGCTGATCGAGATGACCGATCTGCAGTGGGAGTTCTTCTACACGTGCTGGAAATATAACCTGCACTTCTGGAAGGGTTCCGCGTCGACGATGAAGTTCTCGCTGGGCGTTCCGCTTTATTACTACATGCTTGGCCGTAAGTTGTTCGGCAATGGCATCAAGTATCCGCTCTATCGTTTCGCCGGAGTTCCGGATCGCTTCATGCGAAAGCATCTCTATCTCGATTTCACCGGGTACAAACGCAGCAAAGGCGTGATGCGCGCACCCGTCGATGAAATTCTGCCGGGCTTTAAGAGCGTTCGCGAAAAGGGCCTGAACATGATCGATGCGACGCAGCTTCATCACATCGGGTCGAGCATGTCGGCTGCAACCGGCGAAGCAGTTCAAGTCGCTAGTTAGTTTCGATCTACAAATATGAAGGGCGCGACGAAGTATCGAATCACTGCTTCGCTCGCGCTCTCATCGTTTTTGCTGCTCTTCAACACGTCCTGCAGTAATTCACTCTTTAAGGTTAAGCCACCAAGCGAGTTGCCGGCGTTGCCGGGTTCAGCGGCGAGCGCTGACGTTGGCACGCTGACTTTTCGCGCCGCGCCGTTGCTCACCGATGAAGAGACGCAGGAATTATTCGAAGCGAATCTGCAACTGGCGGGCTTGATGCCGGTGCGCGTCGAGATCGTTCACAACAGCGGCGAAGCGATGGATTTGAAGAAGCTGCGGTTTCGTTTACACGATGCCGCCAACGCGGATTGGAAAGCAATTTCGACCACGCAGGCGATCGCGCGCATCCTGAAAGCGAATGGAGTCATTGCCTACAATCCGAGTTCGCGCAAGACGTTCGAAAAGGAATTTCGCGCGTACGAATTGGATTTGAAAACGCCGCTCGCGCACTCCGAGGGCAAGCGGCAAGGCATCATCATTTTTCAAACTGCTAAGAAAGAGCCGGTAACCGCACCGCGCGATCTGGTCCTCGGCGTCGAAGGTCTCGCGCAGCCTGTCTCGCTGAAATTGAACTGATGTCAGTACCGGGAGCGGTAGCGACCGGATCAAGCGCCACTCTACGGCCCAGCCATTCTTCTCGTTAAATTGCACCCTGATCCCGTCGCTACCGCTCCGGGTACTGACACCTCCGCGTTAGACTTTCCGCCCACTCTTTTAGTAGGCTTTCGCTTCCCCAAAACAAATTTCTAATAGGAAAGGGATTCAAGTCATGGCTCCAGAAGCACAGGCCGGCCGGCAGCCGACGCCGGCACTATTGTTCGACACCTTCAATGCATATCAACGCACCGCGGCAATCAAAACGGGCATCGATCTCGAAATCTTCACCGCCATCAGTGAAGGCAAGACGACTACGAAAGATATCGCCGAACGAGTTGGCGCATCTGAACGTGGCACGCGCATCCTCTGCGACTATCTTGCGATCGTCGGATTCCTGACGAAGCAAGGCAATAACTATGGATTGACGCCGGATTCGGCGATGTTCCTTGACAAGCATTCGCCCGCATACATGGGCTCGATTACCGAATTCATTCTGTCGTCGCACGTGATGGACAATTTTGATTATTTAACCGAAGCCGTGAAGCAAGGCGGCACGGCAGGCCAGGCGAAGCCTCTCGAACCCGAAAATCCGATGTGGGTGACGTTTGCGCGCGCGATGCAGCCGATGATGGCCATGCCTTCGCAACTGTTGGCCAAGCTCGTGGATCCGAACGCCGATAAGAAGCTGAAGATTTTGGACATTGCGGCTGGCCATGGCTTGTACGGTATAGCTTTCGCTAAGCACAATCCGCAGGCCGAAGTCATCGCCCTCGATTGGCCCAACGTTTTGGAAGTTGCGAAAGAGAATGCTCAAGCCGCGGGTGTCGGCGATCGATATCAGACGAAACCAGGCAGCGCCTTTGATGTCGATTACGGCACTGGTTATGACGTGGTCCTGCTGACGAACTTTCTGCATCACTTCGACCAGGAAACTTGCGAGACGTTGCTGCGCAAAGTCCACGCTGCGCTAGCCGATGGCGGACGCGCCGTGACGCTTGAGTTTGTGCCGAACGATGATCGCGTGACGCCGCCCCAAGCTGCTGGTTTCAGCATGATGATGTTGGGTATGACACCGAGCGGCGACGCGTATACATTTGCCGAACTCGATCAAATGTTGCGCAATGCCGGCTTCACGCGCAGCGAATTGCACGAGCTGCCGCCGACGATCCAACGAGTGATCATTAGCCAGAAGTAGCAATGTGTCAGAAGCCCGACCGTGAGAGAGGGCAACAATTGGCGAGGAGCCCTCCCTGACGGTCGGGCTTCTGACACGTTTGATTCAGGAGCCCCGATGAACTTTAGAAAATTATTTTCCGCTGCCCTCATCATCTGCGCTGCTGTTCTGATCGCCGCAGCGCAAACCAAGAACGCACCGCGCCGCATCGTCTTCGCGCGCGGCGAGACTGTCGCGCGTTCGAACGGTTACATGCGCGGCATTCGCAGTGAGGCGTGGTTCGTCTTGCGTTTGTCCGCGGGCCAGCATATTCGCGTCGAGATCGGCGGTAACGGCTCGACCCGCGGCGTTCTGATCTGGCCGTCCGGCAAGCAGGACGGCGGCCCCGGCGGAGTGATCTATGATGGCGACCTTGACGAGACCGGCGATTACAAAATTTCCGTGGGCGAAAGCCTGATGGGTGAGGCCTGGCGCGGTCCTCTGACAGTAACGGTCGAGGCCTTGCCGCGCGGTCAGGCCAGCCCCAACTCAATCGATCTTGAGAAGTACGCCGGTAAATATCCGAATGAGATGTTTCGCGACGTGCCGGCGATTAAGACTCGCCTGCGTCAATTGCTCGGCACAAATTACAACGAATTCATCGATCGGATGCAGGTCCAAGTGCCCTTCGAGAAAGATGGAGATGTGCTCGTCACGCGCGGTTGCATGCCGCATTCATGTACGATCGAGGAAGCGATTTTGGCGATTGATTTGAACGATGCGAGCGTTTACGTCGCACTGAAGATGGACAGCGAAATCAGCAAGACATTTCCGGCCAATCGCTCGCGGTTGCCGGATGCGTTGAAGCGCGCAATGGCCAAGTGAGATTCGGTGCGAATCTCTAGATCAAACGCGAGTACATCAATCCGGTTTAGCTTCCGGTCGATCCAAAACCGCCCGCTCCTCGAGTCGTCTCCGGCAGTTCATTAACCAAACAGGCAGTCGGCGTCACAATCTTCTCGATGATCAATTGGCAGATCTTAGATTGCGCGGGAAGCTCGACCGTCTCATCGCCGGTGTTGTAAAGCAAACACTGGATCTCGCCGCGGTAGTCCGCATCGATTACGCCGGCGAGCACGTCTATTCCGTTTTTCGTTGCCAATCCCGACCGCGGAGCAACACGTCCGTAATAGCCTTCCGGGATAGCCACCGCGAGGCCGGTGCGAACCAAAGCGCGTTGTTGTGGCAAGAGGCTGACTGCTTCGACCGAATAAAGGTCAAGACCGGCGGCCGCAGCACTGCCGCGAGTCGGGAGCATCGCGTTCGTTTTCAGTCTCTTGAATTTGAGAAAACTGTCCATGGTATTGCAAAACCCGGCGCACAGTGCGAACCGCCAAACTCTACAACTTCGGCGGAGTCACGCCTTGCTGACCTTGATACTTTCCGCCGCGGTCTTTGTAAGAAACCTCACACACTTCATCCGCCTCGAAAAACAGGACTTGAGCGACGCCTTCATTCGCATAGATTTTCGCCGGCATCGGTGTCGTGTTAGAGAATTCCAGCGTCACGTAGCCTTCCCATTCAGGTTCGAAGGGCGTCACGTTTACGATGATGCCGCAGCGGGCGTAAGTGCTCTTGCCGAGACAGATGGTCATTACGTTGCGCGGGATGCGAAAGTACTCAACCGTGCGCGCGAGCGCAAAACTGTTGGGTGGAATTACGACGTGATCAGCCTTGATGTCGACAAAGCTCTTATCGTCGAACTTCTTAGGATCGACGATGGCGCTGTACACGTTGGTAAATAGCTTGAACTCATCCGCGCAGCGGACGTCATAGCCATAGCTGGACGTGCCGTATGAAACGACCCGCCGTCCGTCGACCTCTTTCACCTGTTCTGGCTCGAACGGTTCAATCATTTGGTATTGCTCGGCCATGCGGCGAATCCACTTATCTGATTTTATGCTCATGAAACTGGTTTGAGGTGCTGAAAGTCTGAAGCTCAAGTAAGAGAGCGCGCCAGAATACAACACGAGTAGCGCAAGTTGCCAACTTGCGCCACACTGTCGCGCGTGCAGCTCGTCATTCTCGGTTCCGGCACTTCAGTCTTTCATCCGCGGCGCACGTCGGCGGGCTTCTGGTTGGAGACTGAAAACGGATCGGTTCTGCTGGATTGCGGCGCCGATGCGCCGCATCGCATGGCTGCAGAGAATTTGGACTGGCTGAATCTCGATGCGATTTGGATCAGTCATTTGCATCTGGATCATTGCGGCGGGCTGGCGCCGTTTCTTTTTGGACTGAGGCATGCGCCGGGAATTGAACAACGCACAAAGGCGCTCAAGATTTTTGCATGTGAAGGCGTCGAGAAACTTTTGCGCTCGATCGATGAATCGCATAACTACAAATTATTTCAACAGCGATTTCCGATCGAGATCCAGGAGTTCCCGGCAGACGAGGGGAAATCCTTCGAGATGATTCCGGGTTTGCAAGCTGAAACACTCCCCACACCGCACCGGCGTGAAAGTCTCGCGATTCGCCTGGCTGATGAAAATGGCAAGACAGTCGTTTACACCTCGGACACTGGTTACTCGGACGACGTGGCCCGGTTCGCCCGTAGTGCGGACTTGCTAATTCTCGAATGTTCGTTCTATCGCGATAAGCCGATTGCGACTCATCTGGAGTTGGCTGAAGCGATGAGCATGGCGCAAATTGCCGAGCCACGAACCCTCGTGCTCACGCATCTTTATCCCGAGTGGGATGCGGTCGATCTCAAGGCTGAGGCAGAGAAGTTATGGTCAGGCAAAACAATTGCCGCGCGTGACGGGCTGCGTCTTGAAGTTTGAGGGAACCTGCGTATGAGAAACGGAATCTAAGAGGACAATCACTCGATGAGACGCACCGCCTTAATCATTCTGTTTTCAGCCGCGCTGTTGTTTTCATTGTCATGTCAGCGGCAGATTGCGCGCACCCGGCAACCGTTAAGGCCTCCTGAACAGCAGACTGAAGTTCACGCGCTCGCGGCAAACAGCTCGCCAGCACTCAAAGCAATCATCGACGGAGCCAACGATCAGGTTGGCAAGACCACCGGTTACGATCCTTCCTATCAAAAGATCGATTATCCAAACGGCGACGTGCCGATCGAAACGGGTGTTTGCTCAGACGTGATTGTGCGAGCCTTTCGCAATGGCGGAATCGATCTGCAAAAAGAAGTTCACGAAGACATGAAATCGAACTTCTCGGCTTATCCGGCGAAGTGGGGATTGAAGTCGCCGGACTCGAACATCGATCATCGCCGCGTACCGAATCTGCAAACCTTCTTTGCGCGCAAAGGAAAATCGCTCGCAACGAATAACGACAGCGATAACTACTTACCCGGCGATGTCGTGACGTGGGATCTGGGAACTGGGACGGATCACGTCGGCATGGTCACGAATTATTGGTACAAGCCCTCGCAGCGATACCTCGTCGTGCACAACATCGGCGGCGGCACGCGGATGGAAGACGTGCTCTTCTCTTGGAAGGTCACGGGCCACTATCGATTTTTCTAACGCCCTCGTTGTAAGTCAGATCGTGAATGAGATCGGAGTCCCGTTAGGGACGAAATATCTATAGAACCGTTATCCCATCTAAAAGTTCTAGCTCCTTTAGGCGCGTCATGTTATAAGGACGCGCCTAAAGGCGCTCTTAGTTATCAAGGATTCAGAAGTTTCTATAAACATTCGACTCCTAACGGAGTCCCGGTGAACATGCGCAAATCAATTTCTCTAATCTCCGCGGTCTTGCTGATTGAAATCGCCGTAGTTGTAACTACGCCTCGAACTCTTGCGCAGTCGAAACCGAAGCCGACAAGCGAGGCCGCAATTCGCGCCGTGCTTGACGCGCAAGCCGCCGCTTGGAATCGCGGCGACGTGGAAGGCTATATGGACGGCTACGATCGTTCGCCTAATACAGAGTTTGTGGGCGCCGATAGCATCACGCGCGGCTGGCAAGACGTGCTCGACCGCTACAAGAAGAAATACGACACCCGCGAAAAGATGGGCACGCTCACCTTCTCAGACATTGAAATCACGATGTTGAGCAGGGACGCGGCGCTGGTGTTGGGTCGCTGGCGTTTGAAGCGAGCGATCGATGAGCCGCACGGAACCTTCACGCTTTTGTTTAGAAAGAGAAAAGCAGGCTGGCGGATCGTTCACGATCATAGTTCAAGTGCGTGATAGGGTCAGTACCGGGAGCGGTAGCGACCGGGTCAGTCTCTCTTTTGATCTAGGTATCCAATCATGTGGAACGATACCGACATCCCTCTTGCTTATCTAATCACATTCCGTTGTTACGGAACCTGGTTGCATGGAGACGAACGCGGATCGATCGACCGCTTTCACAATCGCTATAAGTCTCCCTACATCGATCCAAACAAGAGATGGGAGAAACACAACGCGAACACTCTACAAGGCAAACCCGTCACACTCGGCACCTCACAACGTAAATCGATCGAGGCGACGATTCGCGAAACCTGCTCATTTCGACATTGGTATTTGTACGCAGTCAACGCCAGAACCAATCATGTCCACGCAGTAGTCTCGATCGGAAAGACTAAACCAGAAAGCGCTCTCACTGCTTTCAAGGGAAACTCCACCAGACGGCTGCGGCAAGACGGTTCTTGGCAACACAAATACAGTCCGTGGGCTGAAAAAGGCAGCAAGCGATATTTGTGGAACGAGCGCAGCGTCTCCCGAGCGATTGAATATGTCTTGTACGGGCAGGGCGAAGAGATGCCGAACTTTGACTGAACCCGGTCGCTACCGCTCCCGGTACTGACTCTATGACGGAAGAATCCAATCTCGCCACCATCGAGCGCGATGTCGAATCGCGCAGCGCATCGCTCAAAAAAGAACTTGGCTTGCGCGACCTGGTGCTGACGCAAGTCGTCTTTGTCTTCGGCACTGTGTGGGTTGGTTTCGCGGCGACGCTGGGCCGTTCGCAAATGGCCTTTTGGCTGATCGCGATTGCTACTTTCTATCTGCCGCTCGCTGCCGTCGTAATTTATCTCAATCGTCTGGCGCCGCTTGAAGGCGGACTTTATCAGTGGGCCAAAGTCGGCTTCGGTGACTCTCTGGCATTCCTGGTCGCGTGGAATTTTTGGATCTTCGGCATTCTCGTGATGTCCGGGATCAGTCTGATCATCAAGAAAAACATTGCTTACGCGATTGGGCCGCGCGCCGATTGGATGCACGAGAATAAGTGGATGACGACGCTGGTGTGCGTCGTGTTGATGACTTCCCTGGTGGCTGCATCAAGAAGAGGTCTCGCGCTCGGCAAGTGGGTACAGAATTTCGGCGGTGCAATGCTGATCATTACGGTCGCCACGTTGATCCTGATGCCGTTCATTACCGCCAGCCGGGGGACGCTCGCGAATTATCATCCGTTCTCGCTCAGCTTTCCTGAGATCACACAGCACAACCTCAACGTGTGCAGCAAACTCGCCGTCGGCGCCCTGTCAGGTTTCGAATACATCGCGATTCTGGCCGGCGAGACGCGCGCGCCGGCGCGCACTTTTGCGCGGTCGGTTTGGATCTCCGCACCGATCATCGCGTTGATGTTTATTCTTGGGACAGCGTCCGTGCTCGCGTTCGTCTCGCCGGACAAAGTCGATCTGATCGCGCCAATTCCGCAAGTGTTCAGCCTCGCCTTTAGTTCGTTCGGTTGGGTGTCGATCCTGATTTCGATCACGATCTTCGGAGTCGCCGCGCGGCAAATCGCTTTAATGAGCATCTACTTTGCCGGCAACACGCGCTTGCCGATGGTCGCCGGCTGGGACAATTTATTGCCGGCCTGGTTTGCGAAGCTGCACCAGAAATATCGCACCCCGGTGAATTCGATTCTGTTTGTGGGCGCGACCACTTTGGTGTTCAGTCTCGCGCCGTTGATTGGAGTGAAAGAAGCCGAAGGGTTTCAGTTTCAGGACAACGCCGCGAGCATTTTCTACGCGCTGATTTACATGGTGCTGTTTGCGATTCCGATTGTCGCGATGAAGCGCTTTGGCGCGAAAGCACCCTGGTGGCTGAAGGCTGCCGCGGTGATTGGGTTTCTGATGTCGGTGGTTGGCGCCTTCTTTACCGTCTTTCCGATCATCGATGTGCAAAGCCGCTTCCTCTTTGCCGCGAAGATAATCGTTGTCGTAATCATCGCCAACGCTATCGGCGTGGCAATCTATGTGCTCGATAAGAAACGGAATGCGAATCGGATAGTCTAGCTCCTGATTGAACTGCATGCCGCGCGCTGAAGGGAGACCTCCGAATGAACCAGATCAATATTAATCGTGTGTTGTTGGGAGGCATGGTCGCGGGTTTTCTGATTAATATCGGCGAGTTCATCTTGAATGCAATTCTGCTGCGCGCACACATAGAAGCCGATATGAAGCGCATGAATCTAACACCTCCAGGTTTCGGTTTCGCAGCTCTCGCCGTCGCGCTGACTTTCATTTTCGGCATCCTCGCAGTGCTGATTTACGCGATGATGAGATCGCGGCTCGGGCCCGGCCCAAAGACGGCGCTCCTGACGGCCCTGATATTATGGTTTTGTGTGTATGCCTACAGCGGCACGATAAACATGCTGCTCATTTCGGTTCCGCCAAAAATCATCATCATGATTCTGGCTTGGGGAATCGTCGAGTATCCAGTCGGCATTCTCGCCGGGGCCTGGCTATACAGAGAAGAGTAAAATCCCGCTCGTGTCTGAATCGCTCGCAATCGTCAACTGTTCACAACTGGTGACCCTCGCGGGCGCCCGCCGTCCGCGCACGCGGGGCGATCTACGTCAGCTGGCGATCTTAGAAGACGGCGCGTTATTCGTTCGCGGCGAACATATCGAAGCCGCCGGCCGGCGGCGCGAAATCGAATCCCTGATCACAAATGACTGTGAGGTTGTTGACGCTGAAAAACGCGTCGTGATGCCCGGGTTTGTCGATGCGCACACCCATCCGGTGTTTGCCGGCATTCGCGCGAATGAGTTCGAGCAGCGTGCGAGCGGCGCGACTTATCGCGAGATCGCCGCGCGTGGCGGGGGAATCAGAACCACAGTTCGAGCTACGCGCAACGCTTCGCAAAGTGATCTGGTGAAGATCGGAAAACGTTATGCGGATTGGTTTCTGAGAACGGGAACCACGACGATCGAAGCGAAGTCAGGTTACGGCTTAACGCTGGAGGACGAGCTGAAGATTCTGCTCGCGATCAAGCAATTGAATGACGAGACACCATTGCGTTACGTGCCGACGTTTCTTGGCGCGCACGACATCCCTGCTGAGTATCAGTCGCGGCGATCGACCTACGTAAATTTGGTCATTAACGAAATGTTGCCGCGCGTCGCGCAAGAAAAGCTCGCCGAATACTGCGACGTGTTTTGTGAAGAAGGAGTCTTTACCAGCGACGAGTCATGGGAAATTCTGTCGGCGGCGCGTTGTCATGGGCTCGGACTGCGAGTTCATGCGGATCAACTTTCATTATCAGGCGGAGCGAAACTGGCTGCGGAGTTGAACTGTGCCACAGCCGATCATCTTGAGCACACCGACGCGACTGGGATTGCCGCGCTGAAAGCCGCGAAGGTTCAGCCGGTGCTGTTGCCTGGTTCGGTCTACGCCCTCGGGTCGCAAGATTATCCGGCGGCGCGCGAAATGATCGATGCCGGACTCGCGGTCGTGCTGGCGACTGATTTCAATCCGGGCTCGTCGCCAGTCCCTTCGATGACGATGATTCTGTCGCTCGCATGTACGCAGATGAAGATGACGCCGGCCGAGGCAATCAGCGCGTCAACCATCAATGCCGCCTATTCGTTGGGGCGTGGCGACGAAATCGGTTCGCTCGAGAAAGGTAAGCGAGCGGACTTCGTTATTCACGATGCGTCGGACTATCGCGAGCTGTCGTACTTCTTTGGGATCGAGCATCCATGGCGAGTGTATGCGAGCGGGAAGTTGGTGTGTCAGAAGCCCGACCGTTAGGGAGGGCAACACTCATTTCCACATAACAATTCTGAAACCTGATTAGGTCAATTTACAGATGGCAACGAACCCGTAGTACTTAACCGCCAGGTAATCAACCGCTCCGATGAAATCAGCGATGCGGGGAAAGCATGTTGCCCTCCCTAACGGTCGGGCTTCTGACGCTAAAAATTCTGATTGACGCCGTCGCACTTCTTTTTTATTATCACCTCAACACTGGAAAGGAGGTGATCGAAAAGTATATGAGTTCTTATCACAGTGAGGTGGCTGAGACCTAAACTCAGGCATCGATAATCCGATTGTTAGGATTGTTTGCCTGAGTAGTCACTGTGACACCTTCTTTCCGAAGGTCACAGCCACGGGTCAATCCCAACAGTTCACCGGAAAGCCGCTCGCCGATCTGATCGCGGGCGGCTTTTCTTCTATAGCACGCACTCTAGTGTGCGTTGATTTTGTAATGGGCTAAAATGAAAGTCGAACGCAGGCACTGACTGAAGTCTATGCACGACCTCGCTCCGCTTGACTATCAACGCGCGCGCGTTTATTAACATCAAAGGAGTGATCCCGCAACAATTCATCTTCCCGGTTGCCGGAAAATAAGTTGCCGGAAAAACAAATAGTGCCTCTGAAGGATTCCCCAGGTTCTCCTGTCTTTTACGACCCGCGCGGCCGCCGTTGGCGGCATGTGCGCCGAACATATTTGGCGTTGGGCATTACCGCCACGGCGGTCACGGCGATCTTCATCGCCAGCGTGCTCGCCAATCCATTGCTGCCCACTTTGAATCTGCGGCCGATGCAGAATCTGCCGCGTCCCACCGATCTGAAACCTCAGCCGCGAGCCGTGTTACTGAACGCGCGCGAAGCGAAAGCAAAAAAAGAGCAGGCGGAATTGCAGAAGGCCTACTTGCAAACACCCCGAGTGCCGGGCAGGCATCCGGAATTGATGCAAGTTGCGCCGCCCACGAATACGCCGTTTCCCGCGCCCGCGAGTTTCGGCGCCAAACAACTTTCGATCGGCTTCTACATCGATTGGGACGAATCCAGCTATTCCTCGCTCGAGCGAAATTTGGATCGGCTCGATTGGGTGATGCCCCAGTGGGCGCACATCGTGACGCCGGCCAAACCGGGCGATCGCCCGATTGCGGACGATTTGACCAATGCAGATTCAGAAGCGGAACACGATCAGGCGTTGAAGGCCCTGAATCTGATTCGTCAAAAGCGGCCGCAACTGCCAATCATTCCCATCATCCAGAACTTGTCGGATGAAAAATGGGAGAAGGATGTGTTGGCGAAAGCCGTCGCGGACGAGAACTCGCGCCAAGCACTGATTACTACGCTGAGTGAGTTCGTCGAACAGAACAAGTTCGCCGGCATTTGTGTCGACTTTGAAGAGCCCTTGGCTGAGACCCAGCCGAATATTCTGCGCTTCATGCAGGAGCTTTACGCGGCCTTCAAGCCGCATGGCTGGATCGTGGTGCAGTCAGTGCCTTTCGATGACACTCAATGGAAGTATCGCGATTATGCGGCCGCCACTGACTACCTGATGTTGATGGCCTATGACGAGCACTACGCCGGCAAGGATTTTGGTTCGATCGCTTCACAGGGTTGGTACGAAAACCTGCTGTCGAAGCGGATGAACGAATTGGATCCGGCGAAGACGATCATCGCGCTCGGAAATTATGGATACAACTGGCAGGAAGGCCAGACGGCCAACGAAGTTAGTTTCCAACAGGCGATGATCGACGCGCGCGATTCATCAGCGCAAATCGAATTCGATTCGGCGACCAGCAATCCGCATTACGAATACGAGGAAGAAGACGGTTCGCATCACATCGTTTGGTTTCTCGACGGCCCGACGGCATTCAACCAGATGCGAGCAGCCAGCGGTTATCACCCGGCCGGGTTCGCACTTTGGCGTCTGGGCTCGGAAGATCCTTCGATTTGGTCAGTCTTTGGTGCAAACACGCCGAATCCTTCGCCGGACGCGCTGCGACGAATGACGTACGGTTACGACGTCGACTTTGAAGGGACTGGCGAATTGCTGAAAGTGCTGGACAGGCCGCACGACGGCGAGCGCGGCATCACGGTCGATCCGAAGACCGGCTTTATCACTGCGGAAGCTTACGACAACTCAAAAATTCCGACCTCGTATGTTATCGAACGCACCGGCGATCATCCCGGGTTGATTGCGCTGACCTTTGACGATGGACCTGATCCGAAATGGACGCCGCGCATCCTCGACATCCTGAAACAGGAAAACGTCCCAGCGACTTTCTTTGTGATGGGAAAGAACGGGCAGGCTTATCCGGACCTGCTGCGCCGAGAAGTTAACGAAGGGCACGAGATCGGCAATCACACTTTTACTCATCCGAACCTCGGAGAAATTCCCGGACGGATCATCGATCTTGAATTAAACGCGACACAGCGCTTGATTGAATCCATTACCGGTCGCTCGACCGTGCTGTTTCGTCCGCCGTATTTCGGGGACGCGGAAGCTGACAGCCCTGAGGAAGCCGAGTCAGCGTTTCGCGCGCGGAATCTCGGTTACGTGATGGTCGGCCTGCGTATCGATCCAGGTGATTGGAAGCTGGGAGCCAACCCTGACGAGATTGTGCAGAAGACCATGGAGCGCGCGCAAGACACGAACCCTGAAACGCGCGGGCAGGTGATCTTGCTGCACGACTCGGGCGGTGATCGCGAAGCGACGATTGCGGCTCTGCCGACTTTGATTCATAACTTGCGCGCAAAGGGATTCAAGTTCGTTCCCGTGTCAACGCTCGGCGGTTGGACGCGCGATCAGGTGATGCCGCCGCTGTCCGGCAGCGAGACTCTCTACACACGCACCGACACGGTTGCATTCCTGGTTCTCTCAACCGCGGGGTGGCTCTTGCAGTGGGCGTTTCTGATTGGGATCGTGCTCGGCTTAGGTCGTTTGCTGGTAATCGGCGCGCTGGCGTTCGCGCAGTGGGCCCGATCGCGACGACGCGAACGCGAACACGCCGGAGAAAAATACGAGCCGTTTGTCTCGGTCATCGTCCCAGCTTACAACGAAGAGTTCGTGATCGAAGCTACGATTCGCAGCCTGCTGAATTCCGATTACGAAAACTTTGAAATTATCGTCGTCGATGATGGTTCGCAGGATCGCACCAGCGAAGTCGTGCGCGAACAATTCGGGGACGAGCCGCTCGTGCGGCTGTTTACGGAAAAAAATGCGGGCAAAGCAGCGGCGTTGAACTTTGGTTTCCATTACGCGAAAGGCGAAGTGGTGGTCGCGCTAGACGCAGATACGCAATTCCCGGCTCAGACGATTCGGGCATTGGCGCGCCGTTTTGTCGATCCGAAGATCGGCGCCGTCGCCGGTAATGCCAAGGTAGGCAACCGCATGAACATCGTCACGCGTTGGCAAGCGCTCGAGTACATCACTTCTCAAAACATGGACCGGCGCGCGTTCGCCAGCTTGAATTGCATCACGGTGGTGCCGGGCGCGGTAGGTGCATGGAGAAGGGAACTCATAGAGGAGTGCGGCGGTTTTAGCGATGAGACACTGGCCGAGGATCAGGATCTTACGCTGCAAATCCGCAAGCGTGGTTACCGGATCGGATACGAAGAAACCGCGATCGGGTGGACTGAAGCGCCGCAAACCTTGCGCATGTTGGCGAGGCAAAGATTCCGCTGGGCCTACGGAACGCTGCAGTGTCTCTGGAAGCATCGCGACGCATTTTTCCGGCCAAAGTATGGCGCGCTTGGTTTTGTAGCGATACCGAATGTCTGGATTTTCCAGATCATCTTTCCGCTGATTTCGCCGGCGATGGATTTACTCTTAATCTACACGTGCCTTGCGGCTTTGGTCGATCGAATTCAGCAGCCCTCCGCATACACGTTCACGAACCTGCGCCAGATTCTTTTTTACTACGCGCTGTTCCTCGCCGTGGATTGGAGCGCCGCCTGCTTTGCATTCGCGCTCGAAAGAAAAGAGCGTTGGCGTCTGCTGTGGTGGCTGTTCCTCCAACGCTTCTGTTATCGCCAGGTGATGTACTACGTGATGATCAAGTCGGTCAGTACGGCGATTCGCGGCGCCGTCGTTGGTTGGGGCAAGCTGGAAAGAAAAGCTACCGTGGAAGCGCAGCCGTGAGTGAGTAGAGGTTAGAGATCAGAGGTCAGTGACAAGTTTTACCTCCTCATTGCGCGGTTTTAGAGATCCGCTTAGAAGACTTGGCAAAAATTAGCTTCTGACCGCCGACTCTACCCCCAACCTCTAACCTCTAAGCTCTAACCTCTGATATCTTCGATTTGTGGTGATTACCCGGAAACAGTGGCTTCTAATTGGCGCATTGCTTGTAGTCGCGGCCATGTTTCGCATTGCCGTCGCGCATTGGCTGCCGAACGATGGACCGGACGATGGCCGCGTCTATGCGCAGATGGCGCGCAACCTGCTCGAACAGCACATCTTTTCTCATGACGCGCAGCCGCCTTATGAACCTTCGCTGATTCGCCTTCCCGGCTATCCTCTTTTCCTCGCCGGCGTTTATTCAATCTTTGGTCACACCAGCAATGGCGCAGTGCGAATCGTACAAGCGCTGATCGACACGGCGACTTGCGGGCTGATCGCGCTGCTCGCGTTTTATTGGCAGCCTGATCAGAAAAAGAAATATGTGAGCGCGCTTGGCGCACTGGCGCTGGCCGCAGTGTGTCCGTTCACGACGATCTATGCCGCGACGATTCTCACGGAAGTGATCACCAACTTTCTGTTGATTGCCATGCTCGTCGCGGTCACGCTCGCGTTTCGATCGTCAACCACAGAGGGCACAGAGGAAGACAAAGGCAAGAAGATAAGAAAGTCATTGGTCTGGTGGATTGTGGCAGGGCTGATCGGCGGGCTGAATGTTTTCTTTCGTCCCGACAGCGGTTTGTTCGTGGCGGCAGTTGGATTGACCTTGGCAGGCACGATGATTTGGAGCGCGGTTCGCCAGCGGTCTGGATTCCCTCTCCCTTTGGGAGAGGGTCAGGGTGAGGGCTTAACGCGCGGTAACTTCGTCCCTCACCCCAACCCTCTCCCAAAGGGAGAGGGAGCAAGCAATCCAAAGCGCCGTCGCCGCTTCGCTCTGCCGGCGCACTCCAAAAAAATAATCGCGAACGGATTGGTTTCCGGCGTGCTTTTCTCAGTCGCATTTGGCGCAGTGCTCACGCCCTGGACCATTCGCAACTGGCGAGTCTTTCATCAGTTTCAACCGCTGGCGCCGGCGCACGGCGAGATGCCGGGCGAATTCGTGCCGCGCGGATATTATCTCTGGCTGCGCACTTGGCTCGACGACGAGAGTTACATCGCGCCGTTCCTCTGGTCGCTCGACACCGATCCAATCGACATCGATGACATTCCGCCTTACGCCTTCGATTCGCCGGATGAAAAGAAGCGCGTGACAACTTTGCTCGAGGCTTACAACAACGAGCAGGACACAGACACCAATGCGGACGCGGATTCAAAACCCGACAACAATTCGAATCCGGACGAAGGCAAGGATGAGAGCGACAACAACAAAGATGACAGTGATAACAACCCCGATCAGGCCCAGCCAGAATCAGATCAAAAGCCGCAGGTCGAGATGACTCCGCAAATCGATGCGGCTTTCGGACAGCTTGCGCGGGAACGCATCGCGCGGCATCCGTTTCGCTTCTATGTGCAGCTGCCGCTCAAGCGTGCGCACACGATGTGGTTCGATACGCACTCGCAGTACTGGCCGTTCGTCGGCACGCTCTTGCCGTTCTCAGATATGGATCACACAACCCACCAGCACATCTGGTTGCCGCTGTTCGCGGGACTGACCGCCCTTTACACGCTGCTCGGATTGGCTGGAATGTGGTTTCTGTGGAACTCGGGAAGCTTCGACGCGCGCCGTTGGCTCCTGCTCGTTGTGCTCGCAATCATTTTGCGGCTGATTCTATTTTCGGCGATTGAAAATCCAGAACCGCGTTATGTAGTTGAGTTCTTTCCGTTGCTATCGGTGCTGGGTGGGATCGCGATTGGAAAGATAAAGAAGCCACGGATGCACACAGATAAACACGGATAAGAAAACAATTCATTCTCTTATTCTGTGTGAATCCGTGTTTATCTGTGGCTAGTATTAAGGCGTCGGCTGTTCCGATGGCGGAACCCGCGAAGCATCCGGTTTATCAGGCGAGGTATGTAGATGCACGGCCTTCCAATCATTGCCGACGCGTTTGAAGACGAGCGTCATACGTCCAGACGCGGAATCGGGTTGGCCGTTGAAGGTCTGCGATTGCGTCCAGACGCACGTGACTACGGCGCCATCGCGCCCCAGCATCGTGACGTGCCGATCACGAATGTCGAGCTTCACGTCTTTGCTTTGCGGGAACGAACTCTCGCGATTCTTTTTCAACTGGTCCCATCCTTTGGTGACGGAACCGTTGTAGTTGAAGAGTTCCAACGTCGGTGAATTCCAATAACCGCTCATATACAAATCGACGTTCGAACGCTTTATCCCATCGATGATTTTGTCGAACGCTGCCAGCACGCCGGTCGATGGAGCAGCCGGCGTGGTGCGTCGCGAAGTTTGCGCGCCGGGCGAAGGCGAAGCAGTTGCGGCCGGTGACTTTGTCACCGTCTTTGGCATCGGTGTGGGCTTGGCCGTCACCGTGCGGGTGCGGCTTGAAGGTGAGGTCGTATCCTGCGCGACGATCGCGCCAGTACTGGCGATCAATATCGAAGCGGCGACGAGGAATCTTTTCAGGCTCATTAGCTCCTCCATCATTTACTTAGCGGTTCTATTGAAATTCATTCCAGGGGCGCTGGCTGCGCAAGCGCATCACTGAACGTTCGCGCCCCATTATCTCAAACACGTCAAACATCGACGGCCCGACGGCCTGGCCCGTCAGCATTGTGCGCGAAGCATTGATGAAAAGGCCAGCTTTTACGGCAGATTCGTCGGCAAAAGCGCGCAACCCGGCTTCGACGTTCGCGGCCGTAAATGTCTCGACTTGATCGAGCCGGGCGGCGAGTTGTGGCAGCAATTCTTTCAGCTTTGGCTCTTTCAAAATATTCTTGCGAACGGCGGCCTCTTCGAGATCGAAGTCTTCAGAAAAGTACGCACGGCCCTGCGATGAAAAATCTTTGAGGGTGAAGAAGCGTTGGCGAATCAGATCGACAACTTTCGCAAACCACTCGCGCTCGTCGTCATCGTACTCTTCACGCCAGAGTTTTTCCGCACGCAACTCATCCTTAACCATCGGCAACAACTCGTCGAGCGGCATCGTACGAATGTATTCGGCATTCATCCATAGCGCCTTGTCGTCGGTCCAATGACGCGGATCGTTTTCATGAAAATTGAAGACTGCAGGCGATTTGTGAATACGCTCAAGTGAAAATTCTTCGATCAATCTTTGACGTGAAAAAATCTCAGTACCTGGTTCCAGGTTCGGTCTAACTTCTTGATTATCGCGAACTATTTGAGCGGAATATTGAGTTGTGTCCGGCGACCAGCCCAAGAGTGCTAGATAATTGACGAAAGCATCAGGCACAAATCCGCGATCGCGATAAGTCGTGAGCGAAACAACTTCACCGTGCTTTCGTTTGGAAAGCTTCGCTTTGTTGGGCGCGAGAATCAGCGGCAAGTGCGCGAACTGCGGAACGTCGGCGCCGAAAGCGTGGTAGAGCAGAATCTGCTTGTGCGTGTTTGTCAGGTGATCCTGGCCGCGAATGACATGCGTGATGCCCATCTCGATGTCGTCGAGCACAACCGACAAGTTGTACAGCGGATGCCCGTCGGATCTTAATAAGACCAGGTCCTCGATTTCGGAATAAGCGCGCTCCTGCTCACCATAAACGATGTCGGTAAATCGAGACGATCCTTCGCGTGCAATCTTCAAACGAATCGCGAATGGCTCGCTCGCGTTTGCGCGACGCTCAGATTCGTCTTTCGGAAGATCGCGAAACGGATTGCTGCGGTGATCGATGCCTTCGGCGGCGTGGGCCCGGGCTCGCTCGGCAATGTCTTGTTTGACATTCGCATCCGCGCGCTGCTCTTTCGGAGTGAAATCTCGATAGGCTTTGCCTTCTTCAACCAACTTACGGGCCGCGGCTCGATGCTTCTCGGCGTTGTCGGATTGAAAAACTTTCTCTTCGTCGTAGTCGAGACCGAGCCACTCCAATCCTTCGATGATCGAACGCGTCGATTCGTCAGTCGAGCGTTGCAGATCGGTGTCTTCGATGCGCAAGAGAAACTTGCCACCCACCTTGCGGGCGAACAGCCAATTGAACAGTGCCGAGCGCGCCGCGCCGATGTGCAGATAGCCGGTTGGTGATGGAGCGAAGCGAACGCGAACCATAGAATTAGAGGCCAGAGGTCAGAGATCAGAGGTCAGCAAAACGAAACGCCACTTGCGTCGGTTCTGACCTCTGACTTCCGACCTCTGACCTCTCTCTCTTTCTGGCGGAGATGACAGGATTCGAACCTGTGAAGGGCTTTTGACCCTTAACGGTTTAGCAAACCGCCGCCTTCAGCCACTCGGCCACATCTCCGCAATGTCGAAAAGTTATTCTAAAGGTCGAGTGGGCAAAGTCAAGGCGATGTCGAATCGCAGCTCAGCCCTCAGCTTGCGCCGCAGTTCGTTCTACGGCTGCGAATAAAGCCTATTAGCATGCCGCCAATTGCGATCCCGATCAGTAGTCCGTGAATTCCGTCGATCCAGTCCTCGGACAAGCGAGAGCTGGAATGCATGAACCACCCCCAGAAGTTGGCGAGGACAAAGAATATAAGCCCCGGTTGAAAAAAGTGAGTTAAAGCGATTTCGAAACATGCTAAGAGTCTCCTCGTCATGATCTAGCGATCAACCGATCGCAAAGTCAAGCGAGTGTCTGGACTGCCGTACCTTCCGAAGAATTCTTCGCAAGCGTGGGGAACGAGTTCGCTCTATTTCCCAACTGTCGCGCTGCGGCGCTCGAGCAGAATCGTATCGCGCCACACTCCCGCAAGTTTGCTAATTCGTTCACGTCGACCAACTTCGCGAAAGCCGCACGCTCGATGCAGCGCGAGCGTGGCCACGTTTTCGGGAAAGACCGAAGCCTGTAGAGTCCAGATTCCATTCTCTTCAGATTCCGCAATCAATTGTTCGAGCAATGCACGACCGGCTCCTTTGCCGCGGCTATCGTGTGCGACGTAAACGCTGACTTCGGCCACGCCCGAATACGCCTTGCGACGCGAGACCGCGCTAAGCGCCGCCCAGCCAATTAATCTGTTATCTTCGCGCGCGACCAGTCTGCCAAATTGAAGATGGTTCGCGTTCCATTCTTCCCATGAGGGTGCTTGGGTTTCGAACGTGGCGTTGCCCGTCATGATGCCTTCGAGGTAGATGGCGCGCACTAACGGCCAGTCGTCCGGCTGCATTTCACTGATTAGATAAGCTGGCATGTCCGATTTTGCTAGCACAATGCACAACGCGGCGGGATTAGAGTACGAGCCGCACAAAAAACACAAGCAATAATCTCCCTGTACTAATACGTGTTGCTGAGAGCTAACGCGCAGCGGGACACTCGCCCGACCGTGGGGGAGGACTCTAACAGAGCACATTCTGAACCCTCCCTGACGATCGGGCCAGTGCCCCGGCGTAGCAAACGCATAGTTAGGACAGACTCAAGAATAATTCTGTTGACCGGGCGCAATTGGCAATATAAACTACTTTGTGAAGTAAAGGAACGGCGGGCGTTTATCACGATCCGGCCTTTCTTCGAAATCTACCGGGGTGCATAACTAGACCGTCTCGCGTTACAATTCGCCACGATGAGCCTGCTGGAACAAATCAATTCGCCTGCCGACCTGCGGCGGCTGCGACCTGATCAACTGCAAGATGTGGCCGAGGAGATCCGGCAATACATTCTGGAAACAATGTCTCGTGTCGGTGGACACACGGGAGCTTCGTTGGGCGCGATTGAGCTCGCGGTGGCCCTCCACTATGCGTTCGACACGCCCCGCGATCGGTTGGTGTGGGACGTTGGTCATCAAGCGTACGCGCACAAGATTTTGACCGGACGTCGCGAAGCGCTGCCGACGGTGAAACAGTACGGCGGCATCAGCGGATTCCTGCGTCGAGACGAATCCGAATATGACGCTTTCGGCGCCGGACACGCTTCGACGTCATTGTCAGCAGCGCTGGGAATGGCGATCGCGCGCGATCGCAAAGGCGAGAACCACAATGTCGTCGCGCTGATCGGCGATGCTTCGCTGGCCGGCGGCATGGCGATGGAAGCAGTTAATCAAGCAGGTCATCTAAAGACGCGTCTGATCGTCGTACTGAACGATAACGAAATGTCGATCGCGCCGGCGGTTGGCGCGCTCACTGGCTATCTCAATCGAATTCGCGAAGCGCACGGCTATCATCGATTCAAAGATGAAGTTGAAGAGAAACTGCTCGCGATTCCCTCAGTCGGTTCGCGTCTGCATCACGCGGCGAAGGCGATGAAGGATGCGATCGCCGCGGCAGTTCTGCCCGGCGCGCTGGTCAACGAACTTGGTTTCAAATACATCGGCTATGTCGATGGTCACAACGTACCCGCGCTGGTTGCGGCTCTGAAAGAAGCCCAGCAGATCAAAGACGGCCCGGTGATCGTTCACGCGCTGACGACGAAAGGCAAAGGTCATCCGGCGGCCGAGAACGATTACTACAAATGGCACGCGACCGGCCCGTTCGATCTGAAAACGGGCGCGCCGATCAAGTCGCCGACAAAGGCGCCGACGTACACGAAAGTCTTCGGCGACTCGCTGTGCGAGTTGATGGCTAAGGACGAAAAGATCATCGCATTGACTGCGGCCATGCCGGACGGCACCGGCATTTGTGAAGCGCTCGAGAAATTTCCGGAACGTTCATTCGATGTGGGCATCGCCGAGCAGCATTGCGTCACGTTTGCGGCCGGATTATCGACGGAAGGTCTGAAACCTGTCTGCGCGATCTACTCGACGTTCCTGCAGCGTGCTTTCGATCAGATCGTGCACGACGTCTGTCTGCAAAACCTAAACGTGAAGTTCTGCATGGATCGCGGCGGTATCGCGGGCGGCGATGGGCCGACGCATCACGGCTTACTCGACATCGCCTATCTGCGCGGCGTCCCGAACATCATCCTGATGGCGCCGAAGGATGAAGGCGAAATGCGCGACATGCTTTTCACGATGACCGAACATAACGGCCCCGCGGCGATGCGTTATCCGCGCGGCAACGGCATCGGCGTGCCACTCGATCGCGAACCCGAACGTCTGGAAATTGGCAAAGCGGAACTGCTGCGCGACGGCGGCGAGATCGCGATTGTCGCGTATGGATCGATGGTCCATCCTTCGTTACAAGCGGCGGAACACCTGGCCAAGGACGGGATCGAAACGACGGTCGTCAACGCGCGGTTTGTGAAGCCGCTTGATAGCGCTTTGTTGCTGGCGCTGGCGCGCACAAAGCGTCTGATCGTTACCGTAGAAGAAGCATACCTCGCCGGCGGCTTCGGCTCGGCTGTCGTTGAGCTGCTGGAAGAAAACGGTTTGCAGGATCGAGTTCGGGTGGTGCGAATGGGCGTGCCCGATCGCATCGTTACGCACGGAGATCCGAAGCTGTTGCTGGCGAAATACGGACTCGACGCCGATGGAATTTACACGCGCGTCAAAGAGTCTTTCGAAGTGATCGAGGATCGTCGCGCGCAACATCAAAAGGTGACCGCCTGACAAATTCCGTCACCCATTTTCTCGCAAAAAGTTTATTGACCTCCTCACGACGTCGTGGCATGATGCGCCTGAGGCGTCCGAGAACTAACTACCTTTCTTGATCGCCCTGCCCTGTTTTCTCCTCAGCAACAATTAGCACCCGACAAAGATCTCTCGATCTTTTTATCGACGCTCGCGCGCGGTGCGGCGCGAGGGGAAGGGCCAGCCTCCATGAGTAGGCAATTCTTTTTTGAGCGAGAATGTGTCCATCGCAATACAGGAGCCGAAGGCGAAGCTTACAACGGCATGTTCTTCGTCCAGGCGTTACAGCGTCTGCAGAGTGATGCGGCTCTGCAGATGGCCGGTAAAGTTTCCCCGTTTTACTGGGTCGATGCGCCCAGAGTGCTGGTCTGGCTTTGTCGTGAATGCGCGTCTGAGCTGAGCCTTAGCGAAACACCGAGGGCCGTGTTACAAGGCGTGCGGCGTTAGAGGTCAGAGCCCCGGCGATCATGGAGGCGGGTCGTAGCGCGTTCCTCGCTCTGCGTGTGGCTTCTGATACGATGTCCGCATGACGCGCGAGCGCATTGACAAGCTTCTCGTCGACCGTGGTTTGGCGGATTCGCGCACCAAAGCGCAAGCGCTGGTGATGGCCGGCGCGGTGCTTGTCGATGAACAGTTGGTCCGAAAGCCATCAGAACTTTTTCATTCCGAAGCGAACATAAGAATCAAGGCGGAGGCTACTTCGCGTTACGTGAGTCGTGGCGGAGTCAAGCTTGAAGCCGCGCTGCGCGATTTTCAGATCGATGTCAGCGGATTAGTCTGTCTCGACATTGGTTCATCAACCGGCGGATTCACTGATTGCCTATTGCAGCACGGCGCGCGCAAAGTTGTCGCGATCGACGTTGGTCATAATCAAATCGATTGGAAGTTGCGCAACGATCCGCGCATCGAACTGCGCGAAGGTATAAACGCCAGGTACTTAAAGTCGTCGGATTTCGATGCGAAATTCGATCTCGTTACGATCGATGTTTCGTTTATCTCGGCAACGAAAATTCTTCCGGCGTCGGTGCCTCTGTTGAATGCCGGCGGTCGCATCGTCACGCTCATCAAGCCTCAATTCGAAGTCGGCAAAGGCGAAGTAGGCAAGGGCGGCATCGTCAAAGAACCAGCGCAGCATCAACGCGTGATCGCCGAGGTGAATCAAGCTGCTGAGTCCCTGGGATTGGTGGTTGGCGGAGTCGTTGAGTCTCCAATCAAGGGTGCGGATGGGAATATTGAGTTTCTGGCGTTGTACGAAAGTCATCAATGACACTTGCCATGACTGCCGGCGCCGAAGATCGTAGACAAATCATTTGCGCTGAGAGCGTTCTTGAAGATCTCCAGCTCGTCCAGCACACCTGCGAAATGGTTCGCGAAGAACGCCGGATCGCGTCGGCCAATATTGAGTTTAGCGGTATTAAGAAACCCGGGGCCGCGCGGAAGACTCAATACGGTCTGCCCGTCAACGTACAAGAAGCCGCTGCCGAAACCACGGCACATCGGTAAACTTACGGCGATGAAGTGCCATTGATTGTCCGCGATATTGATGTAATTCGAGCCGGCAGCGGGCGCGAGGTAATTCACGCCGTTCATCTGAAAGCCGAGGCGACCTCCATAGATGAAAAGGCTATAACCGTTTGGTTGGCTTGGATTCACGCGTTTGTCCAAGATCGTCCGCAGTCCTGAGTTTGGTCCGAGCTGGTTCCCAGCTAAATTGGTTTTTACCCAAAGATCAATGGTCAACGGTTCAGCGACGTCCAAAATGCAAGTGCCAAAGTTGAGCTCCGGATTGTCTGCGACTTCAACATAGTCATTCACTCCGTCGAAAGATAATCCACCGGCTACGACTCCAGGAACCGGCGTTGGCCCGTTGATATGAACGCCGGCATTGTTGACCGAACCACGGATATCCTGTGCCATGGTTCCAGTGGTTTCGTCGAATGTCCACCAATTCACTAATCCAGCGGGAGGTATAAGGCATTGGCCCGGATTGCAATTCTGAATTACGGTCAGCGTCTGAGTCGTGGAGCAACCGCTTGCCGGATCCGTCACCGTTAATTGGACCGTCCCAGGCAAAGCGCTCCACACCACATCAGCATTGACCCCGTTGCTGATCCCGGAGATTGTGCCCCCCGTAACCGTCCAGTTGTAACTCAAGCCAGGTTGCGCGTTGGCAGAATAATTGTAGAAAGGCGGGCTCCCGCTGGTCAGGCAGACCTGGGAGGGACCGAAGATCGTGGCAAATGTAGATGCGAGTCCTATCGTGACTGCGTGAGTCAGAGTAGTCGAACCATTCAAAGTAAGAGTAACCGTGTAGGTTCCGTTAGCCGAATACGTGTGCCCTGGATTCTGTGTGTTCGAAGTCGCACCGTCACCAAAGTTCCAGGCGTAAGACGTGGCGCAGGCGGGCGCGCTGAAGCTGAGCGTGGAGCAGGAAGAGATGACGTAGGAAAAATCAGGCGGGATCTGTGCCAGAGGCAAAGCGTCAATCATGTTCGGCAATCCCCAAATGCCGCCTCGGCCTTGCAAAGAGGGCCCATAGAAATTGTAGCCGCAAGCATTCGGATTCAGCAGCGTGTCGCGCATATTTGGGTAATTAATGACCGAGAGAAAAGTGTACCCACCGGTGGCGTAGATGCGCTTATCCGGACCTAACTGCAAATTTGCTACCATACTGGAGGGAATGCCTCCCACCAGGACTGCCGTGGCATTAACGTTTTGAACGGAAAGATCATATTGGTAGATGGGACTGAATCCGACTACGCCTCCCGCCCACGCGCTTACGTAAAGCAGTTTTGAATCAGGACTAAATGAGCAGCCGTAGGTCCCGTTCGAAAGCTGAGCCCGCAGAGCGATTGCGCCCGTCGCTCTGTCGAAGTTGTAAACCGCTGCCAAGTGCCCGGATGATGAAACGAGAGTGGATTGCGCCAGCATCGTCCCATCAGGGGATGCTTTGATGCTGCCGAATACTGCTGGCAGCGCATTGAAAAAAGCTGGACCCGAGATGCCCGAAGAAGTCAGAGAAAAAACGAGAAATCTACTTAGCGAATTCTGGTGAACGATGATCCAGTAGTCAGTGCTGTTGCACTTCGGAACGGCAGTTATCTGCTCGCTCAAATTTATTGCGCTGGTGGGACTGACCTGCGTATTTATATTAGTCAGGGCGCCGGCCGCCACGTTGGTGAAATCAACGATCGAATACCATAGCTTCGCGCTACCCGAATCACCGGGCCCGAGTGTAAAGAGGTAGTAACGGTTCGGACTAGCCGGATCCGGAATTGAGATTGATGACTGTGTGTTGCTCTGATTTCCCATCAACGGCGTGGTGGGATTCATTAGCGTATGATTCTTGTCATATACGTTGACGCTGTCCGAATAGAACCGCAATGAGCCGCCGGCATCGCTTTGAGTCACCACTCCTTCACTCGACGACATGCTGCTGTTGAGATTGGCGACGGGAGCTCCGCTGCTGAAATCGAGCCCGGCGTTCTGGCCAAAATACCAATTCCCCTGGCTGCTGTGGATAGGGGTGCAAGCTGTAACGAAAATCGGCTGCGTACTGCTCACACTGTTGCCACTGCTGGTCACTGTCAATGTCACCGTATACGTTCCGGCCGTTGAATAGGCATGCGTCGCCGGATTGCCGGTGCCCGTGGTGTTGTCTCCAAAATCCCACGCGTAAGTCGCTCCAACCGTATTAGGCGCGGTGAACGTCACCGTTTGGTTCGTGCAGGGATTGGAATTATCGGCTGAGAAGGCGGGATTGAGTCCGCCCGCACACTGCACTCCCGTATAAACCAGGTTCTGCGCTGAGATTAGCAGGGTTCTGAGCGTGTTGAGCGCCGCGAGCATGCGACTTTGCTGTCCGGCGGTGAAGGAGGTCCGACATACATCATTCGTGTAATCCATCTCATTGTCGGTAAGCGCTGTTGTGCCAATAACACAACTCGGCACAGTGCCAAGGGTAGGGCAGCCGGTATCTCCGGTCGCAATTTGAGGGGTATCACAAACTAAGTCGCCCGCGGTGGCACAACTAACGGTTCCGAGCCCAGTACAGCCGCCCTGAAAAGTGTGATACAGATTGAGGTAATGCCCGACTTCGTGCGCCAGAATCTTACCTTGATTATTCGAACTGAGCAGGTTGGGGCAGCCGCAACTCGGGTCGAGCGCATTACCAAATACATCGTACCGGATGACGATGCCCTCCAATGCTTGGGGCACCGTGCCGGGGAACCGCGCGTAACCTGCGATGCCTCCGTTTACCCGGCTGTTATCAATATCATTGACCACCCAGATGCGAAGGTAGCGGTCGGCCGTCAAATTGGAGAGGGCCTTCAGTAACCCTTCCTGGCTGGTAAAATGATTGGTGAGCGGGTCTTGAATCCTTATGATACCCGGCGTAGGAGAACCGGGTAAAATCACTCCGACGCCTTTTTGAGTCGCTAGACAAAATTGGACGCCGGAACCAGTGAAGGCGACGTTCAAAGCGGTGATCTGGCTGTTAACCTGCTGGTCGCTGATATTTTCCGGGCCGTTATTGTGTACGATATAAACAACGACAGGAATAATTAAGTTGGCTGTGGTGCTCTGTTGACTCCGTTGAGCGCGCCGGCTCTCCACGTAATTGCGGATCGCTTGCTCTTGATCGTCCATCTTTCTTCTGAGCGCCGGGTTTTGCCGTAGGCTCTGGTTGAGCAGTTCATCCGACAAGCAAAAAGGGTGGTCGCCGGAGGCTGAAGTGCCCGCGGCATTCAATCCGCCCATCCCACCGAGCAGCGCTATTCCTATCAATAGCGTGGCCGCAATTATCACCATCTGTCTTGGAGCTAACACCTGTCGAGCCATAACAGCCTCCTACTCGCGAATAGAATTCGCCTGCGGCCGACCCCGAAGGGAATCGGTAAGAGAAAAATCAGAAACGGTGACGGGTAGGAGAAGATGAAGTGATTTGCTGACTGACAGGAAGAGAAGCCATTAGGCACTAGCTCTTGAACTCAGTCGTGCTTCGTCTGGTCGTACGAGTTAGAGTTCCTAATACGTGCTGGCTGGACTTTTTTCTTCTTCATAACGCTAGTCCATGGGACAGCACTGTGTAACGCCGAACGGCTGGTTGGGGGAACTTGGGAGGATGCTTACCTACTCAGGCTCCGAAGGCCAGTGAAACCCGTTTGATAGGTCGCAGCATGTGCTAGTTTCCGGCGCAAGTCAACATTGGCTATCCCACTTCATGCTCGCGGTCTTAGCTGTTCGTTGACACTCTGATCAGGCGACAGATATCATCCGCGCGTTCCTTCATTCACACGCGAACATGGCGCAATCTTCGATCAAACGCATCGGTGTCGTCGTTAAGCCGCATCAGCCCGATGCGCTGGAAACTCTGTGCCGATTGACGACCTGGCTCAACGAACGCGGTATCGCGATTGTGGGCGTTCCCGAAATCGAGCGCGAAAGAATCGAACATCAAACCGGATGTCCCGTGGAAGTTCTGAACGAAGCCGAATTAGCGAAAGGCGTCGATCTGATGCTGGTGCTTGGCGGCGACGGCACGATGATCGCAACGGCGCGCATGGTGGGCGACACCGAAGTCCCGGTCATTGGTGTCAACTACGGCGGCTTGGGTTATCTGGCTGAGTTTCCGCTCGAAGAATTGTTTCCGGCGTTGGAAGGAGTCCTCGCCGGCCAATACACAGTTCAGCAGCGGCTAGTGCTAAGCATCGAGCTTTGGCGCGGCGAAGAATTAGTCACGCGCAATCGCGTGCTAAACGATGTCGTCGTTAACAAATCGGCGCTCGCTCGCATCATCGAAATCGAAGCCTATCTCAATGAGCAGTTCCTGAATCTATTCCGCGCCGACGGTTTAATCGTGGCGACGCCGACCGGATCGACGGCTTACAATCTTTCCGCGGGCGGCCCGATCATTTTTCCTTCGATGAGCGCAGTGGTCATCACGCCGATTTGTCCGTTCACCCTGTCGAACCGGCCAATCGTGGTTCCCGATGATTCCATGATCGAAGTGCGTCTGATGACTGACAATGAAGAGGTTGCGTTGACGCTCGACGGCCAGGTTGGCTTTCCTTTGCAAGCCGGCGACCGCGCCGTGATTCGCAAGAGCAAGACGAGTTTCAATCTGGTGCAGCCGCCGAGTCGAAATTACTTCGACGTGTTGCGGAACAAATTGAAGTGGGGAAGATAACTTGTGAGATAACGCTTTAGAGGTCGGTAACGACCGCCCCTTGGAAGAATCTTCATGAAAGGCTCTTCGGTTTTTCTAGTGTTTCTGATGTTGACGCTGCTGTCGCAAGTCAGCACGCGCGCGCAGAGTCACCAGATCATTGCCGCGGGAGAGTGCTTGGGCAAAGTCTACACCGCCCAGGAGGTCGCCCGGCGCGCGCAAATTACCGAGTTGCCAAGCTTGAATGTTACGCCCGAAGCGCTGGCTCACGACGTCCATGGAACCATAGTGATTCAAGCTGTTTTGTGTCGCAACGGCCGAGTAACCGACATTGAAGCGATTAAGGAGTTGCCGTTTGGTCTCACGCAGCGCGCGATCGAAGCAGTTGCGAATGTGCAGTTCACGCCGGCCGAGTTCAACTGGCATACCGTTTCGCAACGGCAAAAGTTTGAGTTCCGGATCAACGAGCGCGGAGTCTCCGAGATTGATTCCGCTGCGGCGACGGGACGTCTCGTCGAAGAGTTGGATATCATCGGGAATCGCCGCATAACGAAAGATCAGCTCTTACCGCTGATTAAGACGCGCGCCGGCGACATCTACAATTCCGATCAAGTTCAAAAAGATCTGATGGCCATTCTTGCAACGGGTCTCTTCAACGCGATGAGCACGCGCGTTACTATCGACGACGCAGTGAGAGGCGGCGTTCGCGTTATCTTTGAAGTAATGGAATTGCCGCTCATCACTGAAATCAAATTCGAAGGTCTCAAAGCCGGCGATGAATCTGCGGTCCTTAACGAATTGGCAAAGCAGCGAGTTAACTTAACTGTGGGAAGACCGCTCGATTTAGCCGGACTCAAGAAAGCCACGGGTGTAATTGAACAGTTTTTTCAGGCGCAAGGTTGGATCAACGCTAGAGCGGAAGCGTTGGTGGAAAATATCAGCGCCGCGCAGGTAAAGGTGATTCTTAAGATTGGCGGACGTGACTTCTGAGCATCGGAACACACCCTTAATGAAACTCGAAACTCGAAACTCCAAACTCCAAACTGCGAAGCGTCCCTGGTATCGCCCATCGCTCACGACGCAAATTCTGATCGGGCTGGTGCTGGGCGGCCTGCTCGGATACATCAGCCCGAAGTGGGGCAACAACGTCTATTTCCTGCGCGACATTTTTCTCAACCTCATCAAGTCGATCATCGCGCCGCTGATCCTCTCGACACTGGTGGTGGGTATCGCCGGTGGCGGCGATCTAAAAAAAGTCGGTCGCATGGGCGCCAAGTCGCTGCTTTACTTTGAACTCGTGACCACGATTGCGCTGTTCATTGGGTTGGCAATTGTGAATCTGACGAAGCCCGGCGCGGGAGTCGCGCTCGTCGGCGGCAGCGACATTACTTCTCTGGTAAAGACCCAGCCCCAGGGTTTTCGCGATCTGATCGTGCACATCTTTCCGGCCAGCGTCATCGATTCGATGGTGCGCGGCGACGTTTTGCAGATCGTCGCGTTTTCAGTCCTGTTTGCGATGGCCGTTTCCGCGATGGGAGCAAAAGCCGCGCCTATTTTGCGTGGCTGTGAAGCCCTGTCGCAGGTGATGTTCAAATTCACGAACTACGTGATGATGTTTGCGCCTATTGGCGTCGGCGCCGCCATGGCCCACACGATCGCGACGAACGGACTCGCGGTCCTGGTTAACCTTGGAAAGTTAATCGGCTCGCTTTATCTCGCGCTGTTTGTATTGGTCGTGTTCGTCTTTGGCGCGGTCATGCTCATTGCGCGCGTGCCGATCCTTCAATTTCTTAAAGCTGTGCGCGAGCCCTTCACGATCGCGTTCGCAACGACGAGCAGCGAATCGGCTTTGCCGAAGGCGATGGAGAACATGGAGCGGCTCGGCGTGCCCCGCCGTATCGTTGGCTTCGTGATTCCCACGGGTTACAGCTTCAATCTGGATGGCACCACGCTGTATCTCGCCATGGCTTCGGTGTTCGTCGCGCAGGCGGCCGAACCAGTGATTGGCCACATGAGTTTCGGCCGGCAGATCGTGATGATGTTGACGCTGATGATCACTTCGAAAGGCGTCGCCGGCGTGCCGCGCGCGGCGCTTGTCATTCTGCTCGCCACGCTTAATAGTTTTATGCCGGGCGGACTTGGGCCAATCGGAGTCGCGGTCATTTTCGGCGTCGATGAATTGATGGACATGGGGCGCACCTCCGTGAATGTTTTGGGAAATTGTCTGGCTACCATCGTCGTCGCGCGCTGGGAAGGCGAGTTCGACGACGAGAAGGCGCGCGTTTTTGGCACGCCTGAAGAAGTTAAGCGCGAATTGGCCGCGGGTGAACTAGCGCTGGCCGAAGCAGCGGGTGAAGGATGATCTTGGCGAGTCCTTTAGCGGCGGGCGTTGCCTGCCATCTCTAAAATCATTAGGACAAGGCGGGCGACGCCCGCCTCTAAACAGGACAATGCTTTTTCCAATAGCCGACGACAACTCGGGCCGCACGATCCAACCGGTGGTGAATTATCTGCTGATCGGAATCAATATCCTCGTCTTCGTCTTTCTCCAAGGTTTCGGCAGCAACGACAAATTCACTTACGCGTATTCGACTGTGCCCGCTGAAATCGTCACCGGTCGGGACATCGTCACGCGTCCAGTCGCCGTCCAGAACTTCACGGGCCAGCGAATTGAGATGCCGGGATTACAGCCGACGCCGATTCCGGTTTACTTGACGCTGATCACGTCGATGTTCATGCACGGCGGCATCGCGCACATCTTTGGCAACATGTTGTTCCTTTGGATCTTTGGCGACAACATCGAAGATCGTTTGGGCCACCTTCGTTATCTGATCTTCTACTTTGTCTGCGGTATCATCGCGGGACTTTCGCACGTCTTTGCCACGGCGATGTTCGCATCTGATCCGTCGAGTCTCCTGGTGCCTAGTCTCGGCGCCTCAGGCGCAATTTCGGGAGTGCTCGGTGCTTACATTTTGCTCTTCCCGACGAGACGCGTGGTGGTGCTCCTGGGATGGTTAGCAATGCCGATGCCTGCATTTGTGGCCATCGGACTTTGGTTCGTCTTTCAATTGATTAGCGGACTCGGCGTGCTCGGCAGCGGCTCACAAGCCGGAGGCGTGGCCTATGCGGCGCACATTGGCGGCTTCATCTCAGGACTGTTGTTAATTAAGGTATTCGCGATTGGGCGACGACCGCCGGATCGATATTACGAACGCGAATTCTAAGTTATGAGCACCACATTACAACCGCCGAACATTCAGGGCCTCGACATTCGTTCGACGCCGCGCGCAGAGATGAGTCTCTATCCGCTCGACACTTTTCCTTACGAGTTTGTCGGCAAAGAAATCAAAATCAATTTCGAGATACCGGAATTCACCTGCATCTGTCCGTTCTCTGATTTCCCTGATTTTGCGACGATTCGGCTTGAATATGTTCCGAACGAACGCTGCGTGGAATTGAAGAGTCTGAAGCTTTACGTCAATTCGTTTCGCGAAGTAAAAGTCTTTCACGAGCACGTTATCAACATGATCCTCGAGGATTTTGTGAACGCCTGCGATCCTTTGAGCGTAGAAATTGAAGGCGATTTCAACGTGCGCGGAAATATTAAGACGACGGTGCGCGCGAGTTATAAAAAGCAGTGAGCAGTGAGCAGTGAGCAGTGAGCAGTGAGCAGTGAGCAGTGAGCAGTGAGCAGTGAGCAGTGAGCAGTGAGCAGTGAGCAGTGAGCAGTGAGCAGTGAGCAGTGAGCGATGTCCGATCACTTTTCAATTCTCAAATGATTACAGCAGCGACAGGTTTATTTGTCATCGTAGTGATCTTCGCGGTCGTACTTTTTGTCGCGCGCAGACTGCTGCGCCTGGCAATCAAACTCGCGTTCATCGGAGCTGTCATTGTCGCGTTGGCGGGCGGCGGGTTATTCGGTTGGTGGCGCGGATGGTTTGGTTCCTCATCTAACAATCCCCGTTCTCCATCACAGACCAATCAAAAGAGTCCTGCTCGACGCGCGACGCCGCGATGAGATGAGTCGAGGCGTCATGGAGTCAGTCCGCATAAGCGGATGGGTCAGAGACGAGATTATGACCACCGTTATTGGCTGTCCCATCTCCTCACGGAGATGGTACTGACTGTATGACGATTCAAGTTGAACGCTGGACCGAATCGTCTCTTCCTGACGCCGAGGAGTTGACGAGGCTGATGCGCGGTGAAGGCTACAGTGTCTTTCAGTGGAGCGATGCGCCCGGCACAAAGTACGCACCGCACTCCCATCCCGAAGATCAATCACATTGGATTCTAAAAGGCGAACTAGAGCTTCGCGTCGGCCATGAAACGTACAACCTTTGCGCTGGGGATCGGGACTTTCTTCCCGCGAATACCATTCACTCGGCATTTGTCCCTGGCGACGAACCGGTCGTTTACCTGATTGGCGCGAAGGATTGACTTGCACCAAGCAAGGATTTTGCCTACTAACGGGAAGTTCTTGCCTCGATTGAAATCTGGGGATATCCTTGCACCCGCAAATCATAGCTCGGCGTACAAACGCCGCAGCTTAATCCCAGCTCTCATCGTCATGCGAGGTTGAATCGAACATGCCTTTTACCGATGACCTTTTCATCAGTTATGCGCACATCGACGATCGTCCTTTGGATGATGTGAATGGTTGGGTCACGACACTGCATGAGCGACTGAACGATCGGCTCGCCATGCTGCTTGGCTCTGAGTTGAAGATTTGGTGGGACCAGCGCGAGCAGGCCAACCAATATCTGGTCGGGATGATCGGAGAGCGCGTTTCGAACACGTTGCTGATGGTGTCGATCGTCACGCCGCGCTATGTCAATTCGGATTGGTGCCGCGCCGAGGTGCGCGAATTCTGCGAACGCGCGGATCAAACTGGCGGCATCGTCATCGGCAATCAGCCGCGCGTCTTCAAAGTCATCAAGACGCCCGTGCAGACTGAGCATGAACCGGAACAACTCGAGGGGTTGCTCAGTTACGATTTTTTTGAACTCGATGCGAACGGCAACCCGCGCGAGTTTCGTCAGGAGGTCGGAGCAAATAAGGATTTGAAGTATTGGGCGCGGTTTGAAGATTTGGCTCAGGGAATCAAACGCGCAATCGAGTCGGCCCGTCCCAAAGAGGAAGAGCAACCGCATCCGGAAGATCTGCCGCTCTCTAAAAAAGTTTACCTCGCACAAACGACAATTGATCTGCGTGACGAACGCGATCGCATCAAGCGCGAATTGCTCCAGCGTGGCTTCTACGTTCTGCCCGATCGAGACTTGCCCATCGATTCGGCCACGGATTTCGAAGCGGCTGTGCGCGATGAAATCAAGCGATGCGTCTTGTCCGTACACTTGATCGGCGCGAGCTATGGCTCGATTCCTGACGGCGAAGAAGAGCGTTCGATCGTCCGTTGGCAAAGCGATATTGCGGCGGAACAAACGCAGAGCGATCCGAAGTTTGTGCGCCTGATCTGGATGCCACCGGGATTGGAGGCGAAGGGCGCGCGGCACGGAAAGCTGCTCGAAGATCTCCGCACCAAGCTCACGACGGGATCTGAGTTGCTCGAAACTCCAATCGAAGACTTGAAGACCCGCATCCTCGAAAAGCTCAGCCCACCGGCGACGCCGGCTCAACCGTCTTCCTCGAATGGCGATAATAAACTGACGCGCGTCTATCTGATTCACGACAACCGCGATGGCGATGAAGTGAAGCCTATCGATGACTATCTGTTCGATCAGGGTTTCGAAGTGATTCGTTCGATCAACGAAGGCGACCAATCGCTGATCTCGCAATATCACCGGGAAAACCTGCTCGAATGTGACGCGACGCTGATCTTTTACGGCAACGGCAACGAGCTTTGGCTCCGTTCGAAACTCTGGGATTTACAGAAAGCGCCGGGCTGGGGACGTGCGCGTCCGATGAAAGCCAAAGCCGTCTATGTCAGCGCGCCGGTGACGTCTTCCAAACAAACTTTCCGCACGCGCGAGGTGCCGCTGGTGATGCAAAACTTCAGCACCTTCTCGCCGAACACACTGCAACCGTTTGTTCAGGCATTGAAAAACGGGGGTTAGACCAATGTTAGAAATGAATGATGTCAGGAATCCTTTTCCAGGTCTTCGTCCGTTCGAAATCGACGAGAGCAATTTGTTCTTTGGCCGCGACGGTCAAAGCGATGAGTTGCTCGAGCGTTTGCGCCGCGCGCGCTTTCTCGCGGTCGTCGGGACGTCGGGCAGCGGCAAGTCGTCGCTGATTCGTGCGGGTCTGTTGCCGGCATTGTACGGCGGCTTGATGGGTGATGCCGGATCGAGTTGGCGCATCGCGATTCATCGCCCTGGCGGCGATCCGATCGGGAATCTGGCGGAAGCGCTGACGCACAAAGACGTTTTTGGAGCTGAGAATAATTCTGAGATTCAGAAAACTTTGACCGAGACGACGCTGAGACGCAGCTCGATTGGCCTGATCGATGTCGCGCGTCAAGCCAGAATGCAGCCGCATGAAAATCTACTGGTCGTCGTCGATCAATTCGAAGAGCTGTTCCGATTCAAGCAGGCGCAATCGAGTGACGACGCAACCGCATTCGTGAAACTTCTGCTCGAAGCCGGCGCGCAAAGCGAACTGCCGATCTACATAGTCCTGACAATGCGTTCGGATTTTCTCGGCGACTGTTCGCAGTTCGCCGGTTTGCCCGAAGCCATCAATAAGGGTCAGTACTTGATTCCGCGAATGTCGCGGGATGAACGACGATCGGCGATCGTCGGGCCGGTTGCCGTAGGCGCGGCTGAAATCACGACGCCGCTGGTGAATCGTTTACTGAACGACGTCGGCGACAATCCGGATCAGCTTCCCATTTTGCAGCATGCGTTGATGCGCACCTGGGACTTCTGGGTCGCGCATCGGCGCAACGGCGAGCCGATCGCGCTCGAGGACTATGAGAGCATCGGCGGAATGGCACAGGCGCTTTCCCTTCACGCGGACGAAGCATGGGCCGAGCTTAAGACAGAGCGCAGCCGGCAGGTCGCGGAAAAACTCTTCAAGGAACTAACTGAGAAGGGCGCGGACAACCGTGAGACTCGGCGTCCGACGCAACTCTCAGAAATTTGCGGCGCTGCCGAAGCCACCAGAGAGGAAGTCAGCGAAGTAATTGAAGTGTTTCGCCGGGAGGGCCGATCCTTCTTAATGCCGCCGGTGGGAGTTCATCTGACAGACGACACGGTGGTCGACATCTCGCACGAAAGCCTGATTCGCAATTGGGACCGGCTTCAGAAATGGGTCGATGAAGAAGCGCAGTCGGCGCGGATCTATCACCGCCTGGCAGAGTCAGCCGTTCTGCACCGCGATGGAAAAGAGGGGCTGCTCATCGATCCGGCGCTGCAAATCGCTCTCGACTGGCGCGACCAGAATAAACCGAACAACGCCTGGGCCAATCGACATCATTCTGAATTCGCGACGGCGATTCAGTTTCTCGACGCCAGTCGCGAGCACCGCGATGCTCAAATGGCTGAAGAAGAGCGGCAGCGTCAGGAGAAGATCGATCGCGACCGGCGCGAACTGCAACAAGCGCAGATTTTCGCCGAGCAGCAAGCGCGTTCGGCTCGTCGTTTACGATGGGCCGCAGTCGCCATGTTTGTATTGTCCATCCTCGCCGTCGGCGTCGCGCTGTACGCCTTCAGGATGAAGCAGAACGCCGTAGCAGAGCGTCAGAATGCAGACGAAGCGAGCAAGAATGCGCGCGCGTCAGCGATCATTGCGCAGATCAAAACTTTCCAACTCGAAGCCGAACGCCAGTATGCTGAAAGTCAGACGCAGATCGCTGAGAAAGAAAAACAGGCCGCCGACAAAGCCAAGCAGGCGGCACTCGCGGCTGAGGCTAATGCCGAGAAGCAACGCGTCGCCGCAGTGAAGGCACAAAAGCAAGCCGAAAACAATGCAGTGCAATTCGCCGAGGCGGTCAACCGGGGAATAATGATGCGCAAAGGCTTGGAAGCTTACCAGGATCACGACTCTGAGATTGCCTATCAGTCCTTCGACGGTCTGGTGAAGTCGCTCAAGCAAACACTTGACGCTCGAGGTAACCT